>Ga0115011_10001446_pt1 | contig 17089 bp, 10 predicted proteins | sample TroAtlMetagenome_2_FD_88705 | JGI IMG/M metagenome (GOLD analysis project Ga0115011, IMG submission 88705) | Marine eukaryotic phytoplankton communities from Atlantic Ocean - Tropical Atlantic ANT8 Metagenome | ecosystem: Environmental > Aquatic > Marine > Oceanic | place: Tropical Atlantic...
AAGCCGATCCAGGATGGTATGGATCGTCCTAAGACCGAACTGGCATATAGAGTCCCAGCTTCAAAACTTACTAGACGTAAATTAGAAAGTAAAGAGCAATTAAGAGAGCTACAAGGGCTTGATACAACAATAGATTGGAAAAACACAGGTGATAACTCATATGATGGAGAAAAACTAAAAATATTAGCACATGACGAGAGTGGTAAATGGGAAAGACCTGATAATATATTAAATAACTGGAGAGTTACAAAAACTACATTAAGACTAGGACGTAGAATCGTAGGTAAATGTATGATGGGCTCAACATCAAACGCATTAGCAAAAGGTGGAGACAACTTCAAAAAATTATATAACGCTTCAGACGTTACAAAAAGAAATAGAAACGGACAAACAGCTAGCGGACTCTATTCTCTCTTCATACCTATGGAATGGAACTACGAAGGATACATGGATACTTTTGGATTACCTGTATTCATTACGCCACAAAACAAAGTTAAAGGAGTTGATGGTCTCCCAATTGAAATCGGAGTTATCGAACACTGGGAAAACGAAGTTGAAGGATTAAAAGATGATCAAGACGGCTTAAACGAATTTTATAGACAATTTCCAAGAACTGAAAAACACGCGTTTAGAGATGAATCTAAATTTTCATTATTTAACTTAACAAAGATCTATGAACAAATAGACTATAATGAAGAGTTAACCAATGAAAAGTTAATAGTTAAAGGTAATTTTCAATGGGAACGAGGTATTAAAGATACTAAAGTTATATTCACACCTAATCCTCAAGGTAGATTTAATATTTCTTGGGTACCACCTAAAAACCTACAAAACAATGTAATATTAAAAGATGGGTATAAGTATCCAGGAAATGAGCACGTTGGAGCGTTTGGGTGTGATAGTTACGATATATCAGGAACTGTAGATGGTAAAGGTTCTAAAGGAGCATTGCATGGGTTAACTAAATTCTCAATGGAAGACGCTCCGCCTAGTCACTTTTTTTTAGAATATATTGCTAGACCACAAACAGCAGAAACATTTTTTGAAGATGTATTAATGGCTTTAGTATTTTACGGAATGCCTATATTAGCAGAAAACAATAAACCACGTTTATTATACTATTTAAAAAGAAGAGGATATAGAGGATTTAGTATCAATAGACCAGATAAATTAATAAGTAAATTATCTGTAGCTGAAAGAGAAGTTGGTGGAATACCAAATTCAAGTGAAGATATAAAACAAGCACACGCTGCTGCTATTGAAGCGTATATCGAAACACATGTAGGAAGAATAGATGAAGACTATGGTGATATGTATCATCAACGAACCTTGGAAGATTGGGCAACGTTTAATATAAATGAAAGAACTAAACATGATGCTTCTATTAGTTCTGGTTTAGCTATTATGGCATGTAATAGAAATAGTTATAAACCTGTTCAAGAGCGAACAGTAAAGAAAATAAACTTAGGAATTAAGAATTATAACAATGAAGGATCTTTTTCACAAATAATTAAATAAATGATTTATACGGATAATAGTAGTATTTTTCCTGATCAGGTGGTACCTGATGAAGTTAAGAATAGTCCTGATTACGGAAGACAAGTTGGTAGAGCAATTGAAGCAGATTGGTTTAGTGGAACAAGAACCGGTGTTCAAAATAGATATAATTATAATTTCAATAATTTTAGAACATTAAGACTTTACGCAAGAGCGGAACAGCCAGTACAAAAATACAAAGACGAATTAGCAATTAACGGTGATTTATCTTACTTAAATTTAGATTGGAAACCTATTCCTATTATTCCTAAATTTGTGGATATAGTAGTTAATGGAATGTCAGATAAACAATATGACATAAAAGCCTACGCACAAGATCCTGCTTCATTAAAGAAAAGAACAGCATACGCTGAAAACATATTAAGAGATATGCAGGCAGATGCTTATTTAGCTAATGTAAAGAAAGCGACGGGATTAGATTTATACAGTAGTGAGAGCCCAGAAGACATGCCTCAGAATGAGGAAGAACTAGATCTTCATATGCAGTTAGATTATAAGCAATCTGTAGAAATAGCTGAAGAAGAAGTTATAAATAATGTTTTAGCTAGAAATAAGTATGATTTAATACGTAGAAGAATCAATGAGGATTTAACTATATTAGGAATAGGTGCAGTTAAAACAAGTTGGAATTCTGCCGAGGGAATTGTTTTAGATTATGTAGATCCAGCTTATTTAGTATATTCTTATACAGAAGATCCAAATTTTCAAGATTTATGGTATGTAGGAGAAGTTAAAGCTATAACTCTAGCAGAACTTAAAAAACAATTTCCTAATTTAAGCCCAGAAGAACTAGAGAAAATCCAAAAATTTCCAGGTAATAATAATTTAATTTATAACTGGAATGGAAGAAATGACGGTAATATGATTTATGTTTTGTATTTTGAATATAAAACGTATAGTGATCAAGTTTTTAAAATAAAACAAACACCGTCAGGGTTAGAAAAAGCATTAGAAAAACCAGATACATTCAATCCACCTGAAAGTGATAATTTTGAAAGAGTATCTAGATCAATAGAAGTTTTATACAGTGGAGCTAAAATACTAGGACATGACATGTTGTTAGAGTGGAAGTTAGCAGAAAACATGACAAGACCTAAGTCTAATTTAGTTAAAGTAAATATGAATTATAATCTTTGTGCACCTAAAATGTATAAAGGTAGAATAGAATCTTTAGTAAGTAGAATAACAGGGTTTGCTGACATGATACAGTTAACTCATTTGAAACTTCAACAAGTCTTATCTAGAACAGTTCCAGACGGAGTTTTTATGGATGTAGATGGCTTAGCAGAAGTTGATTTAGGTAATGGTACCACTTACAATCCACAAGAGGCATTAAATATGTATTTTCAAACTGGTTCAATTGTAGGTAGATCCATGACTCAAGATGGTGATTATAACCAAGGTAAAGTTCCTATACAAGAATTAAGTAGCTCTAGTGGTTTACAAAAAATACAAGCACTTATTCAAACTTATCAGTATTACTTGCAAATGATAAGAGATGTTACCGGGTTAAATGAAGCTAGAGATGCAAGTACACCTCACGAAGATGCGTTGGTTGGATTACAAAAGTTAGCAGCAGCTAATTCCAATGTTGCTACTAAACATATTCTTCAAGCAGCTTTATACTTAACCGTTAAAACTTGTGAAAATATTGTTTGTAGAATTAATGATACACTACAATTTGATTTAACCGCAGAAGCTTTAAGATCTTCTATTAGTTCTTACAACGTAGGCACATTGGAAGATTTAAGAGAACTTCATTTATATGATTTTGGAATATATTTAGATTTAGTTCCTGATGAAGAAGAAAAAGCTATGTTAGAACAAAACATTCAAATGGCTTTACAACAGCAAGGAATAACTCTTGAAGATGCTATAGATGTTAGGCAGATAAACAATTTGAAATTAGCTAATCAATTACTTAAAGTAAGAAGAAAGAAGAAACAAGAGCAAGATCAAATGCAGCAGCAAGCTATGATACAAATGCAAGCTGACGCAAATGCAGAGCAAGCAGAAAGAGCAGCCGCCGCAGAAATGCAAAAGAATCAAGCTAAAGCGCAAACTGATTTACAAATAGAACAAGGTAAATCTCAGTTTGAAATAGAGAGAATGTTGAAAGAAGCAGAGCTAAAACAACAGATGGCAGAAATACAATTCCAATATGATATGCAATTAGCTCAATTAAAAGCTAATACTGAGGTTCAGAAAGAAACTATGAAGGGAGATAGAGAAACTGCTAAAGAGAAAGAAATAGAAAATAGAAAAGATAAAAGAGCTAAAATTGTTGGATCACAACAATCAGCTATGATAACACAAAGAGAAAACAACGATATGCCTATAGATTTTGAAGCTGATGGAGAACAACCATTGGATTTAATGGGATCTATGATGGGTTCGTAGTTAATTATTAATTATTATATTATATTATGTCAGAAAAAGAAAAACCAGAAGTAGATCCTAAGGTTGAAAGTTTAAAAGTTAAGAAAAAACCTGGTAGACCTAGGAAATTGGTGGAAAAAAGTAAGGTCACTAAAGTAGATTTAGCTAATAATCAAGAACCTAAAACAGAAGAAAATGCCGTTCAAAAGCGAGAAACAGAAGAAGTACTTATGGGCGAATCATCCGGAAATAGCCCGAAAGTGGACGAACAAGTACGGGTCGAGTCCGATAAAGATGATACTAAACAAGAAGAAAAAATAGACTCTCCTTTGTCACAAGTAGACACTGAAAAAGAAGAACCAAAAGTAGAAAAAACTACACCAGTTATAGAAGCTCCTAAACTACCAGAAAATGTTGAAAAATTAGTAACATTCATGGAGGAGACTGGTGGTAATTTAGAAGACTACGTTAGATTAAATAGAGATTATTCCAATATAAACGATGATGTTTTATTGATGGAATATTATAAAAATACTAAACCTCATTTAGATGTTGATGAAATTAATTTCCTATTAGAAGATAAATTTTACTTTGACGATGAGGTAGAAGACGAGAAAGCTATTAAAAAGAAACAGCTTGCTCGTAAAGAAGAAATTGCAAAAGCCAAAAACTTTTTGGAAGAGACAAAGAGTAAATACTATGATGAGATCAAGTTGAGACCAGGTACTACTCAAGAACAACAAAAAGCAATGGATTTTTTCAATAGATACAACACGGAACAAGAAAAAGCCAAACAAAAAAGTGACGCATTCCAAGAAAGAACTAGAAATTACTTTAATAAAGACGAGTTCAAAGGTTTTGAATTTAATTTAGGTGATAAAAAGTTTAGATATGGAATTAAAGACACTGAAAAAACATCCACAGAGCAATCTAGTATACAAAATTTCTTAGGAAAGTTTCTACAAGAAGACGGTACTATTGGCAACATGGAGGATTATCACAAAGCTCTTTATATGGCTAACAACCCGGACACAGTAGCTAAACATTTTTATGATCAAGGTGTCGCAGATGCCACTAAAGATATAGTTGCTAAGTCTAAAAATATAAATTCAGAACCAAGATCTAGTGATCCTGGAGATGTATTTATAAATGGGTTTAAGGTCAGAGCTATAACGGGCGCTGATAGTTCCAAGTTGAAAATACAACGAAAACTTAAAAACACATAAAAAAAATGGGATTTCAAAACAGCGGGAGTTTTCCTGCAAAAATAACCCCTTCTCAGAAAAAGTTAGCTTTAGAAACAAACTATTTGGATTTTACAAATGGTGCTAACGATTTTGCTCAGCAATATTTGCCAGAGCTTTATGAGCAAGAGGTGGAGAGATATGGTAACAGAACGTTATCAGGTTTCTTAAGAATGGTTGGCGCAGAGATGCCAATGACATCTGATCAAGTTGTTTGGTCAGAACAAAATAGATTACATATTGCTTATAATGATTGTACTGCTTCCGGTGCTGCTGGTGCTCAAAAAGTCAAAGTAGACAATATGGGTCTTAACCAAGCTGCTGGTGAAACAGGAACTGAAGTTATCGCTATTAGAACAGGTCAAACTATACTAGTATCGGATGCTGCAACAGGATTAATTACTCAAAAATTATTGGTAGTTGCATCTCCTTTAGATGTTGGTAACCCGGGTAATGTAGCAGTTGATGAAATAGAAGTACAAGGTTATGATGCTGACACATGGAAAGCGGGATTAGCTGGTAAGGTTAAAATGTTCGTTTATGGATCTGACTTTGGAAAAGGTACAAGAGAAATGGAAGGAGCTATTCAACCTAGTTTTACTCAATACAGTAACTCACCTATGATTCTTAAAGATTTCTTTGAAATCAATGGTTCTGATACTGCTCAAATTGGTTGGGTTGAAGTTGCAACTGAAGACGGAACATCTGGATATCTTTGGTATCTTAAATCTGAATCTGAAACAAGATTAAGATTTGATGATTACTTAGAAATGTCTATGGTTGAAGCAGAAAAAGCTGCTTATGACTTTAGCTATCAAGGTGGTGCTGTTGGTGCGAATAATATTAGAGTTAATGGTTCTGAAGGTATGTTTGCTGCTATCGAAGATAGAGGTAATGTATATTCTGGATTTTCTGGTGCTGCTGCTCCTGGAGCTGGCGCGTTAGGTGATTTTGATGCTATCTTACAACAACTAGACAAGCAAGGTGCTATTGAAGAGAATATGCTTTTCTTAAATAGAGCTACAGCTCTTGATTTTGACGACATGATTGGAGCAATGGCCGGTGGTGGTTATGGTTCAACTGCTTCTGCTTCTTATGGTCTTTTTGACAACGAAGCTGAAATGGCATTGAACTTTGGTTTCTCTGGTTTTAGAAGAGGTTCTTATGACTTCTATAAAACTGATTGGAAATACCTAAATGATCCTACTACTCGTGGTTTATCTAACGCAATTGACGGTGTTATGATACCTGCTGGGACAACTACAGTATATGATCAAATGATGGGTGTTAACATTAGAAGACCTTTCTTACATGTTAGATATAGAGCTTCTGAAACTGAAGATAGAAGGTACAAGTCTTGGATCACTGGATCTGTAGGTGGTGCTTATACTTCTGGTTTAGATGCTATGCAAGTACACTTCCTTTCTGAGAGATGTTTAGTAACACAAGCTGCAAATAACTTCGTATTGTTTAAGGCTGCGTAATTTTTATTAACCTCTAAACATAGAAATTATGAGTTATATTAAACTTCCTTTAAAAGGAACTGGAAATCCTCTACAAAACTACTGTGTAGTAAGCGTAGATGGTGTGTATGAAATAGATACAGAGGTAGTAAGTAATCAAAGTGTTATTCACTTATATTACACTGCCGCTGCTTCAACTAATGAAGACTATTTAAGAGTTAGCATTACCTACGCTGGAGATGGTGTAGTTACAGCTGATGATATTGACGCTTTAAGATTATTAATCTTAAAAGTTAATGGTCAGCCTGGAAATGTGCCAATGTTTAAACTTATTGACGATGATGGATCTGATGATTACAAAGTTCAATTAGGTGTAGGACAAGGTACAGTTGCTAAGTCAAACGATCCTAAATAATAAAGTTATGAGTAATTATATAAAAATACCCTTTGCTTCAAATGCTGCAAGGGCTTTTGGAAGTAACATTACTATTGCAGGTAGTAGACTTAGTTGGGCAGCCACTGAGGGTGCTGTAACTAGCGGTACTGCTGGTGCTGCTTCTGCTGAAGCTGCAACTACAGTTGTTCCTGCTGGAGGTTCTAATGCTACTTTTAAAGGAGCTACTGGATCTGCTCAAGATCCACCAGCTGGAAGTCTAGCTGAGTTAACATTGACAATCGAGGCGGCTGGAAACAACTACCAAGTAGGAGATGTTATAACTGTAGCTGCTGCAACAACAGGTACTGAAACAGAATGGGACGAACCTATTTCGTTTGAAGTAATTGCTGCTGACTTAGTATCTATTGAAGGTACTACAGAGCCTTTTGAGATGATTCCAATAGACGATGTAGTATGTGTTCAAACTATCGAACAGAACAGTGCAACTGTAGATAATAAATTATTTATTGCTACTACCATTGCTTCTGGAGATGAAACTGATCCCCAATCACAATTTTCTGGTTGGACAGTAGAGTTTGATCCAGATAATTATGACGTAGAAGATTGCATGGCTTCAATTTGTGAAGCTATTGCAAATGCTGATGCGGCTATAAATTCACAACCTACAGTAGATTTCTTTGGAGGTGCTGAAGTAATGAATATTACTTACGGTGCAAATCCAAGTACATAGAAAACAATAACAAGATCCCGCTTCGGCGGGGTCTTTTTTAATTATTATATTATATTATATTATGGCAACAAAAGAAAAAGAAAAAGAAAAAAAGATTTTTAGTGATTGGGAATATAAAGATAGAAGATATATTCTTCTTAACAATTATGAACCACTCACATATACTCTCCCAACAAGACACACTGCAAAATACCCGTGTGTTTGGTTTGACTCAAATGAGGGCTACAATAGAGAATTAAGATATGCAACTAATCAAAGATCAGTTTTTGTTGATGAACAAAAAGGTCCTGTTACGTTAAAACATATCGTGTTTGAAAAGGGTTTTTTGCAAGTGAATAAAGAAAATCCTACTTTACAACAATTCCTAATGTTACATCCTCAAAATGGTAAGAAATTCATGGAGTATAATCCTCAGATAATAGCTCACAATGAAGTTGATCAAATTGAAATGGAAATAGAAGCGTTAAATTTAGCGCGTGAATTACCTTTAGATCACTTAGAAGCTATTATGAGAGTGGAAAATGGAACTAATGTTTCAAAAATGAGTAACAAAGAACTTAAAAGAGATGCTTTAGTTTTTGCTAAAAAGAATCCAAAGTTATTTGTTGACTTAGCTACAGATGATAATGTTCAATTGAGAAATTTAGGTATTATAGCTGTAGAACAGGGAATACTTAAGCTATCTGGAGACAATAGATCATTTAGTTGGGCATCTAATAATAGAAAGTTATTTAGTGTTCCATTTGATGAACATCCTTATTCAGCATTAGCCGCTTGGTTTAAAACTGATGAAGGTTTAGAAGTTTTTAAATCTATAGAGAAAAAACTTAAATAACAAGTGATTATAATTAAGGCGGCCTTTTCGCCGCCTTTTTTAATATAAAGAATATGATAGACGTAAATGAAGTTTACCAAACTGTTTTGTTTATTTTAAACAAAGAACAAAGAGGTTATATAACACCTGCTGAATTTAATTCTTTAGCAGTTCAAGCTCAATTAACTATATTTGAAAAATATTTTGAAGATCTTAATCAAGCATTAAGAATGCCATTAAATGACAGTGAATATGCAAGTAGAGTTAAATCAATTGAAGAAAAAATAGATATATTTGAAGTGTTTGGTGATCTTGATGCAACAAAAAGTTTATCAACGTTAGATCCTAAAGTTCATAGATTAGGAACTATCGAATATAATGCTATAGGTAAATTACCTGTAGAGTTAGAAGAAATGACAAAACATGACTTCAATCTAGCGATACGCTCGCAATTAACAGCCCCTACATTTTCTTTCCCTGCTTTTTTTATAAGTGGAGAAAATATAAAAACAGCACCTACTAGTATCGCTGGAACAGATTTAACTGTTTATTATGTTAAAAAACCAGCAGATCCTATTTGGGGATATACAATTGGTGGTGTGGGAGAATTTATATACAATAAATTACCTTATGATCCTACTACTGAACCTTATGGAAGTGTTAATTTTGAAATATCTAGTGAAGATCAAGTAGAGTTAGTTAATACTATTTTAACATACTGTGGTATAATAATAAGAGATCCTCAAATAATACAAGCAGCTGCTGGCATGGTTGGACAGGAAAATCAAAATGAAAAATCTTAATAAATGGGACTAATAACTGAAACTAACTCACAATACTACGCTGGTCAACAAACATTTTTTGGAGATGGTAATGAAACACAATTTAAATGTACATTTGATACTGATTTACTAGCTACAGTGGTTGGTGTATCTAATTCTAACTTTGAAGTATTTTTAGATAATACTCTTCAAATTGCTGGTGTTGATTATAATTTAGTTGTTTCTACAGCTTTAGATTCAACTAGTGTGATTGAATTTGTCAATGCTCCAGGTAATGGGCAGGCTATAGTAGTTCAACTAGCTTTAGATGCTATTTGGGCTAACAACGGAGAATATGCATACATAAAATTAAATGACATTGTAGATAATTTTCTAACAGCTTATGTTGGGGATGGGAAATACATAACTAGAGTAAAAAGAAAAGATGTAATTTTCCATGCAAAACGTGGTCTTCAAGAATTTAGTTACGATACTTTAAGAAGTTTAAAATCTCAAGAGGTTCAAATACCTAAGAACTTAAATATTACTATACCTCAAGACTATGTAAATTATACTAGGTTTTCATGGGTTGATCCAAATGGTGTTCAAAGAACAATATATCCAGCTAATACTATTACTATGGATCCGGTTGATCCTTTATTACAAGACAATGAGGGTAGATATATTCAAGACAATCTAGAGCAAAACATCGAAGCTTCTACCTCTATAATAGAGGAAAGATGGAAAAGATTTAATAAGTATGATCTTAATGGGGAATTTAACTGGGATAATCAACAAGATTCTAATATATATAACTGGGCATGGTGGAAAACAGCTTATGGGCAAAGATATGGATTAGATCCACAGGTATCTCAAACTAATGGTTGGTTTACTATAGACAATAGAAGAGGAACATTTGGTTTTAGTAGTGATCTTGTAGATAAAATAATTACTATAGAATATATATCAGATGGATTAGCTTATGACATGGATTCTAAGGTGCCTAAGATGATAGAAGAAGCAATGTATATGCATATTGCTTATAGTATATTAGCAAGTAAAATAGGTACACCAGAGTACGTTGTACAGAGATTCAAGAAGGATAGAAGAGCACAGTTAAGAAATGCTAAGATCAGGTTACAAAATTTAAAATTAGACACTTTAATACAAGTTATGAGAGGAAAGTCTAAGTGGATTAAACATTAATATATGGCACAAGCAAAACATACTTTTGTTGAGTCTAAAATGAATAAAGATCTAGATGATAGATTATTATCAGGAGGACAATATAGAAATGCAGTAAATATCGCGGTTAGTAAATCAGAAGACTCAGATGTCGGAGCTTTAGAGAATGTGTTAGGTAACAGAAAAATAAGTGATCTATTTCCCTCTAATGTAGTACCACCTGCTAATATAACTATAATTGGATGGCAAATAAACGAAGTTACAAATGATATTTTTCTTTTCATTACAAACTATTGTGACACTTCTGCCAATTTAGATAGGTTTGCTACTAGTGGATCTAAACATTATATAATAAAATTTAATACAGCTACTCAAGAAAGTAATATATTAGTAGAAGGAAAGTTTTTAAACTTTTCTACAACACATCCTATTTTAGGTTCTAATGTAATAGAAGAACTTCTTTTTTGGACAGATAATAGAAATCAGCCTAGGAAAATAAATTGGTCTACCGCCACAGCGTTTAGTGGCAATACAGTTAAGTATTATACGACTGAAGATCAAATATCTGTAGCTAAATATTATCCATATAGTCCTTTAACTATATTGGAACAAACTCCTATTGCCGAAGTGTTTTGGGATGATGATCTATATAGAGGTGTACAAGTAAGTAAGTTCACTAGACCAAATAATGATCCTTTTCCAGATAGCATACATTTATATGATGAATTTACTATCGCATCGAATGCTGACTTATTAGATGTTGCAACGATAGAAAACAATAAAACAGAAATTATAGTATATCCTAGATTAGGAAGTACTAATCCTCCAGCTACAGGTATTGCGGAAGAATCTATATTTTACCACAATACAGCAATAAATACAACAGATAAAGTCCTTCCTCCTACAGGTAGAATCAACTTAGTTTTCTCAAGTCAAGGTACTCAAACTATAGCAGCTAACACTTGGATTGTGCCAGGAGCTTTAAATGTTACTTCTTTAGAATATCTTTCTCCTCGTTTTCCTTTAGCGTTTTTATCTCCGCCAGATGGTCCTGGTACCGTGACTCCATCAGGTACAGCTTTTGATGGTCCAGGTAGAGCTGTATCTTCTATTATAGATCCCAATGAACCTAATGGCATAGCTTTTAGAGTTGATGCAAATGGGGTTTTAGATGCTATAGCTTTTCAACAAGAAGTTAAACTAGCTTTTGGATCCATTGATATAGATATCTGTATAGATAATCCTTATTACAATGTCGAATGGCCAGGAGACAGCTTAAATCTTAAAGATAAATTTGTACGATTCGCTTATAGATTTAAATTTGATGATGATGAATATTCTTTGACCGCTCCTTTTACTCAACCTATTTTTATACCAAGACAAAGTGGTTATTTTTTAGATGTTACTCCAGCATATACCGGAGATCGAAGATCAGGAACCATTGATGATTTTGAAGAAGCAGGGCAAGCTACTATAGTAGATTGGATGGAGAACAATGTTAAAGAGGTAAAATTAGATGTAAATTTTGAGTATCCAGTAAATGAAATTAATGAACGACTAAAGGTTAAAGAATTAGAAATACTTTACAAAGAATCTGATGCTTTATCTATAAAGGTAGTAGAAAGTATTAATTTTAGAGATACTAATTTAGAAATTACAAATAATTCTACAAACGTATTTACTTATACTTATCAATCTAATAAACCTTTTAAAACCTTACCAGATAGAGAGGTAACTAGAACTTACGATAAAGTACCTTTAAGAGCTCAATCTCAAGAATCAGCAGGCAATAGAATTATTTATGGTAACTATGTTGATAAGCATACTTCTCCTTTAACTTTAGATTATAAAGTAAATGTTGGAGAGAAACTTAGACCTACTAATTCTAATTCTAATTTAAGTTATTTATCATACCCTAATCACACTTTAAAGCAAAATAGAACATATCAAGTAGGTGTAGTACTTTGTGATAGATACGGTAGACAATCTGACGTAATACTATCACCACCCCTCGAAGAAGCTGTAGAACTTCCACCTGGATCTGGAATATATTATGGTGATTCAACTATAACTAATCCATATAAAGATGGAGAGTTCTGGAAAGAAACATTAGAATGGCCTGGCGATAGTTTAAAAGTACTTTTTGAAAACTTAATTCCAACTGAAATAGCTGAACGAGAAGGGTATCCTGGTTTATATTCTGAAACAAACCCTACAGGTTGGTATACTTATAAAATAGTAGTTAAACAACAGGAACAAGACTATTATAATGTATACTTACCTGGTTTACTTTATGGAAATCCTATAGGCGCTACTACGTCGGTTCAATGGGGTTTAGGACAATGTGCTGATCCTAACGGAGATAACGTTATCAAACCAGGTGACAACGTCATGAAAGGTTTGTTAGATACTAGTGGAATTCAAGTAGGTGATAGATTTTGTCTTGATCAGCAGGGAGCTCCAGTTCAGACATATTGTTTTACAGTAGAACAAGTTTTAGATAATGAACGTATAAGGTTTTCGCCTACATGGGATGGAGGACCTGGTGGAGGAAATAGTGATCTAGCTGGTTGGTGTGACAACATTACTCCATTGGCTTGTTGTGTACAAGCATGGCCTGGTTTTAACCTTAATAAAGATATTGTGTTTTTTGCCGGTCAAAGTTTAATTACAAATGAGTCTAGCTTTGTTAATCCTACAGAAATGGTTACTACATTACTTACGGATAATATTAACAAAATACCAGCAGACTTAGAAGATATAAGACCTAATCAACTTCAATATAAAACTACTGATGATTTAATATATCCTAGAGTAGCTAGATCTGTTGCGAAGAGTTTTGTTATATTAGATGGAAATAACGAACCAATACCAGGTACAACTTTATATTGGTCTTCTCAAGTTGATACAGGGGACGGTGCTGATAATGTTAAAATGTTAGGGCAATTTAATGATTTATTTCCTCAAGATTTTGAAAGTGTAAATCTTTACAAAGTATATCAAAATCCTTCATCTGGAGTTTTCACTAATCAATTTCAATTAGGAACTCCTAGTTTAGGGTTACAAACACCAGCCGTTTTTGAAACACAACCAGTAAGATCTAATTTAGATATTTATTGGGAAAGTTCTACAAGTGGTTTAATAACAGATTTAAACACTTTAATAGCTGATGGAAATACTATTACTGGAATAGGCGGACAAAGTTCTTTTTTACAAAGTGAATCATTAAATAGTACTCCTCAAAGTCCAAATCAAGTTGGAGAAGTTTATGGTATAAACCCCAGTGGTTTAGTTACTCCAGTTTCTAGTTTAGTAATAAATCAAGTAAGAGATACTCAACTAAGTGGAGTAGATTATACAGGTAGCTACACATTAGGTGCTCCTACTGCTGGTATATATCCTATTTTAGCTTTGGATAATCCTGTTTATTTAGAGAGTCAAAGTGCTAATGAAAGACAGTTTCTTTTCTCTATGGTAGACGCTAATGGAGCAACGCACAACTACAGCTTTATCGTTAATATATCTAATCATGAACCAGAATTAAGAGGTAGATGGTCAGCAACACATAATGGTGTAGGTGTAGATGGATTTACAACTAAAACTATTTCTATAGCTCCTAATAATGGACTAGCACAATTAGTTATACCTGGCGGTGGAGAAATAGTATTTGGTGAATCCAGTCCGGTAACTTATCAAAACACAAGCTCAGGAAATGATGAAAGAATTTATTTTTATAATGGATCTTCAAATATATTAAACTTTCCTGCAGGATTATCACCTGATCAATTTTCCGAAACTACAATAGAACTAGAAGTATCGCGAACAACAACCGCCCCTGGATATGATCCTAATTTTACAGGAAATTTCGTGGACGTTGGTCCTAATGGGCAAGCTGGTAATCCTGGTTCTAAAGATGGTTTTTATTTAAGTCCTGCTGGGAATTCTAATAGTACAATTGCTGCAAATGGTAAAATTGTAACACCACAAGATTATGATATTCCTGACGGAGCTCAAGCTTGGAAAATAATGTGGAATGGAAATGATGCTCCTAATTTCTCGGGACAAGGTACTCCTTGGTTAGAATTTCCTACTACAGATCAAGACCCTATTACCTATAGGTTTCTAAGATTAACAATGAAAGATGCTAACGGGAATACTGGAGCAGGATCTTTAAACTTAATTGTAGCGTCTAGTACGGCAGGAATAAATGAAGTACCAGTTGCTTTCAACTTTGTAACAGCTCAAGGCAACGGTGTGTTATCTTCATATAGACCTTGTTTAAATTTTGGTCAATCACAGTGTATATTTCCTCCAAGCGGCACATGTGGTGGGCAGCAAATCTCTCCTACATGTATCTCAGGAATAAATGGAGGATTTCAACTAACAACAGGTAATGGAGCTATACCAACGCTCGTATTATCCTCATCTTAAAAACAAATTATGGGAACAGGAATTGGCAGCACGTTTGCAGGAAAAATATGTATTAGAACTCAACCTAGTTTAGGATATGATTGGAGTGACCAACAATATGTAGGTATTCAAAAAGGAGATGTTATACCTTTAGCTCTTTTTAATTTAGGATTTACCAAGGCTACCCCTGGAGATCCCGATTACCAAACTTTGTCTAACAACGGAACTTTCAGAGTTAGTGGATCTCAATATACTGGACCAAATCAATATGGGAAAATTGGAACACAGTTTTGTGGTACGTTAGATTGGACTATAGTGGCTTATGTTACATGGGTAGGTAGTAATAATGGAGTTGGACAACCAGGTACACCCTCACCTACAGTTGGTCAAAATATCAACAGTTATGATCACTGGAATATTGATGTACAAATGGATATAGATAATAGCGGTGGAACCGTGCCATTACCTACAAGCGTGCAGGAATACGGTGAAGGATTTCTACTAGCTATGGATAGCCAACTAGGTGTGCAATTTAGACCTGCAGCGACATGGCAAATATAAAAAATTAAAATATGGCAGCGATTTTAGAAGTAGATTATTTTAACTCTTATTGGTTAAAAAGAGCTCCTACTGGTCCTTTATGTAGAGATATAGAGGCAGATAATGACAATTATATAGTGACCAATAATTTACCTACGTATACTTGGCCAGGTCCTTTTAACAATGGTGATGCCGAAACTAATCCTAATCTTCCAGAAACTCCAGGATCAGGTGATTGTTTAGGTTTGGAGGCGGGTTCTCCTCCTATATTAGAGCAATCTTGGTATATTGAAGAAAGTAGAATTAGAGGAGGCTATAATAATGTTCAAACGGACTTAGGTGTTAAAGCTTATTTAAATGAAGAAAACCCAATACAAACACGTAGAGAAAATGGTTTAATATATTCAGGTTCTTTTAATAGTTCTACTGGATACAACGCGACTAATGTGTTTTCATCTGCAGATACCATTACTAAATTAGTAGATCCTATGAATGGATCTATTCAAAAATTATATGCAGAAGATACTAACTTAATTATCTTTCAAGAAAACAAAGTAAGTAGAGCGTTGATAGATAAAGATGCTATCTATTCTGCAGAAGGTGGTGGTTCTGTTACTTCAACAAATTTAGTTATAGGTCAAATTGTTCCTTACGTAGGGGATTATGGAATAAGTAAAAATCCTGAATCTTTTGCTGTATATGGATTTAGAAAATATTTTACAGATAAATATAGAAATGCTGTAATGAGATTATCTAGAGATGGATTAACTGAAATATCTAACTATGGTATGGTTGATTGGTTTAGGGATAATTTAGAAATAATTAGTGATGATATACAACAATTCACTACTCCTATTGCGTTAGATATAGCTGATAAACAAACTAATAATAGTTGGTTAATACCTAGTTCACCTTTAATAAAACCAGGTGCTAAAGTAGCTTATTCTTCTACTAGTAATTCAACTACTATTCCTTTATCTATAGTTAATGCAGTGGAGTATTATTTTGATCCTGTTACCACGAATTACGATTTAGGTAGAGTTATTATAACTTTAGAAGATGACTTTCCCAATAGCATAGTAACTGGTGATGTTTTAATTTTTACAGTAAATGATAAAGCTAAAATTCTAGGTGGATGGGATATATATACTAAGCAATATCACGTTTCACTTCAGCAAAATTCTAATTGGATTAGCACATCATTAGATAGTTATTATACATTAGCTTTTGATGAGTCAGTATTAGGATGGACTAGTTTCTTTAGTTATAAACCTTCCTTGATGGATAGTTTGAAAAATAAATTTTTCTCTACCAATCAAAGAGAAGTTTATCAACACAACTTTCAAGCACCTAATAATAGAAGTACTTTTTATGGAGTATCTACATTACCGTCTGTTACTTTTGTTTTTAATCCTCAACCTGACTTAAGTAAAAACTTTTTAACTATAAACTACGAAGGTAGTAATGGATGGCAAGTAGAATCTATGATATCAGATGATCAAGAGCCGATGTCTAGTTATGGTTTAAATCCAGATAATGTTTATGAACCATTGTATGATTCTGGGCCATGGGAAGTTTATAGAGATAAAACATCTAAAGTATTGAGTTA
>Ga0115011_10001448_pt1 | contig 17077 bp, 14 predicted proteins | sample TroAtlMetagenome_2_FD_88705 | JGI IMG/M metagenome (GOLD analysis project Ga0115011, IMG submission 88705) | Marine eukaryotic phytoplankton communities from Atlantic Ocean - Tropical Atlantic ANT8 Metagenome | ecosystem: Environmental > Aquatic > Marine > Oceanic | place: Tropical Atlantic...
AAAGGAAGATGACCATGACTCAAGAATCGTTTTCTATTTCGGCTGAATTTATCGCCACTGCAAATACCAGTCCTGAACAATACAAAAAGGACTATCAGCGTTCCATCGCTTCGATTGAAGACAACGATGCTTATTGGGCTGAGCGCGCTGAGAGCATCGATTGGATCACCAAACCTACCAAGATCAGTAATGTCAGCTATGACTTGGAGGATTTTCGTATTAAGTGGTTTGAGGACGGCGAGCTTAACCTCTCAGTCAACTGCCTCGATCGTCATCTAAAAAACAACCCTTACAAGCCTGCCATCATTTGGGAGGGCGATCACCCCTCTTTAAATAAAATCATCTCTTTTAAAGAGCTATATGCCGAGGTCTGCCGCTTAGGTAACGCTATGCGTAGCTTAGGGATTAAAAAAGGCGATCGCGTGACTCTGTATATGCCGATGATACCTGAAGCTATGGTCGCTATGCTGGCGTGTACTCGCATTGGCGCAGTGCATTCGGTGGTCTTTGGCGGCTTCTCTGCTGAGAGTTTAAGTAGCCGCATCGTCGATAGTCAGTCCAAACTAGTGATTACGGCTGATGAGGGCCTGCGTGGTAATAGCCGTACGCCGCTCAAAGCCAATGTCGATCGCGCTTTGGATGCTGAAGGCACAGATAGCGTAGAAAACGTCATCGTCGTACACCGTACGGGCAATTCAGTGCCGATGAGTGGTCGCCGCGATCACTGGTATCATAACCTCATCAACGCGCAAAGCGAGCACTGTGAGCCTGAAGTTATGAATGCCGAGGACCCACTGTTTTTATTATACACCTCCGGCTCAACGGGTAAGCCCAAAGGTGTCGTCCATACTACCGGCGGCTATATCGTCTATGCGCTATCGACCTTTCGTGATGTCTTCGATATCAAAGACGATGATATCTTCTGGTGCACCGCTGATGTCGGCTGGATCACTGGCCACACTTACGATACGTACGCGCCGTTGGCCAATGGCACCACAACAGTGATGTTCGAAGGTGTGCCCGAATACCCCACTTGGGCGCGCGTCGGTAATATCATAGATAAGCACAATATCAGTATATTATATACCGCGCCAACCGCCATTCGTGCAATGATGAAAGAGGGCGATGCTTTTGTCCGTGAGTCAGATCGCTCAAGTTTGCGTCTACTCGGCACGGTCCGCGAACCGATCAACCCTGAAGCGTGGGACTGGTACTATAATGTCGTCGGCGGCGCGCGTTGCCCTATCGTTGATACGTGGTGGCAGACAGAAACCGGGGGTATTTTGCTGGCACCTATTCCCGGTACAGTCGCGCTCAAACCGGGTGCTGCGATGAATCCGCTATACGGTATTGAGCCTGCCATCATGGAAGATGACTATGAGCTTGAGGGTCCGGCCTCAGGTAACTTAGCGATTAGTAATAGCTGGCCGGGTCAAATGCGTACGATTTATAAAGATCATGCGCGTTTTTTGGAGACTTATTTTGCTGAGTATCCGGGTTACTATTTCACAGGTGATGGCGCGCAGCGTGATGAAGATGGTCATTACTGGATTACAGGGCGTGTTGATGATGTCCTCAATGTCTCAGGACATAGGCTCGGCACGGCTGAGATCGAAAGCGCCGTCGATGAGCATCCCTCCATCGTGGAAGCTGCCGTGGTCGGGATGCCACATGAGATACGCGGCGTTGGCATTTGTGTGTTTGCCATCCTAAAGTCAGGTGAGAGCGCAGATGATAGTCTCAAAGCTGAGCTTAATCGCCATGTGCGTCGTGAGATTGGTCCTATTGCCAACTTAGATGCTATCTTTATCGTTAATGCTCTACCCAAAACTCGCTCTGGCAAAATCATGCGCCGTATTCTGCGCAGTATTGCTGCCGGTCAGTATGTCGGTCTCGGTGATTTGTCCACCTTAGCAGATAGCTCAGTGATTAATAAACTCATTGAGGCAGTGAAAGCTGAACGTACGGACGGTCTCTAACGGCGAGTTTCAGCTTTAAGTATTATACAAGTCATGCTCTTTTTTATCATAGCAAAAAAGAGCATGACTTTTTGCATATGATTTTTAAGGATAGTTTTGTGCTATCTTTAGCTATTGTTTTTTGCAATTTTATTTATAAGGCGCAGCCTTTTTATGACTGATCATGCAATACATAACGAGCAAGACAAGAGTAAAGCGTTATCCTCATACCCCAAGATAGCCATCATCGGTGGCGGCTTAAGCGGTCTATTTACCGCCATTTTATTAGAGCGCAAGTTTGCTCAACATCAGCATCAGCACTCAGATCTGCAAATCACCGTTTTTGAGAAATCGCGCGGCGTGGGACGGTTAGCGACGCGCTATCGTAGCGATAGCGTAACAGGTAAAAACTGGCAGTGGAGCTTTGGCGCGCAGTTCTTCACCGCCAAGACCGATAGCTTCCAGCAGTTTATAGCGCCTTGGTTAGACTCAGGGTTGTTGCAGCCATGGTGCGCGCAAGTGGTCAATTTATCTATCACGAATAAGAGCGAGCAGGCGCCGCACACCGAGCCAAAAGAGCAGTGGGGCACTGAGCAGGCCCGTTACGTTAGTACACCAAAGATGACCAGTTGGGGCCGAACGTTAGCAGATCAGTTGCAGCAGACAAAGATACAATTCCAAACTCGCGTGGTACCGCTGGCGCAATATGCCAATCCGCAGGCAGGTCAACCAACAGAGCTGTTTGATGATAATGGCGAGAGTTTAGGGCTTTTTGATTGGGTTGTTTGCACCGCGCCGAACGTGCAAACGGCTGAGCTGATGGCAGATAGCAGCTTCACAGAACAAGCGAAAATTATGCAGCCAAAAATGCAAGCTTGCTATACGCTTATGCTTGGTTGGGATGAGGAGTCAAAGCTACCTGCTAGCTTAAAAAGCTCAAGTAAGCGTCAAGATTTAAAATTGTGGGATGTCGCGCATCTACAAGACTCTATTTTGGCTAAGATATTTGTTGAGCATCATAAGCCTAATCATGAGGGGCTATTACCAAGTGTCACGATTCACGCCGATAACGACTGGTCTGAGCAGCAAGTAGACCAGAATATTGACGAGGTAACGGCTCGGCTGCTAGCAGAAGCTAAAGAGGCGCTAAGCTGGACTGAGCAAACTGCGCCAAGTCAAGTTGACTGTCATCGTTGGCGCTATGCAGCAACATCGATGGCGCTAAATGACAAAGATGATGAGCAGCCATTAGGCCTCTTAGTAGATAACGAGCAGCAATGGATAGTTAGTGGGGATTGGTGCGGGCGCGGCAACATCGAGAGCTGCTACCAAATGGCCGAAGAGGTGGTAGAAGTAATCGCGGCAACTTTAGAGGTATAGAGTTTTAGAGATTATTTATAGCTTGTCTCTCAGCTTGGCTGGCTTTGATATTGATATTTTCAATATAAAAGCAAAAAAAAGCCCACAGAGGAGGAACTGCGGGCTGAGGAAAAAGGGTTATATTACTGTGTAGCTAGGCTTATTTATAGCTGGTTCTTACTTCTTATTATTTTTCTTTCACTGTGCTTTTATACGTCTATTCACAGATAGCTATATAATTAAAGATAAGGCCTATCGCTACTTAATCAATTGTTTCTTACATCTGCTTACAACTTAGAGTGAACACTTGTACCTATGCTTTTATCTGTTTTAAATTGCGCTTATTAATAATAAAAGTTATTGCAAATTAAAATCGATAAATGCTTTTGTTTCTATCGCATACCGTATAAGCGTTTCAGATACTATAGTAGAGATAAGCAAAAATAGTATTTATGACGACAGGGCTAAAAAATGCTAAGCTAGCGCCCATCATTATGTCGATATAGAACTGGTTTTGTCATGACCGAAACTACAAAGCTGCACACCCCGCCATCACCACCGATGCAAGATGATAAAAGCATCTTTAACTTACCGAACAATCTGACGATTGCGCGGATTTTGATGATTCCGCTGTTTGTTGCGATAGCTTATTGGCCGCCTGCAATGGGTATCGGTATGCCTGCGATCTCTGATAACGTGATTGCCCGGGTCGGAATGAGCGAATTTAGCGACAGCTTATTGCGTCATTTACTACTGACGGCTGTGTTTATTATCGCCGCGATTACCGACTGGCTCGATGGTTACTTTGCGCGTAAGCTCAACGTCACATCGGCTTTTGGACGGTTTTTAGATCCGGTCGCCGACAAGCTTATGGTCGCCGCCGCGCTCATCATTTTGGTGCAGTGGCATCCTAATATCATTATGGCGATTGCCGCTATTGTGATTATCTCGCGCGAGATCGCTGTATCCGCATTACGTGAATGGATGGCAGAATTGGGTAATAGTACCAGCGTCGCTGTGTCCTATGTGGGCAAGCTAAAAACCACCTTTCAGATGGTCGCTATTACTGTATTGTGACTCAATTGGGAGTCGCTTGAGACTATCGGTTATGCGTTGATGGTGGCAGCGGTGATACTAACGCTTTGGTCAATGATGATTTACCTAAAGGCGGCATGGCCTTATCTTAAACGTAGCGGTTAAATATCCGCTATAGAATTTAGTAATTTTAATATACCCAAGCAAAAACGCCAGTAAGTGAACCTTACTGGCGTTTTTATTAATTTGTTTGGTTGTAACTGTCGATAGCTTATAGCTCAATCTCAAAGGTTTCACCAATATCTTCTGCCGTTTCGCCGTCTTGTACAGCAGCGGCTGCCATCTTAAACATATTGACCGTTGTGCTACCGCTGATCCAGCACTCTACGCCATGGGGTACGACTTTTATTAATTGAACGTTTGGATCTTCTTTACCATGCTCAAAGAAGGCATTGTAAACTGGTGACCACAGTTCTTCTAATTTGTTTTTGTCTGTTGGTAACTCAGCATTGGCGCTTACAGAGACATAGGTCTTCGCATCTTGACTCGAATACGTTAGGCCAACTTTTTTATTGTCCTGAATATCTTTGACCACATCTGAGGTTTTATCACCGATAAACCAAATCTCTTTTCCGCCGATACTGGTCTCAGTCGTTGTCATTGGCCAAGCATGCAAATCACCTTTACCATTGACAGTAGTCATCATGGCAAATTTAATGTCTTTAACGATCTCTTGTACTTTATCGATTTTATCTTGCTTATTCATAATATGTCCTTTTTAATTGAATTGATTTAGATCAGTTATTGTTGTTATTGCTGCGTTATAAATGAATGTCTATTGATACTTGAGCTTTTACAGCATAACGAGAGAAGGTAGGGAGGTTATATAGGTTGCCCGTAAGGCGATGTGAGTGTTTGTAAGCTCTATAAACATTAAGTAAAACAACTTAGCCGCTTGTTTAACAAGGTAATTTAAAAGAGCGGTTATTACCGTCTTCACTGACAGGCTTTAAGTTCTTTGATGGGTAAAGAGTAAAATTGTACCGCTTTATTCCTGCTTATTTTGCCTCTTCTTGTTATAATGCAGCGACCATTTACTTTGCATGGCAGTGATGCCAGTTACTGCTCATATCCTAGGAAATATGCCTCTATGATGACCATCGCCGGACAGCCGTTTTTGACCGATTTTCAGACCCAGCAACTTATCAATCAATTTGCCCAAAAAACCGATCTAAACGTGACCCAAATCAGTACTCAGCAGGTTTTTGTACTCTCAAGAGAGCTCTTAGGTGAAGAGCAAAAAAAGGCTTTGGATCTTTTAGGGGTAAAAGAGCAAACCTCGCTAGAAGCTGCGACAGAGCGTCAAATCCAACTCATCGTCAGTCCGCGTTTTGGCACGATATCGCCATGGGCGAGTAAAGCCACCGATATTTTTAATAACTGCGAGCTGAAGATCAATCGTATTGAGCGGGTGATTGTTTATACGCTGACGCTAGAAGGTGCTACCGAAGACAAGCTGCCAACGGCGGCTGAGCGTTTACTCTATGACCGTATGACCCAAAGCTTGGTTTATGATTTAAACGACGTGAATAAACTGCTTGACGATGAACCGCCAGCGTCATTGAATCATATCGATGTGATGGGAGCAGGGCGCAGCGCATTAGAGTCAGCGAATACGACATTTGGCTTTGCGTTATCAAGCGATGATATCGACTACTTGATGCATGCTTATGTCAATGAGCTGCAGCGCAATCCAACCGACGTTGAGCTGATGATGTTTGCCCAAGCCAACTCAGAGCATTGCCGCCACAAGATATTCAACGCTGAGTGGACGATCGATGGCGAAGTGCAGCCAAAGTCACTGTTTCAGATGATTAAGAATACTTATCAATCAAATCCAGAAGGTATCCTCTCCGCTTATAAAGACAACGCGGCGGTGATGGCTGGCGCTGAGGGCATGCGTTACTATCCTATTCCTGAAGACGCTAAAAACCCTAATGCTGCGCATCCGTATGGTTTTCATCAAGAAGCTATCGATATCCTGATGAAAGTCGAAACGCACAACCATCCAACCGCCATTGCCCCTTATGCCGGTGCAGCAACAGGCGCGGGCGGTGAGATTCGTGACGAAGGTGCCACCGGCCGCGGCGGTAAACCCAAAGCGGGTCTCACAGGCTTCCACGTGTCGCACTTGCATATTCCAGAGCTTGCCGAGAAGTGGGAGCAGTCAGGACAAGTGAGCACGCAGGACTATGGTACGCCGGAGCGCATGGCAACGAGCCTTGAAATTATGACGGAAGCGCCATTAGGTAGTGCCAATTTCTCTAACGAGTTTGGCCGTCCCAACCTTTGCGGTTATTTCCGCAGCTTTCAGTTAGATACCTCAAAAGCCAAAGACGGTAGCGAGATGCGCGGCTATCATAAGCCCATCATGCTGGCAGGTGGTTACGGTAATATTAAACGTAACCTGATTGAGAAAAATCCGATTCGTGAGGGGGATTTACTGATTGTACTTGGTGGTCCTGCAATGCAAATCGGTCTTGGCGGCGGCGCGGCCTCTTCTGTCGATAGTGGTGAGTTGGATGAGGGCCTAGACTTTGCCTCGGTGCAGCGCGATAACGCGGAGATGGAGCGCCGTTGTCAGGAAGTCATCGATCGCTGCTGGGCGCTTGCCGGTAACGATGCTGAGGTGAGCAATGATAGTCAAGACGGCAATCCCATCGTCTCTATCCATGATGTCGGCGCAGGCGGTCTGTCTAACGCCATGCCAGAGCTGGTCGATGATCACGATATGGGCGCGGTGCTCAACTTGCGTCATATTCCATCGCTTGAGGCGGGCATGTCACCGATGGCGATCTGGTCAAATGAGGCGCAAGAGCGTTATGTCCTTGCCATTCGCCCAGAGAGCAAAGCGCAGTTTGATGCGATCTGTGCCCGTGAGCGCTGCCCATATGCGATATTGGGAGAGGCGACCGAAGTGCGAGAGCTTAGAGTCGATGATGAATTGCTCGATGATCAGCCTGTCGATATGCCGATGCAAGTATTGCTTGGTGGTACACCAAAGATGCAGCGTAGCTTTGAGGTGCAAGCCAATGAGCTGGCGCCATTAGTGCTCAATGATTTTGACCTAAGCGAGTCGGTCAAAGACGTGCTGCGTCATCCGACTGTCGCGAGCAAGTCGTTCCTCATTAGCATTGGTGACCGTTCTATCACCGGTATGGTGGTGCGCGATCAGTATGTGGGACGCTATCAAGTGCCTGTGGCAGACTGTGCGATTACCGCTTCAGGTCTTATAGCGCTTGATGGTCAAGCGATGACGGGTGAGGCGATGAGTATCGGCGAGCGTACCCCAGTGGCACTCATTGACCCTAAGGCCTCGGCAAGATTAGCGGTTGGTGAAGCCATTACCAATATCGCAGGCGCGCGCATCGCACAGCTCTCTGACATCACCATGTCAGCGAACTGGATGGCGGCTTGCGGTGATGATACGGAAGACGCCGCATTATTTGACGCGGTCCATACCGTCGGTGAAGAGCTGTGTCCCGCTTTAGGGATTGCCATTCCAGTCGGTAAAGACTCGCTATCGATGCGTGCTAACTGGAGTGACGAAGACGCTGATAATCAAAGCCAAGATAAATCTGTGGTCTCACCCATGAGCCTTGTGATTACGGCCTTTGCCCCAGTCGTTGATGTGGCAAAAACGCTCACGCCTGAGCTGATCAACGGCGATAGCGCGTTTTACCGCCTCGATCTCTCTAGAGGTAAATTGCGTCTTGGCGGCTCTATCCTTGCGCAAACGGCCAGCCAGCTTGGTAACGAGTGCCCCGACCTTGATAAGCCAAGCGATCTCATCGATTTCTTTAATTTCATCCAAGCGGGTAATGAGCAAGACCTCATTAGCGCCTATCACGATATCGGTGATGGCGGCTTGCTTGCGACCATTGCAGAGATGCAGTTCACTAGTCGTCAAGGCATCAAACTGTCACTCAGCGATGATAATCTACTCGGTCAGCTGTTCAGCGAAGAGCTGGGCGCGGTCATTCAAGTGCTGCCGGAAAACGTCGCCGATCTGATAACGCTAGCGGACGAATACAACGTCAGCGATATGCTTAGCCTCGTCGGTCAAAGCACTGAGGAAGATAGCCTCATTATCCAAACGCCGTTACATCAAGGTGATAAAACGCTTAGATTTAGCCGCAGCGAGCTGCAACAGCAGTGGAGTCAAGTCAGCTATCAAATCGCCCGCCGCCGTGATAATCCAGAATGCGTGCAACAAGAATATGACTTGATTGCCGATACTAATCATAAAGGTCTTATCGCTGCGCCAAACTTCGATCTCAATCAAAAGATCGAGACGCCATATCTGAACAGTCGTGCTGATTCTGATAACAGCAAGCCAAGAGTCGCTATCCTGCGCGAGCAAGGCGTCAACGGACAGCTGGAGATGGCAGCAGGCTTCACCCAAGCAGGCTTTGAAGCGGTCGATGTGCACATGAGCGACTTACTAGAAGGTCGCATCAATCTGCGTGATTTCGACGGTCTGGTCGCTTGTGGTGGCTTTAGTTACGGTGACGTCCTCGGCGCAGGCTCAGGCTGGGCCAACTCTATCTTTTTCCATGACGAACTGCGTATGCAGTTTGTGCGCTTCTTCGCCCGTCCGAATACGTTCTCACTTGGCGTCTGTAATGGCTGTCAGATGATGGCGCAGTTAAAAGACCTGATCCCAGGTGCGGAAAACTTTCCACGCTTCGTCGCTAACAAATCAGCTCGATTTGAAGCGCGTACGGTCAATGTCAAAATCGAGCGTACCAAGTCGATTTTGTTCAAAGGCATGCAAGACAGTATCTTACCTATCGCTGTCGCGCATGGTGAGGGTCTTGCCACCCTAAACGCTACTGAGATCGATGGTATGGCAAAACACGGTCAGCTGGCGATGCGTTATGTCGATAGTCAAGGTCATCCGACCGAGACTTATCCATTGAATCCTAATGGCTCAGTCGGCGGCGTCACCGGTCTATGTAGCACTGATGGCCGCGTTACAATTATGATGCCGCACCCTGAGCGTAACCTAAAAGCGTATAACCATAGCTGGAAACCTGAGCAGTGGGATGAGGACGGTGCGTGGATGCGGATGTTCCGTAATGCGCGGGCTTGGTTGCGTTAAGCTTAGATTCAAATCATGTTTAAACCTAGGAAAAGGTGGGCTTTGGCTCACCTTTTTTGTGTTTATGATATTTAGCTTAATTAGATCCAGAAAAAACATATAGATAAGTACTTCAATGACGTATATAATAAGACATAAAGATAAAGGATATTGAATGTTACATTTCATCGAAACGCCAATATTTACTAAGCAAGTACTGAAACTATTAGATGATGAAGCTTATAAAGAGCTACAGGAAAATCTAATCAATAATCCAGAACAAGGTGATTTGATTCAAGGTACAGGGGGCGTTCGAAAAACCAGATGGGCACTTAACCAAGGTAAGAGTGGCGGTATTCGGATTATCTATTATTTTGTGAATAGTCAAGGCATATTTTTTATGCTGCTCGCTTATCCGAAGAATAAACAAGTCTCTCTATCAAGCGAAGAGAAGTCTGGTTTATACAAACTGACTCAACAAATTAAAGAGGTGTATAGCCATGAGCAATGAATTTTACGATGATTTATCTACATCACTAAATCAAGCATTGGCGATTGCTAAAGGACAGGCTCAGCCTAGCCGCCAGTTTACCCATGACGTGCCTAGTATTAAGGAAATAAGAACTAAGACAGGGCTATCGCAACAGCAGTTTGCCGATAAACTCAATATCAGTTCGCGTACCTTGCAAAATTGGGAGCAAGGTACTAGAAACCCAACAGGGGCTGCCGTCACATTAATGCGCTTATTGAATAAAAAGCCTGAGTTAATTGCCGAAGCTTAATTGATCAAAAACAGTCAATCTTATCTTGGTCACGCACTCGGTGGGATTATGGATGTGTGTGAAAGCGATGACGCCTGGATGCGTATGTTCCGTAATGCGCGGGCTTGGTTGCGTTAAGATAATTTGAATTAGTTTAGATAATAAAAAAGGTGGGCTTTGGCTCACCTTTTTTGTGTTTGGGGTTTGGGTTTTTGAGAAGTAGGGGAGCTAATCCCGCCTTCCGCTTGTATCTGCCAGTCTGGGCGAGGCGGTGACACGAGTTGAGATGTTGCTGTTACCTCGACACCACCTCAAACTCTAGCCACCGCAACTCGCCCAAACCAGCAGGATACCACTACAGTCGGGGCTAGCGGCGACATCATGTTCTTATAGATAGTTGTCATGTTCAGAGTTTACAAAATAAGTATTTGATCAGACAGATTATAGATAGCATAGTGTACTATTAGTATGACAGACTAGTTGATAGTTATTTTGGTAAACATTAATCTAATTTTATTAGTCGAAAATTTAAAAGGAACCAAACTGTGAAATTAACAAAAGCTATTGAAGAGAAGGGATATTTTTGGTTAAACGATAAGCAAGAAGATAAGATACAGGGAACATTGAAGGTTGATAAAAATGGAGAAATCTTACTTGAGTTATTTGGTGAGATCAGTAGCTCTAGCATATCGCTCATTAACTCAGATGATATGGACTACTATCATGTAAACGGAATAGTCGACAACAAATATGTAACTTTAACAGGTTGCTATACTAGAAAGTTTAAAATGTTATTTCCGTCAGGATTTCATGAGGTTTTAGTTAGTGCCAGTATGGCTATATTAGGAGTGGGATATACTTCAGACGAAGAGCTTTTATTCAATAAAGTTGATTTTTCTTTTAGTGATGCAGATGAATGGTTTAATATTTCAGGTATAGACAAAAAAATATTAAAAAATAATGAAAGTGGTGATTTAGGGTATCAACTACGTTATGTCCCTCAAGAACCCATAGTATTTGAGCTGTTAGATGGCTATAAGCTTGAAGTTAAATTTAAAGCTTCTATTGATGAAATGGATAAAGCTCATCGAAGTGTTATTCGAGAGAATCTTGTATTATCAATTTTATCAGATTTAGATAAGCCTCTTGATGATTTTACAGATTATGTATTTAAGGTTGGACAGTTTCTAAGCTTCATAACTGGAAAGTTGATTAACTTAAATAGTCTTAATGGATTTTCTAAAATTTTAAACTCAGAGAATAATGAGATTTCTGCTAAGCAAGATATTTACTATAGTTCAGTTTTTAAATCGAATGAAGTGAAAATTGATAAAACAGAAGAACCTTTATTAAAATTTACAGATATTAGACATATAAGTCCAGATTTTTTTAAGAATTGGATGGCAGCTTATGAAGATTTGTCACCTGCATTAGCTCTTTATTTTGCTTATCATCTAGGAGCTTATAGGTTTTTAGACAGTCAGTTTTTAGCTTTGGCACAAGGTCTAGAAACCCTTCATAGAAGGACTAGCAGTGAATTAAGTATGAGTGAAAGTGATTTCGAGAAAATGCTTAGTGAAATCCTAGATAACTGTCCTCCTACTCATAAAGAATGGCTCAAGATGAAACTATATTTTGCTAATGAACTTAGTCTACGTAAGAGACTACAAGATCTGTTCGAACCTTACATTGATGTGTTTGGGAACAAAAAAGATATCAAAGATATTATAGATAAAATTGTCACGACTAGAAATTATTTAACTCACTACAGTCTGGAACTGAAAGAACGATCTTCAACAGGTAGTGAGTTATTAAAAATCGTTAAATGTATGGAAGCATTATTTATAATTCGTTTTCTAGAAATAATAGGTCTGGATAAGGAGAACCTAATAGAGATTACTAAAACGTCTCCAATTTTAATCAGAAACTTTAAATATATCAAAAATTAAGAGCCCATCCCAGATTCTGTGTAACTGCTCTTTAGATTAGATACTTACTAATACGGTCATCGAACATAATCATAAAGCGATTAAGAGCAGACGTCCAGTGTTGACTCGACATCGACCACCTCGAAGATGCCTGCTGGGTGGCTAAATACACCACTTTAAATGCAGCTTGATCAGAGGGAAACTCTCTAATGCTTACCTTTTTTGTCTTGGGTTTATGATTTGGTTCTATATGAGAGAAAAATTACCGTATAGAAGGTTTTTCAATCGATTGCTCATCCTCTGAGTGTTCATTAGTATTCTTCCGAGCCTCAGCCATCAACTCCTTTACCCGAGCACTTTCCCTAAGCACACAAGCCTCATACTCAGAAAGCGGCTCAGCCTCCTGTTGCTGCTGACTTTCCTTCTCCTCTTTAGCCTTATCTTCCAAATATTGCTCAAGCGCTTGCTGCTCATCTTGCTGTGAATGACTCATCACTGACTCCTTATACTATTTATTTGCTGACGCTGCTATTCGATTAAACATAGTGGCAAGTCTGGCGTTATTTTCTTCGATATATTTAGCGCCTAGCGCTAATATCTCATCCGGTGCTTGTACCGTTTCGGGATAGTCTTTCAGTCCAATTTGGATAGCTTTATTACCCTTAGCGACCATGTTAGGTAAGCTCTCTTTGGTGACTTCAAAGTGACATTGCCAAGCGAGTACCCAAGTGCCACGCGCTTTATGTTTTGGCGTTTGATAGATAAAGCCTTGATTCGGCCAAGCCTGCGTCTCAGCAATAATGCTTGCGCCTTTGGGACAGTCAAAACCTTCGCCGTGCCAGTGAAACACCGTAAAGTCTTTGGGTAGATCTTGTAATATTGGATGCGCTTGACCTGCTTCGGTCAATTGCATCGGTAACCAGCCAATCTCTTTGACTGCAGACGGTTTCACCTCAGCGCCCAAACAATGCGCGATGATTTGCGCGCCTAAGCAAATGCCAATGACTGTTTTACCGGCATCAACGGCTTGTTTTATCAGCCGCTTTTCTTTAATGAGCCAAGAATATTTATCCTCATCATGAACGCTCATTGGCCCACCCATCACGATGAGCCAATCAAAGCTATCTAGCGTTGGCAGGTTGTCGTTATCGTAGGAGCGACTAACGGTGATCGGATGATTATGCGCGCGCGCCCACTGTTTGATAAAGCTTAGATCCGCATAATCGGTATGAAACAGCGCGTGAATACGTAAGCTCATAACGTACCTCTTTTATCAAAACGTTCTATCCACAAATCTGCAAATACTGACGCACGACGTTATCCATGCCTTGCTCTAGCGATTCAATAGTAAAGGCATGACCAATCGACACCTCCGCGATATCACCAAGGCTTAGCAAATCGGCTAAATTGTCTAAATTCAAATCGTGTCCGGCGTTGACGCGCATACCGTTTTCGCTAGCGAGGTTAATACAATCGTCAAAGCGCTGTTTGACTGCAGCAAAGTTACTGTCGTTATTACTGCTGTCGTTATCCTTCTTATCTTCATAAGCGCGCGCCCATTCTTCGGTGTACATCTCTATCGTTTGTACGTTGCTAGCGATGACCGCTTTTATTTGCTCGATATCAGGGTCGATAAATACGGCGCAGCGTGTGCCAAAGCCTTCAAGCTCATGGCTGAGTTTGGACAGCATGTCGCTATATTTGATAATATCAAAGCCGTGGTCAGAGGTCAGCTGGTCTTCACTATCGGGTACGAGGGTGCATTGATGCGGTTTGACCTCGCGAATGAGTTTTAAAAATTGTTCATTCGGATTGCCTTCGATATTAAATTCGATATCTTGATAATCTTTGAGATACTCACTGATATCATAAACATCTTGATAGCGGATATGACGCTCATCGGGCCGTGGGTGCACAGTAAAGCCTTTAACTCCTAGATCAATCAGCTTTTTTACAAAGTACAATAGATTAGGGTAGTCGGTGCCACGCGAGTTGCGGATTAAGGCGAGTTTGTTTAAATTGACGCTAAATAGGGTGCTCATAAGATGTCCTTTTTCGTTATTGTTATGGTTTGAGTGTCCGTGATTAATAGTTGATCACTCAGGCTAGTAAAAATCGTCACGTCCCGCATACTTTTTATTGAGTGCTTTTAGGATAGCATAAGTCTCGATATCCATAATGCCTGTTGGCTTTAGCGGCCGGAAATGCAACTGGAAGGCATAGATGACATCGCGGCTCTCTTTATCCCACACATCTGTAGTATTCATCTGATAGCCATAATCACGAAAGGCCTGCTTGACCTCCCGTATCGTTGGGGTAGCTAGCTGAACTTGCTGCATAAAATATTGCTTATCAGCCTCATCATACCAAGCGCCAATACCGTAATCATCATGCAATCGCTGCCAAGGGAACTTAGCTCCTGGATCAATCTTGCGCGAGGGGGCAAGGTCTGCGTGACCGATGATGTTTTTGGGTGAGATGTCATACCGCTGCGCGATATCTTGCACCAATTGCGCGACTTTTTTGATTTGTAGCTCATCAAATTTGACGAAATGCGAGTAGGGATGATAGTCAAGCTCGCTATTTTTGAGGGCGTTTCGATATTGAGGTTTGATACCTTTATTGACGATCTCAATACCGATAGACGTGTCATTCAGGATCGTTCGACCGGCAAAACCGCCGTCGCCGGCATGCCAAGCGCGCTCGCTCTCTGGCACCAGACTATATATCTTATTGTCATTCTTATCCATAATGAGGTAATGCGCGCTGACTTTGCCGCGAGTTAATAGCTTGATGGAGCGCGCGTTGTCGCTGACGGTATAGTGCAGCACGATCGTTTTAATGCGCTCGCTTTTACCTGTCGACTGATACGTCTCGGTATCAATGACGAAGGATTCGGTCGTCGCCATTTGCGCTTTGGGAGTAGTGACACAGGCTATCAAGGGTAGAGTTAGTAAAGAAGCTAATGCTAAAGCGGTAAAGTTTTTTGCCATGACATGCTCGGTTTAAAAGATAAGGTTTGATCATTTAACGATACTGATATTAAACTGATATTAAACTGATGATTTTTTTATCTTCTTATTTAAAACCTTCTTCCAACTCTCCTCCAAACACTCAATAGCTAACCAAGGCTCAATCACTTCAGCGTCATGTTTTTCTTTAGCATTAGCCAGTTGCCATAGCGCCTCTAGCGTGGCAAACGGATAGGGACGTTCAAACAGATAAACCGGTAAATCCGCGTCAATTGTGCCATCGCGCACTACTTCAAAATACCAGCCCGCGATACCTTGTTTACTGACCCAAGACGCGATATTTGGGAGTTGCTTGGTTTTAAACTGCCCAATTTGGTCGTTGATTTTATAGCAAGGACGGCGCGGTTGTACGATACGTAATTGCACGCTTTCAGTGTCCTCGATTTCACCATATTGATAGACATCGCCGATACAAACCGTAGCTTCCGTCATCTCTGGTAAGTCATTGACCGCTTGAGTAATAAGGTTTTCGCCCAGTGTACCCACGCGCACGTTTAGATCGAACTCAGCATTGATCTGCTCGTAAGTCGCAGGCGGCAGTTGATGCACCGCTTTTAGCGGGCCACCATGATGCTTACGGTCGGCTTGCTCATCAGTTGCAAGGCCCATAAAATTGACTTCGGCGGGCGCTTTGATCGGTGCTTTATCGATAGCGCTCATTTGCTCACGGGCGAAGGGCATGGCTTTGCCTGCGCGCACATCGATTAAAGTGGCGATATGTAGGGGTAGCGGTTGATTAAAGTCATGTGCTGCGCTTTGAGAGTTTTGAGAAGTAGAGTCTGTATTGGCGGCGTTCATTGAATGTCCTAGCAGATTGTCACGTGAATAAGGCTATAGTATCGCAAAGTGTAATGGTTTTGTGTTTGATTAACTTTGTTGCTTATATAAAGCGCCAGTTATCAATGACATAAAAAAAGACCGGATATTTTATCCAGTCTGTTTATTCAGTGCGCTAGTCAATTCTTTGCGTTTAGTTACGGCGACCGGCTTTTTTTTCACGCGGCGTGGCAACTAATTCTGCTAAGCTCTCAGGCGAGGACCATAGGCCTTCTAAGTCATAGAACTCGCGCGCAGCTGGCGTCATCATGTGCACAACGACAGCGCCCAAGTCGATCAGTGTCCAGTCAGAATCAGTGCCACCTTCGCGGCCTAATGGCATAAAGCCTGCTTGCTTAGCATCAGCGCCTAAGCTGTCAGCCATCGCGCGAACATGGCGCTTGGAGGTGCCCTCAGCGATAACCATATGCTCCATGACGTCTGTTAAATCCTCAACATCAAGTACGGTGATGTTTTTGGCTTTCATACCGTCCAAAGTGGAGGTTACTAGCGTTAAGCATTCTTCTAAACGTTCGTTAGTCATAGTGTTGCTCATAAATATGTATCTCTTTAATCGTCATTCGCTATAAAAAGTGAATCGTCATCGGCCATAAATAAGTGGTGACGACTATAATAAGGTGATTTTAACGGAATTAGTCTGCGGAATATAGCTTATGCTGCACAATATAGTCATAAACTGCAGGATGTAAGTGTTTGGATAGATACTCGCAGTGATTAAGCAAGCCATCTTTTATAATAGGGGCGGTATAATAAGTCAGGAGTTGGGTACGAATCTTTGTACTAGATACTTTCTGTACGGGTCGTGAGTCTATATAAATGCGTCCTTTGCGTAAGGTTTTCAAGCCTTTATTTGCTAAGTTTTGGGCTGCTAAGCTGTCAATAGAAGTTGCAACCAGCTCGCTGATAGAGTCAACCACTTGCGCCGGTAGCGAATTAGGTAGCTCATTGATGAGCAAAGCTCGCTGCTTATCACTTAAGGTTTTATTATTATCAAAAAGTTTATGCGGTAAGTTAGGGTCTGTAG
>Ga0115011_10001450_pt1 | contig 17067 bp, 10 predicted proteins | sample TroAtlMetagenome_2_FD_88705 | JGI IMG/M metagenome (GOLD analysis project Ga0115011, IMG submission 88705) | Marine eukaryotic phytoplankton communities from Atlantic Ocean - Tropical Atlantic ANT8 Metagenome | ecosystem: Environmental > Aquatic > Marine > Oceanic | place: Tropical Atlantic...
CCACTGTCCACAGACGGCAACCGAGGTCGTGGTTATCATGTGGAAGTTCCTGCTGTTGTTACTGCCGCGGGAACGATTCCGATGGCAGTCTGGAATGCCGGCGATAATGGTTATAACAACATCCTTGTTGGAGGTGCAAAAACCTCAATCTTAGTAGGTCTTGGCATTGGAGACGCTTCCAGCCTCGTCGGCGGTGGAGCGTTTACCAATCTTGGGGATGCACCCTTCCATGGTGGTGTTGCCAAGAATCAGTACAACCATTACGTCGCATTGTTCGACATCAGCGTGGAACCCGCCAATTTCGTCGGAGTGGTATGCCCTAATGGACATATGATTGATTCCGAATTTGCCGAGTCCCGAGGACAAGGCGGGGGTGGTCATAGCCACTAACCTAGCTTTGTTGGGGACATTCTGTTCCCAGCCCAAACAATGCGACTCCGTGGGATAATACCAATCACGTTATTATCCCACGGAGTTTTTTGTCGTTAGGACTACATCATTTCAAACTGAAATCAATTTTTCTTATCCCTGTCGTCCAGCGTTTGACCAGCCGGACATCCCCCGATATTTCTTTGCTCTACTTCAGAACAAGCAGACGCATTTTTGGTTTTGATGCCAAACCGGTCAACAACGGTATAAGGCCGTTGGCTCGTTTAACTTTACGCGGGGTCCTTGGTTCGGCAACGTTAGGTCTGAATTATCGCCCTTTTGTCGGCACACACGCTTTCTTAGGAAAGGACGTCTTCGATCACGTGCCCATAATCTCGATCAAGGCGTTTATGCCCCGAGACTTCCAGTTTTCTAGGCTCAATCCCCAAAAGGGAATTGACCGTCGCATGAACATCAGTGACATAATGCGGATCCTCGATTGCATGGTATCCAAGTTCATCGGTCGCTCCGTTAACAACGCCCCCTTTGATACCGGCGCCTGCCATCCATACACTAAACCCAAAGGCGTGATGATCCCGGCCATCCGCGCCCTGCGTACCCGGCGTTCGTCCAAATTCTGTGGCGAAAACAACAATCGTTTCATCAAGAAGGCCGCGCCGTCTAAGGTCTTTTAGTAATCCCGCCGTAGGCAGGTCTACCTGTTTCGCAAGCTTAGAATGGCCGCTTTTTAATCCCGAATGACTATCCCAGGCGCCAGCAGCGCCATCGCCATGCATAATCTGAATAAATCGCACACCACGTTCTGACAACCTGCGCGCTGCCAATAATTGTTGGCCAAAGGCTTTGGTCTCAGGCTTATCTAAACCGTATAGTGTTTGCGTTTCAGCGGATTCCCGGGCTAAGTCAAGAGCTTCCGGAACAGCGGTCTGCATACGATATGCCAACTCATAAGATTTCATTCTCGCGTCGATCACGGGATCGAGTGGATAGTGCTGCGACGCAAATCGATTGAGGTCATTGGTGAGTTTAAGGTTTTCTAATTGATCGCGTGGCGTCATACCGTTGGTTGCTTTGGCGAATTCAAGTGGATTTCCAGGGTCGACCTGGAGGTTAACCGCTTCATAGGCTGGGCCCAGGTAGTGAGCATCCCTTTTATCAAAATATCGCGGGCCGATATTAACAAATTGAGGCAGATTGTGGCTAAGTGAACCAAGGCCATAGTTTATCCATGCCCCAATTGTCGGGACGCGAGGGTCCAGAAAGTGACGCCCCGAATGAAACTGAACCTGAGCCCCATGGTTATTATCACTCGTCCACATCGATCTGATAAAAGCAATCTCATCGACACAAGAACCAATATTCGGAAACCAGTCACTGATCTCAATCCCTGATTCGCCATATTTCCTATAGCCGGTCTGCAGAGGAAATATCTTAGTTCGAGTCACGCCGTTGGCATCACCTTTAATTGGGATTCGTAGTTTTCGAATCTTGGCAGGATCCAACACAGACTCGTAAGGTGTATTTCCAATCGCTTTGCCGGCATATTTATTAAGCTCCGGCTTAGGGTCAAAACTTTCCATGTGACTGACCCCCCCGCGCATAAATAGCCATATCACTTTTTTAGCCTTTGGAATAAAGTGCGGACCTCTGACCGGCTGGGCCGATTCCTCTGCTGCCACAATGCCGTTAAGTGCCAAAGCACTGAAACCCAACGCTGAACGTAAAATCGTCCGTCTCGCGATTGCAGGTGCGTTTTTATTTCTCATCGAATCATCACAAAGTCGTTAAGGTTGATCAAAGCAGTGATAAAATATTCAGGAGCGGCTTGCCCTTTCAAATAGGTCAGGCTCACGGTCAACTCCGAATCATTAGGTTGTCGACCCAGCACTTTCAGGAACGCTGCACGAACAAATTCCTCCTGCGTTAAATCTGTATGAAAGGTCGTTGCGATCTGCTTTGCTGCTGCTGTAGCCAGTGGACTATTCATCATTGCCAACGCCTGCTGAGGCACAACACTCTCACTACGTCGATAGCACGCAAATACATCCGCGTCATCAAAAGTGGTCAGAAACTTCGACCGACTGTCTCTGGAATGGAAAAAATAAAGACTGCGTCTTCTCGCATCGGACGAAGCCATCACCGGCGGTCCGCCCAAAGTCAGGTCGAGTGTCTCCCCCATATACAAGAGACTATCTCGAATAACCTGAGCCTCCATGCGACGACCATTCATTCGCCAGTAGTTCCGATTACTTCCATCTAGGATCTGGGTATTTTGATCTACGCCCAGATTGGAAGAGCTTCGTTGCCAGGTTTTTGATGAGAGGATTAACTGATGGAGTGATTTCATATCCCAGCCAGACTCGATTAGTTCCACTGATAAATAATCCAGCAATGGTTGATGCAGAGGAACGGGAGCCCTGAGACCAAAATCGGTAACAGATTCAACCAAAGGGGTTCCAAAATGCCTTAACCATATGTGATTCACAGCCACTCTGGCAGTGAGTGGATGATCGGGGTGGGTTAACCAATGGGCCAGTGCCGTTCTGCGCCCTGTACTGGAACTCGGGTAGCCATCAGCGTTCGGCAGGGCGTCTTCATTCTTAGTGATAAGAAGTGATACACTACTGGCGTTCAATGGCGGGTAATCTGGGTAACTACCGGACTCCCTATCGGCTTCTAGTTTTCTGATAGCCTCGGCAGCCTTTCCAGCTTTCTTTTCATCAAGCAGGTCCACTTTGGCTTGTGCTATTTTCACCTCAAGCAGGAGACGACGAGCGTCTTCCTCAGAACCTTGGCCTGCCCCCTTGAGGCTGGCATTGTCCGCAGCAATACGTGCCTGTAGAAAAGCGTATTCGGCCTTCGCCAGATCCCGCTTCGCTTCCGCCAGTTTAACTAAAGCAGGGGTGGCCATATTCATGGGATTTGCTGCAGTCCTTTTGAGTGCAATCCCTGCAGGCAGGTGTCTAACTTCGATCTTGTCAAATTCTGCAATCGCATCGTAAGCCATGAGCTGGATCGCTCCGGGTTGTCGGGGCGGCATTTGGTAAGCAAACAGGAATTGCCCATCTAACGCGACATTAATTACCCGGTCGCGAACCTTGAGGTTCAGCGTGTATTCCCGATTCAGGTGAATCGGCAACTTGGAAACCGCGTTGGTATATTTCGCGACACCTCCGACCGTCTGGGCCAGGTGTACCTTACCTCCATCCGCAGCACTGGCATATACAAAGTGAGAATTGTTCCCACTTTGATCCACGTCAAAACGTATTCCGACCGACTTCCACTTCACACCACCATTCGTTTTGAACTTGAGATTAAGTTCAAAGTCACGAGGGTGCTTGGCCTTAGAACGTAAAAAGGATTTTTCCAAAGATGGCTTGGTAACCGAAAGGTGACCATCCTGATACTTTAAGTCGTCGCCAACCGATTCCCAAAGTTCGGGCTGTCTCTTACTGAAGTCGTCCATAAAAACAACTTTTCCCGGAAGCTCCGTCGGATTCTCATTTTCAGGCCCATGATTTTTATTTAACGCCGTTAGTTGCAACTCCAGATCCTTTAGTTTGGCTTCCGCCTGCACCAACGATTCCAAAGCTCGTGCCAGGTGATCTTTTTGAACAAACGTCTGAACATCGGGACGCCACGCAGTGAGTGGAAGTTCGATCGGATTAGCGGGCTGCCAGACTGCGTTAGCAAGGAATGCCGGAGGCCCTGCAGTGATACGGCGGCTTTTGTCAGCTTTGCTTTCTTCACCGCGTACATGTAGATAGGTAGCAGCTCCCGGATTCCCGTCGAAAACCCGTGTTATTCCATGCTTATTAAGATCTGACTCTCCCGGCACCGCGTCAATACGAACATGATGGGGTTCGAAGATTGCTCGAAAGCGATAATAATCAACATGAGTCACAGGATCGTATTTGTGATCATGGCACTTCGCGCAATTGATCGTCAACCCCATGAATGCTTTGGCGGTATGTTCAATCGTATTATCCAGCCAGCTAGTGCGATTAAACTTAAACCAGTTGCGCGCGAGAAAACCTGTGGCTACGAAGACGCTGGGGTCATCGGGCGCAATTTCATCTCCTGCGAGCATTTCTCGAAGCATCTGGTCGTAACCTTTATTTTCATTCAGGGAATTAACGATCCAGTCACGCCAACGCCAAAGGTGAAGCTGGCTATCACGTACTTCATCCCCCAAACCATACCAGTCACTATACCGCCAGACATCCATCCAGTGCCTTCCCCACCGCTCTCCATATTGCGGACTCTCCAGAAGCTTAGCTATCAGGATCGGCAGTGTTTCTTTCGACGCTAACTGCTCTACTGTTGGCGGGAGCCCTGTTAAGTCGAGATATAAGCGACGGAGTAAAATCGTGCGTTCAGCCGCGGGTTGAGGAACCAGCCCTGCCGTTTTGTATCTGGCGTCAAAGTAAGCATCGATCCAATTCATGTCGCCCTTGGGCGGTCCATTGGCTGGTCTTTTAATTGCCTGGAATGCCCAGTGAGATTCCGGTGTGGCCTCAGGTTGTTCATCATCCGGACCGACTGCTCCATCTGCAATCCACTTCCTGATGGCCATGATCTCATGTGCTTTAAGTGGCTCCCCTTCAGGCGGCATGCGGACATCATGTTCTAGGGACGTAATTCTCATAAGTAAGGTGCTATCCTTACCGAGTATCCCGTTCGTCCGCATCGCTAAGACTGTATCAAGACGCAGATCGGCTTCTTGCTTCAGGGTTCCATGGCAGGCAAAGCATCGCTCCTTGAGAACTGGTTTGATATCCACCAGATAATTGATGCTGCCTTGATCCTCCGCGACACTCGTCTTCACGGATAGAGCGCAAAACAAACCAAACAACATCACACTAAATTGCAGACCAGAGCGATTACTCATTTCACGCTGGCCCCCGGATTTCGATGTTTCGATTGAGCGTATCTGACTGCTGGCGACAAGTTGCTATTCACACCTTTATTTTACTCAAGGCCTTCCCTGACAAGCAAATGTTTATCCACCGTTACACTTTGATAGGAATCCAATACTTTGTGAAGCGAGCTATAATATTTACGATAATACAAACATCTCTAAAAAACCCAGATAGTTGGGTTAGCAAGCAACAAAACTGCCAGATGATCGAGCCTCAAATAAATAAACCTGAGCCAGTCCGTCGTTCCCCAAACATCTGGATTGACGCGGATGCCTGTCCTAATCAAATCAAAGAACTGATTTTTAGTACCTCACGAAAACGACAAATTCCAGTGGTTCTGGTAGCCAATCAGACTATCAGGGCCCCCGAGTCCAAAATCATCACTGTTTTGACAGTGCCCGATGGGGCTGACAAGGCTGATGACTATATCGTAGATCAAATACAAAAGAATGATCTTGTCATCACAGGTGATATCCCTTTGGCGGCGCGGGCCATCGCGAAGGACTGCACTGCCATTGGCGTAAGGGGGGAATTATATGATGAGTCAACGATCGGCTCTCGACTAGCAACACGTAATTTAATGCAGCACTTACGATCCGGAGGCATGGAAACCAAAGGTCCCCGGCCGTTTGGCCCCAAAGACCTCCAAGCGTTTGCCAATCAATTGGATAGGATCTTAACAAAGTTGTGTCGCGCGACGTCCGATTAAAGAGCTTGCACAGGCGTCAGCAAGAAGAGCAAGAAGAGCAATCAGACGGTATAAATGCTTCATGCCAAGGGACTAGTCTGCGCCTATCTGCGATGGAAACTCCTAACAGCAAAGAACCTCAGCGAAAGGTATCTATCTCGCGAGATTTGAAACCCTTACGCCATCAATTCTTCCAATGGTCCCTTGAGATTCAAATCTTTCAGATTTGCGTCCGGTTGACCAAACGTATCGGACGTCTTCATTCCGGCAGCCTGCATTAATGAAAGATAAAGGTTGCCTGCGGTACGGTGACCCTGTTCTCCATATTTAGGAAACTCCAAATAACGCCCGGATCTTAGTTTCCCGCCCAGTCCGCCTAGTAAAACGAAGGGCCAGTCGTGACCTCCACAGTGATGATCACCGGAGGAACAGGACATGTAGACAATCATCGTATTGTCGAGCATCGAGCCATCGCCTTCCGGTATCGAAGCAAACTTCTTCGCCATCTTAGCAATCTCTTTGAGATGTAACTTTTCAATTTCCATTCGCGCCTGGTGTCCAGTCCATCCGTTCGACGCTTTATTCTGCTGTAAATGGCCAATCGCATGCACCGAATTGGAAAGATTGAGTTCCGCATACTTTACCCCCAACGTATCAGGACGCAGGGTTACCACGTTGGTCAAACCGGCAACCAATGCAGCCGAAGCCAATTCAAAATGTGATTCTATTCGCGCCGAGGGGGCGCGCGAGTCATAACGTTCCGTCATTTCAGGCGCGTACTGTTGAATGCGATCCGTCAGCGCGGCTTTTTTCTCTTCGATCTTCCGTAACGTATCGAACGACTCCAAATAAAGGGCAAAGCGATCTTTTTCCTCACCCCGGAGTTGCTTCTCAACACGACGGGCATCCTCGGTCAAAAAGTCTAGCAGATTCCCGCCGAGTGCTAGTTTCTTTTTCAGTTGTTCAGGACTTGCCACTGCAGCGCCAAACAATTCAAGATACGCTTTTCGCGGAGATGCCTGATAGGCGACAGGCTTCGCTGCCCCATAAGCCGATAGGTTCGGGTAACAGTAGTTGTCTTCCGGCCAGTTGCCGGACTCTAGCAACCTACCATTCATCGCCATGCCATACATGGGATAGGGGCCTCTGGAAAGATGCACGCCAAGAAGACAGTCCAACGTCGGCGCAATCGCAACTGTCTCCGAATCATGAAGGGAAAGGGCGCCAAATCCCTTCGTGTGATTACCTCTAAAACCAACCCCCGACAGGCTCTGGATAATCGTCAGTCGATCTTTGAACTCTTCAAGGATCTCTAGCTTCTCAGGCAACTTGTGTTCCGCCAGAGGAACATCCACCAACGGCCCCTCTCGCCGAGACCTGTTCCCGAGCTTCTCACCGCTTGCTTCATCAACAAAGTTGTTCACCAAACCTGCGGGGACCAGGTTGAACTTATCCAGCCCGGACGACTTGACGACAAAGACAAATCGCTTGGGTAAGGCGTCTGTATCTCCGGCTGCCTGGAGCCGCAACGACTCCAGGAAAGGAGCCATGGCAAGGGCGCCTCCGCCCAGCGAAAGCCCCTGAAGGAATTCCCGTCTTTGATAGCTCATATTTCTTCTGTTCATTATATCTCTGCTCAAAACCATCCACTATTATCTTCGGTACAAGAAAGAATCGGAACTCAGTAATGATACCACGAGTGCTCTAAAACTACCGCCATTATCCAGATAGGCTCTCTCCGCCTCAACCATCGTCTGTGAGTCACTAAGCATTTCATTTCGCCCCATGAAATAACGGAATAAATAGCGAATAAAGGTTTGCCTCGCCCGCGTTGAATGCCCCAAACGATTCATCATCTCGATCCCGTCTTTTACCTCGCCATCAATACGCGGATCTCCCGAAAACGAAATCATTCCCGATGCATCCACTTTTCGTGTCGTAAGCTTTCCATCTCTTATTTTGCGATCGAATTCACCATCCCGCCGCATATAAATCTCCTGATTCTCATCAAAATAATGATGAGAACGATAACGGCCCCAGTCATCAAATACCTCAAAGGGTTCGCCCAATGGGTTGATTTTGCGGTGACACTTCCAACAACTTTCTGATCGCAATGGTTCCATTCGCTGACGAAGCGTTTTATGCGGATCCGTCGGTACATTGGCGTCCACGTCAGGAGGGACATCACCAAGAACACCAGCCAACAACCTCTCGTACACCCAAATCCCACGATGAATTGGGTCGTTATCTTCGTTAAGCGAATACGCCGCCAACCAGGCGGGATGCGTTAACAAGCCTGCACGCTGCTCTTTGGGCATGATAACTGGTTGCTCTACTGGCCAGTCCCAGATTTGTTCGGAATTCCGACCATTACTGGGTAGGTTGTATGGTTCGATGTAGATCAAGTCCCCGATCCCGTGGCTCTTCGATGAAAATGGGTAGCTGGGATGGCGATTCAATCCATTTTCCAAAGCCAGCCTATACAAAGAAACGGTTCTCTCGGCATCGCGTTCCGCGTCCGCGAGCGCTCGCTCAGCCTTTTCAGGCATGTTCTCAAAATTAAAATCTCGCTTGATTTGTTCACGTCGTTTTTCCACCTGAGAAGCGACAAACCCCGGATCCGTAATTTCGCTTAACCTCAAGTCGTAATGCGCACGTGCGTACTCATTGTCACCTGGATGGGCAATAAAGTACTCGTTGGTAGTTAGGAGTTCGCTGATGACATCTTTATCATTCGCCAGAACGTATTCAATTAACATTCTCGCGTCGTGAATAAGCATCGTTGTATTCCATTGGGGAATTTTCTCTGCTCGCTGCCGACCGGTATCTTTGAAAACCGTTCCGGCACGATCAAAGCCGAAATATTCATCAAAGAAACGCATAATACGCGGTAAATCTTTTCGCCACCAATGTCCTGCCGTGAGCTGTTCTTCCAGCATCTTTTCAACAACCTGCGCCACATCCTGTTTTGAATTAAGTGTGCCAGACTGCAACGCATCCCAAATCACTGGACTGCGTTCCGGGTTGTGGTCTGTCAGAGCATAGGCGAGAGCATGCGCCAATTCATCGGACGACAAATGTCGCCGCCCGTGCTCATCAACTTCTCCCAAACCGAACTCCATACGGTACATGGACTCCGAACTTAAAAAAACCGCTTTCACTGTCGTTTTAAACCCGTCGAGTTTCCCTCCCGTCTCAATATTACGTTGAAAGAATTCCAGATAACGATCCAGTTCCACTCCCGTAGGACGACGACCAATAATCCGAAGAAATTCACGCTCTACCAGTTTTCTGCGATCTTCCAATTCCAACGGCGGTTCATCATTCGACAAGTCCTTAAACTCTCCACGCCGTTCTCGTTCCGAAAGAAACGTATTAGCCACCATCAACATCATCTGGACGGTACTTTGATCCACCGTCGATGTCGCCGCATAGTCCCGCAACCCACGTGCCGAAGTCACATAAGTGTAGGGGCTCTTCGCATTGCCCAGTCCCTTTTTAAGGAAAATCTCCGGACTGAAACGCCAAAGGCGGGAAGGGGAATAACCCGGGGTTTGAATGTTACCCGAAAAGAGCTCCTCATGATTGACCCAATTACCATATTCCGGAGAAAGAAGTTTTTTGCGGTAAACATCACCTTTGCCCGCCACCACAAGCGATTGATTAATCCACCCAGTAACTTCTGAAACTTCAAGGGGCGAGGGCTGCGTTTCTTCTGAAGGTGGCATATTTCTAAATACCAGCTGGTCAAGAATCTTTAACCATAAATCAGAGGACGACTCTGCCTTGAAATCGTCACTGATCGTCACCAGAGAAACTTCACCCGCGGGATCGTCAGCCTCATGACAAGCGACACAATGTTTTGTTAAAAACGGCTTCACACGCTTCAAAAATTCTTCGGAAGCGGTCGCCGGATGAGGTAGAAAGAGTACCAGCACGAACACACCAAGGAACGTAGTGCTAAAGCCAGCTAACGCCAATAATTTGGCAGACTCTCGTGGATGCATCTACTCATTGTTCCTTATTATTGACCCTAACCCGAAATCTGACCTCTCTACTCATTCTAAAGAAGCTAAAGTTGTGCGACAACATTGATAAGGATACATCTAGTTGGTGAGGTGAGAACGTTAGTTCGCCGCTCATGCGGAAGTCGAGACTTTATCGTTGAACATCGGATTCCCCTGTTTGTTCTTTAAGCCAGCGGCACCATTGTATTCTTAGGTAACCGACCCAGACGAGAAATGCCAGAACTGGAATCAGCAGGACAATTAAGAGTAACCCAATGACCAGCCAATTTTCGGATCTAGAGAAACCATTGGCAATAAAGCAAGCGATCGCAACTAAACTAGTGACACCTGAACAACCGAGCGTCCAATTGGTACTTTGCCGAATATCGGAAGGAACATTCCACAGCATGGTGCCCCTGCAATAGCCGCATACTTTTTTCTTATAAGTCATATAGGTACTGCCATATTCATTGGTATTACTAACGGTGACCTCTCCCGCGATAGTGTGAGCTTTACAATGACCGCACCACGCCAGTTTCGGATTGGGATCCAAGGAACTAAGGGCGGCAGGCGGGGGTGATGAAAACTTTTCCTGTCTGGAAGTAGGCCCTAATCTCCATTTCCGTACGATCGTACTAAGCCCCGCAATACCGAGAACCAATAGGATCAACGAAGTCGCCTTACCACCACTCATCACGAGATGAGACAGAAATAATGCGAACCCGGCGGAACCTAACCCGAGATACCCAATTATTTTATTCCAAACCGGTACTTCATCAGCATCGCTTGACAACTCTAATAGAGCCGATTGAGTCGCCGCCAGACTAAAAAGCGTCAAGACAATGCTAAAGACAATAACGTCTAAAGGGTCTAAAGCGTTTATCAGTCCATCCAGAAAGCCAAGCATCGCACCATTTCCAGTAAGGTATTCAATCCGAACTTTGTACATTCAATCTATCTATAGGGATGCTAAAGGCGAACCGAAGAGGCGCTAATTCCACTCTATTGAGTACTTCCCCCCCCTATCACCGAACTTCAAAACGAGGAACCGAGATCAGGAACGGGGCCTCCAACGCAACCTCCCATTGTTAGTTTCTGGGCTTCGCATACCTTGAAGATTTGCGTTAAAATAGAGGCTTATTAAAGTAATCGCCGCCGTTTTGGGGAGTTCCAACGCTGTTTACCCTCCGCTCTAGAAGTCGAATTATCCGCAGCCTGTTGTTGACCATAACACTGACTGGCGCCTCGTCCGCCGAAGAACTGGATTTCGTCCATGACGTGATGCCGATCCTTAAAACACACTGTGGTAAGTGCCATACCGGTGAGAAGAAGGAGGGGGGCCTAGCAATGAATACCCGCGCCCAACTGCTAGCGGGCGGTGAAAATGGAAGATCTATTATCACTGGAAATGCTGAGAAAAGCGTGTTCCTCTCCCGAATCATTTCGGACGATGAATTTACCCGCATGCCTCCCGAAGGACCTCGAGTTCCAGCCGACAAAATCGCCATCCTCAAACAGTGGATCAACGCTGGCCTCCCGTGGGAGCAGGGCATTACGCTCGGCACTTCCAGTTGGGAACCCCCTTTGAAACCACGCGTGATTACTTTGCCCCCCGCCACGAACGGCCGAAACCACCCAATCGATCGCTTATTGGATGCCGGCCTTGCCGCGGACAATCAAAAAACACCAAAACCCGTTTCTGACGCTACGTTCCTCCGACGTGCTTCACTTGACATCATCGGCCTATTGCCGTCACCCGACGTACTTCATGCGTTCGTTAATGATCCAGCGGAAAACAAGCGTAGTAAGTTGATTGACCATCTACTAGCCGACGACGTCGCCTATGCCGATCACTGGCTAACCACTTGGAACGACCTTCTGCGCAATGACTATACCGGGACAGGTTTTATCACGAAAGGACGTACCCAGGTCACTACCTGGCTATACGAATCCCTGCGAGTGAACAAACCTTATGACGTGTTCGTCCGGCAACTCATCTCGCCCACGGCGGAATCGACTGGCTTTATCGATGGAATTAAATGGCGCGGGGAAGTGAATTCCAGCCAGACCCGGGAAATTCAGTTTGCCCAAAATGTTTCACAGGTATTCCTTGGAATCAACATGAAATGCGCCAGTTGTCACGACAGCTTCATCGATCGCTGGACACTGTCCGAAGCTTATAATCTTGCAGCCATCTACTCCGATCAACCACTGGAGTTAAACCGCTGCGACAAGCCTACCGGCAAAATCGCCACCCCAAAATGGATGTTCCCTGAAATCGGCGATGTTGACCCGAAAGCCCCTAAAGCGGAACGACTAAAACAACTAGCTGAATTAATGACACATCCCGACAACGGACGCTTTACGCGCACCGTCGTTAACCGAATCTGGCATCGCTTGATGGGACGGGGCATAGTGCATCCGGTCGACGCCATGCATACAAAACCATGGAACGAGGATTTATTAGATTATCTGGCCGTCCGCTTCGCCGAGGACGGCTACGACCTCCGACAATTCATCCGACTCGTCATGACCTCCCAAGCCTATCAATCCCAAACAGCCATTCTCCAAACAGCGTTAGCCGACGACTACGTTTATGCCGGACCAATCGCCAAGAGAATGACCGCAGAACAATTCCTTGATACCATCTGGCAGGTCACCGGTACTCATCCGGATAAAGCCACAGCGCAAGTCGACCGCAGCGAACGAGCATTGAACGCTAAGATTGATCCGTCTGAGGTTACCGACCCGGCTAAACCGGTCGCCATCACCGCCAAATGGATTTGGCACGATGGCCAAGGCAGTAGGAAAGCGGAGCTACGCAGGACCTTCTCCCTGCAGACCGTGCCCCAAAATGCAATGGTCCTGGCAACCTGCGATAACGCCTTTCGCATGAAGGTTAACGGCACCGCTGTCGCTTCATCTAAAGACTGGCAGAAACCGATGCTTTTCAATATCGCAAAACACCTAACAAAGGGCGAAAACACAATAGAAGTCGCCGCGGAGATGTTCGGCGGCAGCGCGGGATTCGTAGCCCAGCTTGTATTGACGGAGAGCGATAAACAACGTGTGATCAATACAGACCAGAGTTGGGAAGTGCGCAAGCCTTCCGGGGCTTGGCAGTCTGCCCGGGAAGTCCACTCCTATGGCGACGGGCCATGGGGGCGTGTCCTAGATGGTACACCTCTTACCCCAGGTCCCTTGGCGATGGCCGGCCCCCCCGTTCGTGCAGCCCTGATGCAAAACGACTTCCTGATGCGCTCGCTAGGCCGGCCTCATCGTGATCAGGTGGTCACCACTCGGCCCAGTGAATTAACAACACTCCAGGCAATCGATCTGGCCAACGACGATATTCTCAGCAATTATCTCTCCGGCGGCGCTAAACGTATCGCCGCCGAGGGAAAATCCGCTGGCGAAATCATCGACTGGCTGTACTTACATGCATTCTCCCGTGAACCAACGGTTGGTGAACGAGCGATCTTATCCGAGGTTATTGGTAACGGTAAAAACACGATCGCTATCGAGGATCTGCTGTGGATGGTTTTCATGCAACCCGAATTTCAAATTGTGCGATAGGAGTCTATGATGACGATCCGGGAACAACTAGCGCGACGTCAGTTTCTACAACAGCTTAGTACCGCCTCGGTCGCGGCACTTGCCAGTTCAGGAGCCCATACCCTAGCCAATAATCAGGACACGACACACCCGGCTGCCAAAGCGGATTCCTGCATCTTGATTTGGATGGCGGGTGGCATGGCGGCGCCTGACACCTTCGATCCGAAAACCTACTCCCCATTTGAAAAAGGGCTGGCTGTCGACAATATTCTTAGCACATTCCCTGCGATCGATACGTCGGTGGACAATATAAAAATTACAAAGGGCCTGGAAAACATCGCCCAGATCATGGATCGCGGCACGCTCATTCGCTCGGCAGTGCAACCGGATCTGGGTAGCATACTACATTCCCGCCATCAATATCACTGGCACACGGGCTATGTCCCCCCGTTAACCGTGGCGGCTCCCCATATTGGTGCCTGGATGGCAAAGGTTCTTGGACCGAAAAACCCCGTGGTTCCACCTTTCATTAATATTGGTCAGCGACTAGAAGGGGTTGGTGAAAAAGAAGAGCTGAAGGCATTCACCACCGCCGGTTTCTTTGGCTCTGAATTTGGACCAATGAACCTGCCTTACCCTCAGGATGCCGTACGCTCCGTACAACCTCCCAAGGGCATGGAACCAGGGCGGTTTGGAAATCGCTATCGACAGTATCGCAAGTTAATCGACCAGAACCCCAACCGCGAGCTGATGAGTGACTTCCAGCAAGAATCTATGCTCAGGTCCATGGACGCCGCTCATCGACTACTGCAATCGAAGGAGAAACACGCTTTCGACCTGACGCGTGAACCGAAAGATTCCTATGAGGCTTACGACACCGGGAGATTTGGTCGAGGCTGCCTTTTGGCACGACGTCTCGTTGAAGAAGGGGCACGATTCGTCGAAGTCACTACCGAGTACATCCCTTTCGTTCATTGGGATACACATGAAAACGGCCACTCCACAGTAGCGAGGGTCAAACAGGAGATTGACCGGCCCATTGCTCAACTGATTCTTGATCTGGAATCAAGAGGCCTCCTTGACCGTACGCTGGTTGTGATCGCCAGTGAATTTAGTCGCGACATGATGATCGAAGGCGTACCTGGTTCCACTGCACGAGACCAGTCCCGGGCGCCAAGTAAAACTCTGGAAGAACCGAAGCATTACGGCCTCCATCGACACTTTACGGGCGGCACCAGTGTTGCCATGTTCGGCGGAGGTACTAAAAAAGGATTCCTCTATGGTAAAACAGCTGACCAACGCCCGCTATTAGCTGTCGAGAATCCTGTACCGGTCATGGATCTTCACGCGACTATCTTTGCGGCCATGGGGATCAGCCCACAGACAGCCTTTGAAGTTGAAAAACGGCCGTTTTATGCAACCCGAGACGGCCACGGGAAACCGGTATTAGACATCTTCAGCTAAGTGCAGATAACAAACCGAGGGACGAATCAGTCCGCTAACCTGGAAGCGATTTCACCTTTGCGAATCACCTCTTTCCGAAGACTGGCAAAATGGCCGACCGGGTCGTGAAAGAAATCCGCCGGCATCTGGCCATAATATTCCATGGCACGATAGACCTTATCCCATCCGGCACGCTCGGCCAATTCATACGCACGTAACCCCTTCACAATTCGCTCATCAGTATCGCTGAAGTCACGGAATACGAAATGCCGTAATTTGGGGAAATAGGTGAAACGCACGAAAGGGTGTAGGCACAGCCATCTCATAATCTTACATTCGAATTCGGAAACTGCCTTTTTAACACCCGGTGCCACCGTCAGCTCCTGTTCACAGCGAAAAGACTGCTCAAATACATCCTTCTTTTCCCTTGCCGTTAGTTCCACATTCTTCCTTCTGGCGTGATGAACGCGATTCAAAGCGTCCAACAAATTAGGTGGTACGATGTCTTCGGAACCTGATGTTTCTCCGTGAAGTTTCGTAAATTCATAATTGGCATAGGTGTCGATACAGACCTCCCGATTGACACGACGAAAGGCCTCCGAGAATTCCCGCAAAATACCAAGACGATAGGCTTTTTCACGAGCGCTGTAGCAGTATCGGTACGCAATCAGACGTCCAAGACTTCCCCCGGCTTCAAAATAGCTAAGCCCCCACAGCGCACCGTGTGCCGCAATTTGAGAGAACGCATGATTACGACCCGAATCGATATAAATATGGGTAAGAATGGCTACACGATGACGAATATCCATCAGGTTGCCCGCCAAAACCTCGCCTTCGGATTTCAGCTTCTCGTAAACATCTTGAAGGTCAGACATAAGCTTCGCAGAATGGGATACACAACTACTATCAATGGCGATTCATTCTACTAAAAGCATTCTCAAGGCGGCAAACGTAATTGACAAATGCACGCCGCTAATAAGCTCCCTGTAAGCTACCTTAGAGAACACGATTCGATGGTTCCACCGATCCACACGTTACTGATTATCCGGCTGGAAAGGAGGGTCATTTAACAGAAGCAGGATTTGCGTGCGATTCCGAACTCTAGCCATGTCTAAGGGGGTCTGCCCATCGCTACGCGGTTGATTGATGTTGGCTCCTGATTCGATCAGAATTTTGGCCGCCTCCGTACTTCCTCTGGTAATAGCCCTATGTAACGGTGTTTCCTGATCCCTACCTGCGGCCAGATCAATGTCTGCTCCGTCGGCTAGCAACTGCTTGATAAGGTTGACGTCATTTCTCTCCGCTGCCTTGTAAAGCGGGGTTTCCGCTAATTCCTGATTGGATGATAAGGAAACTTCAGTCGTTGGTGTTTGATCTAGCAACACAAGAATTTCAGTTCGGTTGCAAAGCCTAGCCATCTCTAAGGGTGTTTGTCCATCGCGACGCGGTTGATTGATATCGGCTCCGGATTCGATCAAAATTTTAGCCGCTTCCGTACTTCCCCTGGTAATGGCCCGATGAAGCGGGGTTTCCTGATCTTTACCTGCGGCCAAGTCAATGTCGGCTCCCTCGGCTAACAACTGTTTTATGCGTGCTACGTCATTGCTCTCGGCAGCCTTATAAAGCGGTGTTTCGGCTAAGTGCTGATTGGGTGATACGGAAGTTTCAGTCGTTGGTGTTACTGGCACTTCTGCGGTGTTCTGGGTTGGATCCGACTGAGTATCAGCACAGCCAGAAAGCATGGTTAAGGTAACTACAATGAGGGTTAAGCGGCCTGGGAATTTAATCATCATTTAGATCTCCTAATTGCCTTAAATCTGAGAGTGCCATTGTTACGTGGTGTCATCTATAAAATGTTGCAAGTTGAAGCGAAATCTTCTCAGGGACCACCAAGTAAGCGTCAACGAACCTTCTATGGCCATAGTCTAAGGAATAATCGCCTACCTCGACCAGTATTAGAAACACTACAAAGTTATAGGCCTGTAGCACGTATTGCCACAAAATCAGATCCTGCCTGCCCTCTGGCCGGTACTACGGTATTCGGCCGTGATATCCGGTTGAC
>Ga0115011_10001452_pt1 | contig 17053 bp, 11 predicted proteins | sample TroAtlMetagenome_2_FD_88705 | JGI IMG/M metagenome (GOLD analysis project Ga0115011, IMG submission 88705) | Marine eukaryotic phytoplankton communities from Atlantic Ocean - Tropical Atlantic ANT8 Metagenome | ecosystem: Environmental > Aquatic > Marine > Oceanic | place: Tropical Atlantic...
ATTTTATACTTTAGCGTGTACCTCGTTGAGATTATACTTATCAACAATCTTTTCAATAGTATGTAGCAATTTCTGAATACGATTTCGTTTTCTCCATTGTTTCCATGCTTCAATACTCATCATTGATCTCCACATAGGATCACTAATGATAAGAAAGAATAATATTGCTGTTATGTCAATTGTAATGAGCATTGATCTCTTTTTTTAACTATCTATATATTTAATGATTGCTTAATGATTATCTGGGTACGACATATTGTATGTTAAGTCAATAATAGTATCACGTATTTCCATTAATTCATTATAACATTTTTGGTTATGTGCACAACTTCGTAGAGTATTATCTGGTTTAATTAGAGACTCTATGAATATAGATTTGGCACGATTCCACTTATCTAATTGTGATTCTTTGTCGTCTAAAGTATTCTGATCTTTCATATTTTGAGGTAAATCTTATTATATAGGAGACATAATATCAATATTATATCATATTTTGTTCAATCATTTCTTAAATAATCATTTAACAAATAGAACCAAATTACAAATAATAACATTATACTAAATATTCTAATATTTTCCCAATTAATAACAATCACAACAAAATTGCACCAATTATTAATCCTTTAGCAAATGAAATACAAAGTAATTGATAATCGGTTAAATTAAATTTCTTCTGGAATTTAGAAACTAGATCTCTATCCCATTTAACAACTCTATCAAAGATTTCCTGTGTTTTATCGGGCAATCCCATTTTCCTAAAAAAGTGAAAATACTATTTATTTGACTTTTTCAAAAAGACAAAAAACTTAAAAATCAGGTTTTATAACTTAATCCAGTTTTTGACCATTCCTTATATACTATAGGTTGATCTCTCAAATCAACTTCACTCCCTTCCTCACCATCTATGAATCTTCTTGGTTGCTCGCAGAATTCGAATTGTTGGTAGCATATCCTGCTACAAATAATGTCAGTGAGAGTACCGTCGCTAGAGAATACATACTGCAAGTTAATTTTGAAATCAGACATGTCATTGGCAGTCATATCATAGATGTTATACACTATATATTCACATTGCTCAAGTGTCAATAGATTGTAACGTTTTAACCCAAATATATGTTTTTGCACACCTTGATAGAATGATGGTCTGATCTTCTTCGTCAACATTATATCTTCACCAGTCATCTCCTTAAATGTTTGCTTTTCATACTTTCTCATACCACTGATGACTCGTGGGTATCTCAAATCCATATCAAATATCACCTTGTCAGGAAAGATAGTTAACTTACCACCTACATGATTTTTATTTCTTGTGCTATACTCATTCAAGTCTGATAACAGTGAACTATTAAATGATGATAGATCATAATTACTGGCATGAACACTAATACCATTTGCTGTACCATACTGGTCGTGTGTCATACCAACCAAACGTGGTCCAGTTTGCCCCTGTTTATTGATACTTAAAACATTTTCTATTTTCTCCCACACATCATTCAAATGTTTTGTGTTTGTTCCCTTAATATAATGTGGTTTCTCTGTACGCAGTACATCATATGAGATATCAAACCTACTAACGTATGATTTTATTGCATTTTCATTTGTATGGATGATGCCAAGCATCTTGTACTCATTTTTAATTACGTCTCTAGACTTAATTACATACTCCCATTCAAGTACTTTGTTCAAATTCTCCTTGGTAACAGTGGATATTGTAACAGGATCGTATTGTGAATCAACCAATGGTGTATATAACCAAGGCATTTCAGAATACTCATCCAACTCTGTTCGAGTGAGAATACTATATCTCTTATGAAATGTATAGGTGTCAGAGAATATCATTCGTTGGAATCTATAACTTGTCCTTGATCATTAAACACTGCATAATATATGTACATCTCTGGATCATCAGCAACTTGTGCTTGTGATTCAGGAAATGTATCAGCAACAAACTGCATAATGTCACTCAACTCATCCAACACAGTAACATGCCATTCACCATTAATCAATTGATTGTACATGTCTGCTGGAATAGTATTAGCATAAATTGCTTTTGATGCATTTATCTTATCAACATCACTACTATTATTCCATCCAGTAGTGCGAAGGAATAATAAAGGTTGCTGTATCTTTGCAGCATACTTACCAATAGCAGTCTCTAAATCATATACTTGATAGTTTGTACTAATGGTCATTATTCTTCTCCGAGAGCATCAAATTCTTCTTGAGTATAGAGTTTAGTATAATCTATACCACTAGTAACCATCTCCTCTAGTTTTATTTTCTTCATAAATTCTCTTAATTGTGCACTAACAATCTGTGAACTGTTATTATAACTATCACGTAATTCATTCATAGCAAGTAACCTACTGTTCCAAACATCTGTTGCAGCTTCAACTGGAGTTTCTACCCATTGCTTTGTATCATCTGCTTTAAGATATTCAACAGCATTACCATTAGCATCTTGACCGTTAGGATATTCTGTACGATATGTTTTAGGATCAACTGGCCACTTCATTGTACATATATCTTTAAAGAAATCAAGTGGTCTAGTAAACTCTTGTGGTTTCTTTATCATTAATGATCTTAACTCTGATCTATATTTCTTCCACTCATCCTTCTCACCAGTATAACTATCATCTACGTCAGGTAAAACTCTCCAATCACATGCTTGTAAGCATATCTGTTTCTGTCTTTTCTTCTTACCATAAGTTTGATCAAAGAATAATAGTTCATCATCAACCTTATTGGTCAACTGAATAGTTTCTACTTGATCTACCCACTTCAGTGCATCAAGAAACAAAATTATATTATTCCTCAACTCAAGTATTTCATCCTGACCTGGAGCAGTGAATTGATATGAATTATAATAATTTGATTTAGAATCAAAATCATACTTTAATTTCCTACGCTGTGCGAAACATGTATTATCACTATAGAATATAACTGTTTCTAATTCATCCTTACCAGGATCATGCCAATATGAACCAACAACCTCTGTTAAGAAGTTATCTACCATAGACTTTCTGAAGCTATACTTTGGTATCTCATACCTAATCGCATCAGGATTATTTCTTGGTGGTGGAAGAAGATATGCTTTTTCATGATAAATTGCTATTTCATTAATAAAATCCACTTCAAGAATCGCTTTTCTTGTTTGTACTACCATCTACCGATCTCCAGATTTAGTATACCATCCTGTCAATATATATTTATCTTTGTCACCACATAGCAGTCCACCTCTATGTGTATGAGTAAAACCAGCAGGCCAAATAACTACAGTACCTTGTGTTGGTTTGATTCTTCTCTTTTGATATAGAAATTCAGTTTCTCCCCCATCTTCAATATCATTAAGATATATCATCCATACTAGTGCTCTTTGAGCATAATAATATGATCCATTCTCATGATGCCATACATGATATCCACCACCAGGTTTTGTTCTTTGGAACTTACTATCTGATGACAAAAAACCCATCCTCTGCAATACACTAAAATGATCAATATAATGTGTGACACATGATTTAAGAAATTGATTGCATTGTGTAGTCCAAGCAGAATCAGTATAATTTAATAGAAATGCTTGATCTTCACGATTATGCTTACCATTGTAGTAATCTTCACCATCCATGTACATTATTTCATTACTTTGATCAGCAGTAACTGGCAGCACATCATTAATGATTGGATCTATCTTGTCAGTTAATTTCTGATCAAGCATAGCATTACCAAATTTAATTACTCTATCACACCATGGTTTAGGTACAAAATTATCCCATACACCAATAAAGTCATCAAAAGATGCTTTAGTCAACTTATCATCCTTCATCAAATTGATAGGACGATAAGGTGTCAATTTTTCTGTCATAATTAGAATGCTTTAATAATATATTTTACTTTGTGGAATTTGTTAAGTAACTCGACCTTCTTGTTAGGATGGAACGCTACATTAGGTGCAGGTAGTTTAACACCTTTATTTAGGGTGAAAGTACCAGTGTTTATTTCAAGATTTACTTCGGATTGATCGAATGTAATTGCTTTCTGTTCAGCAGCAGTACCAAGTCCTTGCTTTTCTCCTGGACCATCATCATTACCATAACTATAATCAACATTTAAGTCTGTTAATGGCAAATCAGATAAGTAATGATTATGCTCGGCAATTGATGCATTAGTCTGATCCTCGTATATTTTAGGTGGTGCATACTCTCTTACTCTAAAAGTAGTTGGTCGTGTATCAATAGCAGCCATTACTTTAGCATTCCATATGTCATACGTGCCATTTGTCCTTGCTTGACCTAATGATGATGCTGTTGTAGCAGTACCTGTAGTACCTGCTGCTATTCCACCAGTTGTATCTAATGAATAAATTGTGGATGTACCAATACCTAAATCAACGAAGAAGTCATCTTGAACAGAATCACCTGGATGTACCCACCATGTTCTTGCTGATATAGTTAAAGCACCAGCATCATCAGGTGTCCCATGGTCTTCATCCATATCAGACATCATTTCATCTATCAATTCTTCAAGATCTTGTACATTATATACTTGATCCCATTCAGTTTTGAAATTTGGCATAAATCCAGTTAAAATACTTATCCATTGATTCCTTATTGATGCTTTGTTATCAGCAAAATCAGTAGTAGAAGATGGATCATTCCAATACATTTTATATTGACCACCGAATTGTGGAGGATAGTTATATGTTCCATCATCCCATGGATTTTCTGCTGGATATGCTATACGACCTAATTTATCACCCAACCAGTTTACAGCTGAATTAGGATCATTGGTGCTATCGAAATTATATGGAGTATAACCAAATAATGCTCTTTGATTCCATTTAATTAAAGGATCACCACCACCACCAACTGGAACAGCAGTAATATAGATATGCTCATGTGATGGTATTGATACTTGTGTTTTTGATAATGGTCCAATTGTAGCAGTAACACTACCAACAACCTCAAATTCTATATCTACAGTAATAGGTTCATTTACTACAGTTCTAACTGTACCAAAGTTAAAAAAGTCACTAGATATACCCGATGATCCAGCTTCATCACCAATTATCTGCTGATATGGGTTGGGATCACCTGCAGTTACATCCACATCATCAACATACCAATATCCACCAATACCACCTGCTTCTCTAGCATTAAATGTTTTAGTAGGATGTATTCCAGTATCTATTGGTAATATAGTTGATGCTCCTCTATTACCATCTACCTGACCAGGACCAACCATCCTTCTATTTCTATAATCTGGTACTCTAAACTTACCAGTATATACTTTAGTAGTGTTATTCCATTCACCAAATTGTGATGTATCATCACCAGGTTTTGCATAGTTATTCTTAATAACCCACCATAGATCAGGGAAGTCAGCAACCATATACTCTTCACCATCACAATCCAAATAACCAGGATATTTTGCATCTCTCCTACCAGAACCATAATCTGTACTAGTTCCAGGAGTTCCCTTTAAATCACCATACTGTTTCATTGGATCTTGTTCACCAACAACATCAACACGATCTTTAAGTATTGGTAGAACTGTACCAATAGCATATCCATCCTCTTTATTCTCTCTAATGACACCTTGACCACCGCCTGACATGTCAACAAATGCAGTCTTCTTACTATACCAACACCCCTTAAGTTCTGGTGGTGGTGGAACAACAGCATAATTTGTAGCAGTCCATGTAAATGGATTATTTGTAGTACCAGTACCAACTGTTACATCTGTGTCTGCTACTCCTGATAAAGTCTGGTTGGTTAATAATTGTAATTGGAAGGAACTATTTGTATCAGGATCAAATGTTACTGGTCCTGTTACAAATGCACCAAAATCAACAGATATCTTTGCTCCATTAGTAGCAGATATAGTAATAGGTCTATTGATACCTGTTACTGATACAATACTACTAACAACAAAAGTATTTGGAGCAGTTCCTGTTAAATCTCCTGGTGGTGTGAAACTAGCATCAGTATCTGGTCCACTATTTGTAGTAATAGTCCATGGTGCTATCTGTCTACTACCTACCTTAATAGTAGTAGAAATTACAGCACTAAATGTAGCACTAGATTTATTTCTTATTTGTAACTCATCACCAAGTACAACTGATGTAGGGAATATACCCCAACTAGACCATGAACCATCACGTTTTCTTCTAACACCTGGTGCTGAACCAGTTGTAGTTACTAACGTAACAGGAACTTCTACATCAGTACCCAATCCAGTAATACCACCAGTAGGTTGTTGATCAGATTCAATTAAAGTATCTTCATCTTGATCAATCTTATTAGAAAATATAAAGGTATCAGGAGTAATTGATGGTAAATCACCTGTTTCGACTCTCCATATTGCTCCTCCTCCACCAGTACCAATGGTAATTACATTTGCAATAGCAGTATTAGCAGTTGCTGATGATCTCACCATCAACTGTATGTATTGAGTATTAGTAATTTGAGGTTGAGTTGAGGAATCAACAAATGTTACTCCAGATAATACATTATACCCATCATCATTTGTAGTATAAGCACCAGTAGTTGATATACCAATCTTCGCACCATTATCACTAGATACTATTCCAAAATCATTCATACCCTGAATCTGGACTATATTACTATAGATATCACTATCTAATGGTCGATCCTCTAACCATAAAAAATTTGGTGCTGGATCTGGGAAATTTGGTGCTTGATCTTTAGTCCAAATAGTCCACTTCTCTGTCCTTGTACCAACGGTTAGATTAAGATAAGAATTTTGTGAGAAGTTAGCATTAGACTTTAATCTTACTTGTAATAGATCACCATTTGCAGCAGTCCATCCAGTTGGGATCTCCCAATTACTCCATGTAGCGTTAACATCTTGACTTAACCTCTTGCGTCTTACTGCTACATCACTAATAGTTGGATTTATATGTGAAGTTGTTAGTCCTACTTGACCTTCTGAACCAGCAGTTAAACCAGCAACAGTAACAACAGATTCTCCTGCCCTAGTACCATCACCATACGTGTAAAGAGTATCTGGTTCTGCCTTCTCTAATGTTGTAAATGTAAATGCGTCTGGAGCAAAATCTTGAGGAAGTGTGAGAATCCTCCAAACAGTAGTTTGTAGACCAACTTTTACCGTGATATTTTGACTACTATCCCATGCCGAAGGTGCTTTAAACCTAAAACGAACAGTTTGTCCCTCACTGACAGTTACTGGGGTATTTCCAAATTGATACGTAGTCATTTCTTATCTATAGGTATCGTAGCTATTTATGCTATGTTTCCTGAACATCCTGCCAATTATTATCATCATCAATTTCAACTTTGATTGGATAATCTGCTGTAATTTCAACTGGTAAATCAATATCATCAACCAATAGTGAATTTGTCTCTGTATCTGGTGATATTACTGGTTCATCATCTGGTGGTACTGGACCTGAATCTGGAATACTAATCAAATCAGGCATCATATCACTTAATGTGGAAATCGTAGGAGTATCATCAGATACAGTAGTAACTCCATTAGTTGCTGAAATTGTATACTTTACTGCATCTAATGTTGAATTAATTCCATTATAAGTATTAGCCCAGTCAATTGTATCTGTTACAGTAGTATTAGTACTGTTTACATTTAGAGATGTTGTTAACATTTGAGTAATAACACCATCAATAGTATAATACCTGTATAGAGTAACAACAGTAGAATTAGTACTACTATATGTTAATGTTACATTAGTTCCAAATGGCAATGGACTTGGTGAAGCACTAATACTAGCAGTAGGTGCTGGTACCACAGTAAGAGTAACACTATCACTATCACTACCACCACTTCCACTAACGCTAATAGTATATGTGGTAGTGGATGTTGGACTTACTGTAGTATTTGAACTTAATGGAACATTTCCAATACCTTGGTTGATAGTAGCAGAACTAGCATCTCCAGTTGTAGCCCAGCTTAATTGTGTAGAAGATCCTACAGGAATACTACTAGATGCTAACGATATATTTGTTTGTGGTGGTGTATAAACAGTTAAAGATGTAGTAGCAGAAGCAGACTTACCACCATTTGGTACTCCATAAACAGTTATAGTGTATGTTGTATTAGATGTAGGATAAACAACCTTCGTACCACTACTTATTGGTGTTATACTATAGTTTATCGGTTGAATTGTACCAGTTACAGCATAATCTGTATTCCATGTCAATGTACTAGATTGTCCTGATACTATTGAACCTGGACTAGCACTTAAAGAAACAGTTGGTTGATCATAGGTGCACCCCTGATTAACATTAGCATTAGCATTATAATTATTGGCAGTTGTATCCATGCAACCGTATACAGTATAGTTGCATGTTCCATTATCTCTAGTGGCAGCAGGGTTGTGGTTAGTGGCAGCAGGATCTGTACATCCCCAAATATATGTACATGACCCATCATCATGTGTACACCCATTCGTACATGTATTCTCTGCTACTGGATCTGTACATCCATATATGGGACATGTACCAGCACCCAACCAGTGATGATTTATTCCATATTCACCATTAGCAACACCAGCATTATAAATGAATAGAAAAAGTGGAGTGTCGTAAGTAGAATTAGCACCAGTTCCACCATCAACAAAATTATTTGATGGTGAAGTAAAAACACTGTACCAATAATAAGTACCACCTGCTTCAGCATTCCTTTTAAACGCCCATTGGTACCAATAGGTTATAGAGTCATAAACCCAATTACTTCCATCAGGAAACCAACTATACTGATTTACACAAATACCAGTTCCTGGATACGTGCTAGTATAATTTCCTCTATAATACTTACCCCAAGCAAATGCCATTTGTTATACCTACTAAAATTTAATTATATAATGAACCATAATAAATGGTGTTACTACTTGATTTAGAACATCCAGACTTGTTACATCCACATCGATATATGATTGTAAACCATCTAAATTAACATTTTTAGTATCATACTTGTAACTAAAATTAGAAGCATAACTTTCTGGTCTAGTTAATGCATGATCATGTCCGTCAGTAGAAGTTGATGTACTTTCATTAGTATATTGTATTTCATTACCAGCAAAAGCATTAACATTTACAAATGGATTACCTGTTGTTCCTTCTCCACCACTAGCTTTTCCATCACCATCAATTTTAGCATTTCCAGTGTAATTTAATACATGATGGTTCTCTGTTGTCTCGTGAGCATGTGCTTGAAATTGATCAAGCTGCATTTGGTGCTTACTAGATTTCCTGATCATATTATATTTGATATTTCCATTAAAAGGAATATCAAGGTCAGCATCAATTTGCATATATCCATTATAATTGCAATTAATTCTACCACCAACATTAGTACTTGCGTCTACCTCAACACCAACTCTATTAATATTTGGTTTATCTTCTTTAGTTAAATTATCATATGTTCCAGTACCTCTACCACCAACCATTACTTTAGATCCTAAATCTGGTACTTGAAACGATCCAAGATCACCTGTTTCTAAATCTGGATTTCTTAATGTTACATTATCTTTCTTAAATCTACAATCATCACCAATACCAAGTGTTTGTGCTAAACAATAATAATCTTTAACATTGTATACTCGACCATCACAAGCTAAAAATCCTGCAGGGAGATTGTCCTTGAATATAGGATTTAAAGGATCTTTATCCAATAGGACACCTTCTAAAGCATTTTGTTGAATAGTTCCAACTATTCCACCATAAAATGCCTTCTGTCTAGTGTAATTAATAGATTTGGATTTTGCCATTAGTATGCTCTGATGATATAAACACAAGTCATTTGTGGTTGTGCTACATTAAAATCTATTTGTAGGGCATTTTTATTTTCATCATTGCCCAAAAAATCTGCCTGTGTTGGTATATTTACATTAGCAATAACACTAGTTGATGCTCTTAATCTCGTACTATCAAATTCAACATCAAATGAATCATGATCATGTGGAACGATAGAATCATTCGCATCTGACAATGGATTAGTAAAATTATATCCAGGATGACTCATTAAAGTACTACGCAAAGCATCTTTTCCGTATTGCATTTCTGTATTAGCAACATCTACTGTTCCACCTGGTAAGTATGGTAATGTAGTTGTACCTTCTGGTAAATAATAATTTCTGTAACCATCAGGAACTTTTTCTCCAACATTTTCGCTTCCAGTAATACCATACATGTATGTTGTTGCATCATCTATTCTAGGTCCATTAGGATGAGTATCTGTTACTTTAAATAATTTTTCAGAAATTGGACTATCAGTAACCCACAATGGTTTCAAATCAGATGGTGGTGGTGTAGATTCAACCTTTGCTAAAACAACACCAGAAGAACCATTATCAAGACCTATGTGCCCTGTATCAATAGTATTCGTGTCATCTGGCCACCATAATTGATACAAATTATCACTAGAACCTAAATTTCCTGAATTTATAGTATATGGTGCTCCTGGTGCTGATGCTGGATACCAATCAGTTGGTGTTGGGAGTTCATAATCTGAATGATCATTATATCTTGTACCAACACTTATACCAGGAGCAGTAAATCTAGATGCTGTCTCATACCAATCATAATTATTTTCTTGGGCACCTTCTACATCATCCGTCCAACCCCAATAATATGTATCACCTACATCATCACCCCATTCGTTGTCAACAGCATGGAATCTTACAGTATATTCTACTTCACCAAAAGGTATAACACCATCTCCTGGTTGTGTTGAACTATTTTGTGATAAAGTAGGATATGATCCACGATGTCCATGCCTTGGTACATGCCTTCTACCAAGTTTTCTTGGTCCTATGTACAATGTTTTATACGCATCACCATCTTCTTTAGTATGACCTGTAATCTTCCCCTGATAATCTGTAGAATCAGTAGTTTCATCAAGAGTGAATACCACATCAGTATAAACATCAGTAAATGATGTAGTAATAGATTGACTCTCGTGTGTACCTATCTTATTTTGTAACAATAGTCTTGCATCAGCGTCCTCATCAGCATTTCTACCAGTAGGTGAACCACCACCAGCAAAATATGCATCCTCCATATCCATCAGTGCTTTCTGATTAAGATCTGGTAACCTAATTGTTCCTGTATATGCTGGGAAATTACCAGCAAACGAACTAGTACCAGTATTATATGTGTCACCAATAGTTTGAGCTAATAATGGATATGCTGCAGCATCTGCAAATTGTCCATCACAAACAATCCAACCTCTAGGGATAGAAGTTATACCTCCACCCCATGGCATAATTGTACCAATAGCTGCTCCTTTAGCAGTTTTAGATTCTTGATAAAACATTTATACTTCTATTAGATACCAACCTGTTTTTGATGTAGGAGCAGCAGTACCACCATCAGGTGTACTATTTCCTACGTATAATAATGCAAACCCAGCAAATGGAGTTTGAACAACTAGTTCACCACCATCATAAGAACTCAAGTCAGCAGTATTACCTGATAACATTGCTTGTCCTGTGTTATCACTAGCATTTTGTATCTTAACATTTGTTGCTGCTCTAACAACCAACGACATATTGTATGTTAATAGTCCACCTATATCTATGATACGAATCATATCACCGATTAATGGATTATTTGGTAGTTTAACAACTGTATTCTGTGAAACATCTAACACATAATTTGTATTGACTTCTGCAACAACCTCAAAGTCAGCAGAGTATTCCCACTTCCTACCACCTGTCTGGGTGAAGTAGTTAGATATACCAGCAATATTAACAGCACCGTCATTCTCAACACTGAAGATCTTATTACCATTATGATTGATTGTTAGATCACCACCATTGAGAGTAAGATCACCTGCTGCAAGTATATCACCACCAAATGTACTTGTACCTGTACCTAAAGCAGAGAATGAACCATATGTTGTAAAGTCACCAGATGAATTATCAAATGTCAATCTTGGTGTAGTACCATCCTCACCAAATATATCAATATCACCACCATTAATGGTTAAATCACCAGTTGCAGTATCAACTTCTAATGTAGTTCTCTTTGTGATGGTATCAGATCCACCATTAGTTAATCTAAACCACTCTGTCTCCTCTACTACTGAACCGTTAAGAGTAAATGTATTCTCAAGGGTTAATTTACCAGCAATAGTAGTATCACCTGTAAGACCACTAACAGTCAGTTTATCAAATCCTTGACCAACATTCAAGTTACCTTGTAGTTTGGTATTTCCTGTTAATGATTGTACTTCAAAAGTCCTATTAACTGGATCTCCACCATCAGTTACAATAAGAGATTTAACCTCTGTACTGATAAGAGATTTAACCTTAACTATCTCTGCATCAGATAGCAGTAGATAATCAGATGTAGTTAAAACTCCACCAAATTCTGCAACACCTATCCTTATATCTGCTGTATCATCAGGAATACTAGAAGCATTCTTGACTCTCAACTCTGCTTCTTGTGGTTCAGCACTCCATGTTACTGTACCAGCAGCAAGATTATCTGATAACTTAACTGTACATGATGTGCCACTAGGAGTTAAACCAGTCTGCACAACCCACTCACCATTCAAGTCTCCTGTGGTGCTACCACTGATAGCGATAGACTCACCATAATCAATACTTAAATCAGCATTAGTCTTACCATTACCCCAGTTAATAGTTAGAATGTTTGTATCATTAGAAACCAAAGTATCAATATCACCATCATCTATCAAGAGACTTGATATAGGATCTAACTCACCATTATTATCAGAATCAAATCCTGTAATGAATGTTGCGTTAACTTGCTTATCAAGTCTAGCAATGACACAATTATCAGGGTGATCAGTATACTTTTTAGTACCATCAAGTTGACGACTAACTGCTAATCTATAACCTTTTGGATCATTAGGATTAGTAATGTTAATTAACCCTTCAACTTTAACTATCTCATTCAGTGATTGGTCTGCTACGACTGGATTACCATTAGAATCAACAGAATCTGGAGAGTTAGCATGACCTCTTTCGATTAGTAGTAACTCACCAATCTTAAAGTCATTAATAGAAGGTTGTGTTATTGGTAGGTAATATAAAGAACCACCTGAATCAACACCATTAACTTTAAATGTAAGATTAGGAGCACTTGGATTACCTAGTTTAGCACCAGTTATTACAAGATCATCATCATCTACATAACCAGATCCTGAAGAAACTGTTGCAATAGCAGCATTTCCACTACCATCAATGGTAACTGTAAATAATGCTCCTTCACCAGCACCACCATCAGCTGATAAGAATGAGTATGTAGTATTAGCAACCCAATCACCACTTTGTGCTGGAGAAATATTATCGATAGCAACAATTTGACCTGCTGAAACTAGATAAGAATCTCCACCCCAAGGTCCAACACCCTGTGTATCAATCAACTTACCTGTATCACTATACTTAAGGAAGTCTACGTTAGGTTTCTCAAGAGAACCGACAATATGTGCTGAAGATCCTGCATCAAACCTATTTCTTTCTATCTCAATGATACCTGCTTTCTGTCCACCAACGAGTTTAATATCAGAATAACCAGTTGTACTTGCGAGAATATTAAGATTATTCCTTACAGTAGTAAAACCACCAAGAGATCCAATATCAAGTTTAGAAGTTTGAATACCTAATGTAAGTTGAGTGGTATCAGTACCATCAAATATATTAACCTTACTTGCTTGACTGAAGATACGTGTCTCGGATGTACCAGGGAAAGTACCAATCTCTAAAGTACCAGCAGTTTTTGTCTGATATGTACCAATTAGTGTTGAACTAGCAGGATTCGCAGCAGCACCACCAAGAGTGATAGTACAACTACTCGATACCTCATCAGAAGCACTAGCAATATCTACGATAGCATTTTTAGTGTCTTTATGTATCTCAAGTACACTAGTACCAGCACCAGCACCCATTCTAAATGTATGGGTTTTATTATCAGCAACACTATTACCAATGCTTATTGTTTGTGTACTAGTAGTACTATTACCAAGAACAATAGACTCTGCATTGTTTAGACCATTGAAGAAGTCTGTATCAGTATTAAGGAAATTGAATGTTTCAGCAGTACTGTTAATGTCACCACCATCAACACTCAAGTCATCTTCAATCAAGGTATTACCAGTGATTCTAGCATCACCAACAACAACCAAGTTTCTATCTAATTCCTTATCTGCTCCTCCACCAATGGTAGTATTAATACCAAGTCTACCACCAGACTGATAAGTACTTCCTGGAGAAGCAGGGTCTGATGTAGCAACACGTAATGTAGCAACATTATTTGGAGTAGAACTATCACCACCAACCAAGAATGCATTTGTTACATCAAAGTATGTCTTATTATTTGAAGATTCAGATAGATAATTATTTGCTGTAACAGCACCAGTAGCATCATAAGTAACAATAGACCTACCAGAGATGAATGCTGTACCAACAACATCTAGGTTAGCACGAGGATCTGTATCATCAGATACATGACCATCTAAAGCACCCTCAATTGCCATTCTAGCAATTGTGTTAACTCCTAACTGAAGATCGCCTGGTACCTCTGTCTTTGTACGTAATGCTTCAGCACCGATTACACCCAATTCCTTCCAACTAGAACTAGAGATCTCTAATTTAACACTAGCACCTTGTGAGTCCCAATCAAATACTTCAGAACCAATGTTATTGAATACAGCAAACTCACATTTATTATTATCAACACCCGACTGATCTGCCTTGGTAATAGTCCAGATACCATTAACCTGTGTATTACTAAAGTTAGAAATACGTATTAAACTACCTACCTTTGCACCAACACCAACATTATTAGTACCAACTTTCCATTCAATCTCTATTGTTGTAGTATTGTTAGCAGTTGCCTTAAGAATATTAGTATCATTAACCTCTGTATAGTAGTTTGCATAGATCCATCCCCATGAACCAGACTTACCTACTTCCCTACCTTTAAGAAGAATATCTCCATCTACTGGTGAATTAGGACCATATGCAACATTCTGTGAGGTATAGAATGAAGTACCACTAGTACCTGGACTGTATACAGCAGATTGATTTGGTGTAATATTTGATGGAGCATTAGCTGCAAAGTGTGTCTTAATAGTATAAGACTGACCTGGATTAGATAAAGTTCCTCTTGGGTTGAATGCAAAGATAGCAGAATTAACTTGGTTCTTGGTTAGAACAATGTCACCATCTAAATTATTCCTGAAACTTTGACGAGCAACTGTAGGATCATCAGTTGTAGAATCAATTAAACTATGGACACGTAAAGACCAAAGATTAGCAGGATCAGTAGGATCAACACTAATAGTTACAGGACTTTGGAAGAATGCCTCACCCTCAACAGTGATCTTATCATTGAATGTAACAGCAGTATCAAATGTTGTTACTAATGCACCTATCTTATCATCATCATCCTCTGTTTCTTGAAGAACTGCTTGCTCAAGGAAGGTCTCTTCGCCTGTAATAGCGTTGATCTTCTTGTTACCTATGTAAAGGTCTCCATTAGAGTTTAGACCTGTGTAGAAGACTACACCAGCATCTTCACGTTTTGCTTGAGCATAGAAGTCTTGCTTATCTGAAAGAACAACTTCCTGACGTACAGGGAAACCAGTTGAGTAGTTACCTGGACCAAAACCAAGGTATTCAAACGTATGGTTACCAGATCTAGCAATAGATGGTCTTCTTAATTCAACGTAAAATCTACCTTCTAATGGGAACTGTGAGTCACCACTAATAGGAATCTGTCTATTCTCGGATCCAATAGATGCATTACCAGCTTGTGCCTTAATTTCATTGTCAATAACATTACTTTCTAAATCAGATGTAGTGTTAGTATGTTCATATGGTGCTAAAGGATCAGTATCTAATAGATCAACAACTGCTTCTTTAGTCTCACTAAACTTACTATCGTTTAGTGTTACATAACCGTGAATGTAGTTGTGAGCAGCAGCAACTGATGCTGGTGGATCAATTACAGTTGTATCTCTAGATCCAGTTGTCTGAACTTGGAACCATAAGGGGTCATTCTTATAGTTTAAAGGATATAGATTAGAAATTGGTTGTGAGAACTTATAATTCTGGAAATTGTTACCTACACCAGCACCTGTTGGATATGGTGAAAGATTACCACGAACAGCAGTTAGATAGTAGATACCTTCCTGTTGGTTAGGAATAACTTCTTGAATTGTTTCACTATCAAAGATATAGAATGTATCTTCAATTTCAGGTACGTCTTTTAGTCCAGTAACCTTATAAGTGTGACCTGTTCCTGTAGTTATTTTATCACCAGGAGTTACTGTATATACATTAGCACCTGCTGTTCTATAAAGATTAACATCAAGACTAGATCTTGACTTACCATCAAGTGTTCCAGCAGCATCTGGATTACCATCTAGCAACCAAAATGTTCCATTAGATTGTGTGAATGTTGTAGTAACACTCGAATCATATTCAAGTTTTCCTGTTATATTCTTAAGTATGACATACTCTTTTGTTGTTACATCATCTGTATAATATGCATGAACATAACCACTACCTGTGTTCTTACCAGTCCATGTTACAAAGTTAGTTGTATTATTTTCAAGTAAATCTGTTTGTATACCAGCACCTTGAGGTTGTGTAATCCTAATAACTACAAACTGCTCATTCTTAAGTGCTGCATTATCAACAGTATGATCAAATACAGTTAGTTCTAATCTATCATCATCCAAATCATTCTTAACTGTCTTTGCACTCTGAATTGTTACTTTAACTTTACTATCAAAATCAATTACTCTTGGATTATTATATGGATCATAGAATAAATCATCGTTATCTAAATCACCAACACCTGCACTCTGAAGATCTGTTAGATTTAAACCTAACTGTTCACCAGGACGTGCTGGGTTAGTAAATTCAGCAACATCTGGAGCACCATTACTAAATGGTTCTAGGTAGAATTTTTGTGGTCTTAATTTTCTTCTATCATCTGTTCTTGTCTTAATGACATAACCATTAAGTGGTTCTCTTACGTTCTGTAAGTATGATGGTATAACATAACGTAAACGA
>Ga0115011_10001453_pt1 | contig 17046 bp, 10 predicted proteins | sample TroAtlMetagenome_2_FD_88705 | JGI IMG/M metagenome (GOLD analysis project Ga0115011, IMG submission 88705) | Marine eukaryotic phytoplankton communities from Atlantic Ocean - Tropical Atlantic ANT8 Metagenome | ecosystem: Environmental > Aquatic > Marine > Oceanic | place: Tropical Atlantic...
AAATTGCCGTGCTGTTGAAATCGCATCCTTATCACGTGCCACAACTAATTGAGCATCAATTAATCTTAACATTATATCAGGATGCCGTTCATGCTCAGGATTGGACACAACAAATCTCTTGGCAGCTTGAATTAGTGTGAAAGGCCTTCCATATTCATCAGCCAAATCAATTAACTGAACTAACAATTTAGCACCCTGACTTGAACGATCATTCGATTGGCGAAGTTTGGACTGAATATTTGCAATATCTTTTCTAGCCTTTAATACTTCTTGAATGTTTTGAGCCATTACAGCCTGCAGTGAAACAGCAACAAAACATAACAAAAGAACACTGCACTTTTTACTAATAAAGCAATTCTGATTCATTATTTAATTAAAAGCCCGCTTTCACTAAAGCATCACTAATTCGTTTAGCCTCGGCGGCCAATTTGCTTTCCGGAAACTCTAAAACCAATAAGTCAAATTGCTGACGCGCCACCCTCTTTCGTTCGGTTCGATATAAACATCTTCCGTAATTAAAATAAATAACATCAAGATAATTTGCATCTGGATGATTCGCTATAACCCCTTCAAAAACATCGATGGCTCGCTGATAATCCTGACGTTGATAAAAATAGTTTGCCGCACGGGCAACAGCATCCCCAATACGACTACTTTCAGGGTACTGCTCATAAACCTTTTTATAATTTTCAAATGCCTTTTCAAATAAAGATCGCGACCGAGATCCGGATATCTCCCCAGCCATCTTTTCATAACACTCCGCAATACCAAATTGGGCTTCATCTCGAAGGTCACTTGAATTTAACTTGAGCAAACTACCATAAAGCGCGATTGCATCCCTGTACCTTTCCTGAGTCCTAGCAATCTCCGCCTGCTTAAGCATCGCATCATCAATAAAGGTGCTCTCGGGAAACTCACGCATTAATCGCTGACTCATAGCTACCGCAAGCCTAAGATCATCAAGCGCAAAATAAATTTCCCAGAGCTGCACATAGCATTTCTCCAGCACAAGACTTTTTAACTCTGCAGCACGCCTGGCTGCATCTTCCGCCACCGCAAGCGCTTCCTGAAACTTAACACGAGCCGGGCTCTCCAGCCCAAATTCCTTGTAATGATTACCTATTTTAGTCAAGGCCCGAGCTGTATTGAGTTGAGTACGCAACTTAAGATCCTCATCAGAAATTTGAGCTTTAGCAACTCGCACATCACCAAGGCTTCCTTCAATACAAACAGCACCTGCAGTCAATCGCCGCTGGGAATCTGACAGATTGATTTCATCAGCATACTCAACCCTAACAATATCACCAGGTAGAGCTTGCAATAATGAATCCCCAAATATCACTTCTTCTGATTGACGAACCGGCAGTGAACCTTGAAAAAAACCAGTGTGAATAGAGTCATCCCCAACATCCTCTTCAGACTGTTCAACAAAACTGTTGTCTTGTTTCTTTATTTCCGTCAAATCTCCCGGAGATAGTTTTTCAACCAATTCTCCCTCCCCCTCTGAACTCTCATTAGAATTAACAAGGGAAATACTTGCTTCAGTCACTTCTATATTAGCCTCAGTAAGGATCAGCTTACACTGATCAATCATTCGATGTCGAAGTTGAAACAACTCTTCTTTTGTTAAAGGCTCATCAGGTGCGTCCTCAGCAATAATCAATTCAGAAGATTCCTTTCGAAGCGCATTCTTAGCGGCTAAGGCATTTTTCTCCTCTTCAATTTCACCAGTTGTTTTCTTTCTGTACAGCTTAACCTTAACTTCAACCCAATCTGCGGCATCAGTTCTGTCTCTATCAGTATCGACTACTTGAGCATTCAATTGCTTTCCAACTACGACACCCTCTATTGGGTCAATAAAAGCTCCGTCCATAATTCGAACTACAGCATTACCTGCTACCGTTAGTTTACGTAATCGGGATTGGTTAAACTTTCCCCCAGCAGTATGCTCATCACTATATTCAACATTAATGATATCTTTTCCTGAGACCTCCAAAATCCCATTGCCAACTAATGGTTTTCCAAGTCTGGTGAGTAAAGAACCAAGCACGACCCTAACATTTCTTCCCAAAGGAAGACATTTTACTTTTTCCAAGTCTCCACTGGTTGTTTTACAAGTAGCCTCAACAATCTCATCTTTATCCAAAACAGCAAGATCGGCATCTTCTACTTTAACAAACAAACGCTTCCCAATTTCTAGTTTTGCCTGACCAACATTATTAGTCGAGATAACCGTGCCTACTTTTTCCAAAGACTCTATTGCTCGGCCATAATGCCCCTGTTTAAAATGCCCAAGCCCAATATAGTAGTAAGCCCTGTTTACATGAGGTGAAGTTGGATAATCATTGATTACTTGACGAAACACCTTGAAACACTGGACATATAATCTCGCTTGAAACTGACAAACCCCGATCTTTAAAAGTGCCAAGGCGCGTTGTTCTTGATTTTCATTTCCATCGGAGTAAACAGCCTCAAAATAAACCTTAGCTTTAACATAATCAGCCAGCACTGCAAGATGGTACTCTCCAAGTTTCATGCGTGCATCAAACCTAATATTACTTCGAGGATATCTTTCAATAACTGATCGCCATAACTCCAATCCTTTGTCTATCTCGCCCGCTTCAACACGAAGATCACCAGCATCCATTAAACGGCGAGCAGCGCGATCTTCAACTATAGATCCACGCGCAAAATTTTGTTTTGTTCTATTACTTTCCTCTCCCTCTTGCCCCACAACTATTTGAGAAAAAAGAAAACACCCAATCAAAAAAGAGATTAGCGCCTTGATGCAAAAACGCCGCCTGTAATGGCGGCGTTTATTTAAAAAAATAAGATACATTAACCAAATAATTCGCGGACAGGCTCTGCTCCATCGCGGACTAAAACCATAGGTCTATCCTGTCGTGTATAAACCTCTTTCTCATGATCAATACCTAAAGAATGACAAACAGTAGCATGTATATCACTAGGCTTTACTGGCCTATCAGCAGGCTCCATCGCATCCTTATCAGACGCACCCACTACCAGCCCTCCTTTGACACCTCCGCCAGCAACCAAACAACTAAAGCACCGAGCATGATGGTCTCTGCCTGCATTATTGTTGATTCGCGGCGTACGGCCGAACTCACTAAGAACTAAAACTAAGGTTGAATCTAGTTTTCCAGTTGCATTTAAATCTTCAACTAAGGATGAAAGCGCAGGATCCATCTCCAACCCATGATTCTCCATCGCAGGAAAGTTATTAGAGTGTGTATCGAAGCCACCACGATTAACTTGAACAAAACGAACGCCTGTCTCAACTAACTTCCTAGCCAATAAAGCGCCTCTCCCGAAATCAGAATCTCCATACCGAGCAAGCGTATCTGGTTTTTCATTTTTAAGATCAAAAACTTTCAATGCTGGACTCTTCATTAAGGAAACTGCCTCCTTAACTGCAGTGTCAGTAGCTTTGAAATCTAAAGCTCCTGTTTTCTTGGTAGCCCGAGTATTCATTTTAGCCAACAAATCAAGCCGCTTATTACCTCGAGCATTACTAATGCCCGATGGAAACGACAAATAAGGATCTTTCTCCCCCGGCTCTCCGATAAAATACGCAGCACAGCTCTGACCAAAATATCCAGATTTGGCAGCTTGACCATTAATAGTGATAAAGCCCGGCAAATCACCTAGGCGATTTTTTTCATGAACTACTATAGATCCTAATCCAGGATGAATTAGTGAGGGATCCATATTGTAACTAGTCTGCAACTCGTAAGTTGCTCGACCATGCGCCCCATTCGTTCCTGCAATTGAACGAATCAGAGAACAATGATGCATTTGCTTTGCCAAGTTAGGGAAAATACTACTAATCTGAATACCATCTGCAGATGTATCTATAGCTGTAAATTCACCTTGCACCGGCCTGCCTGGTTTTGGATCCCAAGTGTCGACATGACTCATGCCGCCTCCGTTCCAAAAAAGAATTACGTGTTCAGCCTTAGCAGGAAGCCCTCTGCCTGAAGCTGCAATCAGCCTAGCAACTGGCATCCCTAAAATACTAGCGCCCGAAGCCTGCAGCATTCTCCGACGAGTTATCTGATAATCAAAACATCCTGAGTTTTTCATATTTTTTCTATCATTTATTTATGGGAGATAACGAAATTCATGGCTATTTAATAAAACCCATCGCAAATCAGCCATCCCCTCAAGTGGAGATTCAGCAAGAAGCACTTCACACTCAGCGAGCTCTTCTGAACTCGGCCTCCGAGTTAGTATACCTAGATATGCCAACTCAATCGCTTTCGCTAAATTTGCTGTTTCACCCTCAAGGAGACGATGCATCGGCTCAAGAGGGCCTACGCGCGCTGCCTCATGAGTCGCCTTACCGTTCAACATCATCAAAGCCTGCCTCATAGACGGAGTATGCTCCCTAAACTCCCCCAATCCATCTCGAGAAGGTTGACCGAATACGCGAAGAAAATGAGTCGGTGCAGCTGGCGTTGACATTCTCATCGAACTAGAGAACTTAGGGTTATCGTCAACTTCATTAAAAACTGTTTTGTATGTGTATCTCCGCCGAACAGATTTCTTTTTTCGAGCCATTTCAGCCATACGCTCTGATTCAAGCTCTTGATCAGACATCGTTTTCATCTTACCTAAATCACGATCTAAATCAGATTTTACTAATTGATCAAAATCGAGAGATATAACCTGCTCCAAGTTATATGGAGTTGGCTTATCTGGCTCCATTTTCCCCGCTTCTTCATTCGAATCAATCTCCAATTGATTAACCTCATCAGGATCCGGATTAAGGGGCACGCGAACTCGACGCTCCACTTGGCGAACATTTGCACCTTTTGGCCATTTATAATCTCTCAGGTTGCCGGCAATTACTACACTGTCGTATAATACCTCACTAATCATGCGGCGCTTAATAGTTGAAGCGAAAGCCGCGCGTGAAATCTCACTATCATCCAAAGGCACATCAGCCCCAAGACTCGCCCTAGCGTAAGCATTAGACTGCATGATAACCCGGATCAAGTAATGCAAATTATAACCGTTTGCAATAAACTCATCACAAAGGTAATTAATGGTCTGTGAGTGTGTGACTTCACCTTGGAAATCATCAATAGGCTCATAAAAACCGCGGCCCATTAATTCAGCCCAAACGCGATTAACTATGTTTCTGGAAAAATAACGGTTCTCCGGCTTAGTTACGTGATCTGCCAACTGCTTACGCAATTCACTTTTCCTGTAAAGATCACCTCTAACATCTAGTTTACGAATATCTTGCCGCGATTGTTTACGGACAGACAATGACACAGGTTCAACTTCGGCTTGCAAACCTTGCCCTCCTATAGATGAATCAATTAAAGCATCTAAAGCCTCTGATTCCTTATGCTTATTAAGAGCCAAAGTCTGGCCGCTTCTCAAAGCCATCAAACGCTTCAAATAATTCGGCTTAACATCAAAGTTCTCAACCGGGAATGGAAACTTCGGATTTACAGCAAAGCGCTCTTTTGGCTTTTTGCGTTCTGGAGGCCAGAGCACCTTCATTTCATCACCTTCGGTAACATAAGTCTTTTTACTCATTCGACTTTCAATCTGCTTGGTTTTCCCAAAGAAACTAGCCAACTCATAAAACTGCTTTTGGCGCCACTTATCAAAAGGATGATTATGACACTGTGCACAAGCCATACGAACCCCCAAAAAGACCTGAGCAGTAGCCCCAGCCATTGTCATAGGGTCAGAATCATCAGACAGCAAAAAGCCGACAGACGGAGTGTTTCCACTCGAGCCACTTGCGGCAATTAGCTCTCGAGCCATCTCGTCCCAAGGCTTTTTATTATCTATAGACTGATGCACATAAGCCAACAAACGGTTACCCCCTTCAGCCCTGCTTCGAACACGTAGAATATCTGAAAAGAAAATCGTCCAGCGATCAGCAAACCCAACCTCCTGAAACAATTGATCCAATAACATATCTCGACGATCGTCTTTAGGCCAATTTTCATATTGCTGAATTTCCTCAACAGTAGGAACACGGCCTATCACATCAATAGTCGCCTTACGAAGATAGGCCAAATCATCAAGCGCCGAACCATTGACAATTCCAACAGAACCATGACCCTTATTATCAGCCGCAAGCTTATCATCAATATCCGTGGCCACTGCAGTCAAAACAGACAGACCAAAAAGAAATAAAGGTATTAATGAAAAAAAGTTTATTATTCTTAAAGAAAGCATCACAAAAAAACCCTTGAGAAAGATTATGCCCTAACCATTAAATGGCAAATGGAAAATACCATCAAAAAAACGGTTCTACTAAGTTAATTAGCACATTATATGCCACCTCTTTTCAGAACAATAAAACTGTTATTTAACTTTTTTGAGGCAATCGATAAACAACATAGGAAACTTTCACACAAGATAGCGTTATGCTCACGCAAGTAAATTGCTTCACTAAAAAAACGACACAATATCTTATATGATATTATTTAAGTTTATCTTTCTGCGATAAGATTATGCCTTTACGATGCGCGTGGCAATTTCGCCATAAAAGTGAGCAAGGATATCACCACATCAAATATTTTTATTTCAGGACAACGCTGGAGCAGCAACTCTGAACCTGAATTAGGATTGGGAATTATAGAAACCGTAGACCAACAATTTGTTAACATACTTTTTCCTGCCTGCGATGAATTAAGACAATACTCAACAGACTCACCACCACTACATCGGATGCGCTTTCAACCTGGAGCAACTATTCAAGATATAAATGGGCAAGAATACCAAGTTGAACAAGTCTCAGAAAAAGGCGGCTTAATAATATACCTATGCGGTAAACATCAAGTTCCTGAGTCGGAACTGGGGTCTAACATGGCAGATCGTGGACCTGAAGAACGCCTAGTAGACGGCCAGGCTACTGATAGCTCTTTGTTCGACCTTCGACTCCGATCTTTACGAGCAATGTTCGAATGGCGACGCTCGCCAGTACGTGGCCTCTTCGGGGGTAAAATGGATTTAATACCTCATCAACTCTACATCGCCCACGAGGTATCCAACAGGCAATCGCCACGGGTACTTCTGGCAGATGAAGTAGGCCTAGGAAAAACAATAGAAGCCTGCCTAATCCTAAACAGATTACTTACTTGCGGCCGGGCGAATCGAGTACTGATATTAGTACCTGGCTCACTGATTCATCAATGGTTCGTTGAGTTACTACGACGATTCAATCATTGGTTCAATATTTTCGATGAAGAAAGATGCCTATCAATCGAATCCGGGCAAGAATGCACTAATCCGTTTGAAGACGATCAGTTAATTCTAGCAGATATTGACTGGCTATCAGAATCCCCTAAAAGGGTAAATCAGGTCACTGCCACTGACTGGGATTTACTAATTGTCGACGAAGCCCACCACCTTAAATGGGACCCGGAAGAACCCAGCGTAAAATACAATCTCGTTGACCGGCTTGGACAGAAGGCTCAAGCATTATTACTGTTGACGGCAACCCCCGAACAAGTCGGCTTAGAAAATCATTTTGCAAGACTAAGACTTCTAGACCACAGCCGATTTTCAAACTTCGAAACATTTAAAGCTGAAACTGAAAAATACAAGCCAGTTGCCGCACTTTGCCAAAAAATTATAAACAATAAACCATTAAGCGACTCTGAACTGAATCGCTTCCCGGTCACAGAATCGACACTTTCTATTGCAAAATCTGAAATCACCAAAAACAAAAAACTATCCATTGAAACAAGGAATAAATTCATTCGAGAACTAGCTGATCGCCATGGCACGGGACGCGTACTATTCAGAAACACACGAAAAACTATCACTGGCTTCCCAGAACGCCTTGCCAAAATCTACTCTATTGAAAACGACCCAAACAAGCACTCTGTATCTATGGATCAAGAAGAATTTAATTATGATGTTAACCTAGATAACAACGAACCGAATTATGATTTTTCTAATGACCCCAGAATTGACTGGCTAACAAAACTCTTGAGAGATAATGAATCGGACAAATTTCTTCTAATTTGCCGAACTCAACCCAAAACAGCTGCCATAGAGAATAGTCTCCGTGATAGGATTAACATTAAGATAGCTGTATTCCACGAAGAGCTAAACCTCGTACAACGCGACCGTAATGCTGCCTGGTTTGCGGACAAAGAAGGAGCCCGGCTTTTAATCTGCTCAGAGATCGGAAGTGAAGGACGCAACTTCCAGTTCTGCCGTCATTTAATTCTATTTGACCTTCCAATAAACCCAGAACTCATTGAACAAAGGATTGGCCGACTAGACCGGATTGGTCAAATAAATGACATTCTGATTCATATCCCCACGACAAAGAATTCACAACGCGAGCGACTGGCAAAATGGCAGCATTATGGACTAAATACATTTGAAGAAAATATTCCAGGCGGTCAAACACTGATCACCCAATATCGCGAACGATTGCTAAACTCACTAAAAGACAAGCAAAATGATCTAGATACACTTATTCAAGAGACAAAAAAAAGCAGAGAAGAACTGAAAATTAAATTAGAACAAGGTAAGGATCAGCTAATCGAAATCAACTCTCACTCACCAAATACATCTAAGGAGTTAATCGAAAAAATTCGTAAATCTGAAAATTCCAACGAGCTCGAGTCACTCATGCTTCGGTTGTTTGATGTTTTCGGATTAGGAGTAGATGACATAGGAAAACAAACTTATCGCTTAACCAACACCGAAAGACTACCCGTCAACATACCTGGCAATAGAAGCGGGACAGTAGTTATCACGTTCGACCGAATGCTCGCCGTCTCCAGAGACGACCAAGTTCTATTATCGTGGGATCATCCAATAGTGACTGGATGTATTGAACAATTATTAGCATCGCACGAAGGAACAGCTTCATTCGTAATATGGGAAGCTAACGGCAATCCCACACTATTACTTGAGGTGATTTTTGTTTTAGAATGTTTAGCTCCAAAAAAGTTACACGCAGATCGATTCCTTCCCCCTACCCCAGTAAGAATAGTAATTAACCACCAAGGCAAACCCGCGCTTGGCGAAGACGGCCGTTTCATTAAAGTCCCGGAATCTATTAAGGATGGACCATCACATATGATATCTGAAATTAATCAAATTCAGAATCTAATTGCGCCTATGTCTAAAGCCTCCGAAAAACTAGCTAACGATCAAATCGAAAAAATGAAAACTCTAGCCAAGAAAAACATGAGTCAGACTCTTGTGTCAGAAATTTCCCGACTGGAAACTTTGATAAAAATAAATAAAAATATCAGAGAGGATGAGATCGCATCATTAAAGAAAGAATTATCCGAACTGCAAAGTTGCCTCGATCAATCCAGAACACGAATCGATTCGATGCGTTTAATCTGGAAAGGAGAAATGTCTCAACTAAACCAACTTGCAAACCCCTAACTGCATATTAGCGCACAACTCTAGCCCCACCTCCAGCAACCAGTTTCTCAACATCCAACTTAGTAGCCATTGATGTATCTCCAGGCGTTGTCATAGCTAAAGCACCATGAGCCGCGCCATATTGAACAGCTATCGCAGCATCACCTGTTTCAATCAATCCATATATCAAGCCAGAAGCAAAACTGTCTCCACCTCCAACTCTATCGAATATTTCAAGATTTGGCCGATGTTCAGCTTCGTAAAATTCCCCGTTAGCCCAACATATTGCACCCCAGTCATTAACAGTAGCCGTTTTCACTGCTCTTAATGTAGTGGCTGTAACCTTGAAATTCGGAAACTCACTAACAGCTGTGTTAATCATCGCTTTAAACTTATCTACGTCAATTGAAGAAATGTTTTCATCGACACCTTCAACTTCAAATCCAAGACAAGCAGTAAAATCCTCTTCATTCCCAATCATGACATCAATGTTTTTAGCAATTTCACGGTTTACTTCTTGAGCCTTCTCAAGTCCGCCAATGCTTTTCCATAGGGATGGACGATAATTTAAATCATAGGAAATGATTGTACCATGTTTCCGGGCAACCTTAACTGCCTCAATTACTGTTTCAGCGGTAGATTCTGATAGAGCGGCAAATATACCACCGGTATGAAGCCATCGAACCCCCTCATTGCCAAAAATATGTTCCCAATCAAAGTCGGTTGGTTTCATTTTTGAAGCAGCAGTCAATCCGCGATCAGGAACACCCACTGCCCCTCGAATTCCAAACCCTCTCTCAGTAAAATTTAATCCATTTCTAACATCTCGACCCAACCCATCAAAATCTTCCCATTTAATCATCGATGCATCCACACCTCCTTGAAGAATAAAATCCTCAATAAGGCGACCTACCTCATTGTCAGCAAAAGCAGTTATTACGCCTGTGCGAAGGCCAAAGCAACGCCTCAATCCACGCGCCACATTATATTCTCCCCCACCTTCCCAGACATCGAAATTTCTTGCTGTACGAACTCGGCCATCACCAGGATCCAACCTTAGCATGATCTCACCTAGCGAAACTTGATCATACTTACATGACGCCGCATCTTTTATTTTTAGGACTGACATTCTATATTCTCAAAAAGAGGCAAAGAGACTTCCTTAAATTACCCACTTTCGTCAATCTGCAATCTAATATTTTCCAGAGAAGACATGTTTTCCAGCTATAAAAAGCCCACTTACGCAGCCTTCATGAGAAATAATGGCTTCTCTCACATCAGACAGGTGCCTCGAAAACGGAATAACTGAAAAATTAGCTAGCATCCCCTCTCTAAGCTGACCAAGTCGATTCTCTAACCCTATCGCTTTCGCCCCATTACACGTTGCCATCTCTAATATATCATCAATATCAACTTCCGGATTTCTGGATTGAAATTTACGCATCTCACTAAACATATTCAATTCCACAACTTCGGACTCAGCTCTTCCAGAGCTAGCTAAGCTATCAGTTCCTAGGCAAATATTTACCCCTTTTTCAGCAAATCGATTGTATTCAAACTCAGGATAACCAAACCAAGAATGACTTTGAGGGCAATGCACAACACTCAAACCGGGCTTAGCTAGAAAATCAAAATCCTCATTAATCAAGTAGTTTGCATGAACTACTAATGTCCTGAGAGCAGCGCCACCTGAATTATTAAAATACTGAATTGGAGACCGAGCGCAACAATCATCCATTCTGCGACCCAATCCGCTCATCTTATCATACAACATGCCAGAACCAGCAGTAAACATTTCCCATTCATCTTCTGACTCACTCACATGAACCGCAATCGGAATTCCCTCCTGATCTGCATAAGCAGATAATACATTTAGCGCTTTAGCCGAAGTTGTATATGGAGAATGCGGTGCCAACCCCGCCACCATTGAAAGCGAGGAATTTTTAAACAACTCGCTCTTAGCCAAATCAACAAGGCGTTCATCGTCGCCATCCTTAAAACCAATCAGTTCAGTAAAAGGACAAACTTGAAGAGGCGTATGCATGACCATACGAGAAAACAATCCAGGAACAGACTCTATGTTGAAGACCATCCCACAGCCCGACTTGATCAACATTTTCGAACCATAGAGCCAACTTGACTCTTGTTCATCCATAGTTAATGAACGCTTAACCTCAATTATTTGATTAATCCAGTCAGTGAACGATATCCCTGGATTTAATCTCCCAGCTAACCCGGTATAGTCCAAATGGCAATGCGAATTAACAAATGCAGGAAGGATAATTGAATCGCCAAGATCAATGACAGGCTCATCCATTAATGGAGAAATATCATCGTTTGAACCAACTGCAACTACTTCATCATTACAAATGCGTAGCGCCCCGTTCATAATAATGCTGCCCTTACAGGCCCATATAGCTCGTGCCAATAATATCATCCAGCTTAACTATATGTGCCCTAGTACCGAAACTCTGATTATAGCACTCATGTGTTATATAAATATTCTATTTCTCTGGCACGGATGCAGGCAGTATATCCAAAACAATTGAAGACGTAAAAAAGCGATATGTAACATCTTTCTTTTTATCACCTTTTTTACCATTTAAAGGAGGGTAATTGTATTTCCCTTTAACAGTTGACGCGAAGTTAAACTTGTATGTTCCTACTGGCACTTTGAACTTAGCAAGATCAATTTCCAGAGAAGCCTTGTTCTGATCTTTTTTTACTTCTAACTCACCAAGCTTATCTAACTGAGAAATGCCATAGACCTTCAGCTTAAAATTCGCAACAAACTCACCATGACGCTCTATATTTAAAGGTATAGTGATTTTGCCATCAGCTTTCCCCTTGAAAATATCGTTTTTTTCTGGGGTAATCTTTACAGGCTCAAGATCATTTGCGTTAACTGAAAGAACAGTTGATGTTGCTAATCGAGCCAAAACTGGTTCGTTATTATAATCCCCAACACGATGGCGAGTTACAGCAGTTTCAGCCAACACTTCAACTTCTTTGTCTCCTATCTCTGCCCGACCTAAAAATTTAATATCACCGACAAAATCTTCGCAGCTATCAGAGGCAACAAGGAAGGCAGTTATGGAATTCTGGCCATTCCTAAATTCAGCGTTTTCCAAATAAACACCTTTAGGCAAGCCCTCAGCAATAACTCGTATTGGGCCATTAAAAGCTCCTTGCCGAATCGCTACTATTCTAATAGGCAAGCAACCTCCCTTCCTTAAATGCGTTGTCATTAATTCAATATTTCGCTTATTTTTGTCAATTGGAATAGTTTGAGGATTGGCTACCAAACTAAATCCAGGCATTTGCTTCCGAACAGACAGCAAGTAAGATTTAAAAACCCCCTCCGAAACCTGATTAAACAAATCCCTCAAAACCACCCGCAAATAACCATCTGTTTTTGCCTGAAAACGCCATGTAATATCTCGATTCGCCATATTGAATTCTCGGCCGCCAGGATTTTCTTTAGATTCATAAAACTCCTTAACCGGACCTGGTAATTCTTCACCATCATTAGAAACATTAACAATCTGCGTCGTAACATAGGGATGCGTATTAAACCCTAACCTTTGAGAAAAAAGGTCCAACTGATAATCCGTACCCTTCTTAAGAGGAAACTTAAATGAATCAACATCCCGCGCTGGATAGAACCTACCGGAAACAACATTAGAAAAAGCTACTGATTGAGAGATATGCAATCCGGATTTTTTTTCATCTTCTTCAATAATTGATTGGCCATTTGCATGCGCCAAAAAAAACGGATTACTATGGTGATTAGCACCCGGTAAACGATAAACACCACCCTTCATCACAATGGAAGCAGGTGGCAAAGATAGCCCACCCGGAAAATCTGATCGAATTAAGTCACCCAGTTTAACTACAAGCCCCTCTAACTGCCGTCCATTAGCATCTTTAAACAACGACAACTCTGAACCTGGAAGGTTTCGACCATATAAAGTAACTTTCGATTGATCAGAATCAATGACTGCTGATGGAAATACAAAATCGACATGCGCCCCATCAGAAAGATTTTCAACTCTAAAAAAGTATTCCACTCCCCCTGCAAAAGATGAATCATGGATCTGAACATAAAGATCACCTGTAGAGGGTTGAGTATAATCAATCAAGCCTTTCGCATCAGCACGGGCAAGACGCCGTCCTTCCTTATCCCTTAAAACCATAATCGGATCCAATTTTGAATCAAGAGATTCAGCATCAAGCCTCAACAGGAGTCTTTCATTTTGTTCACACTTAAGCCTAAACCATTGAGATTTACGCGCCAAAACAGTTGCATTTACAACCGATTGACGACCTATTGGAAAGGCCTTATCAATAGAATCGTTATCTCCTGTAGAAATTAATTCATTGATAGAACCAACAACAAAAGGCCTTGGATTAGAAACACCTAAAGCACCAACAAGCCTCACCTCATAGACCCCAGAAGGCACTTCTGGTTCAACTTTAATTTGAAATTTTTGCTCAGAAGAACTGAGTAGTTTTCCTGAGATTCCTGCTCGTGAAAAGTATAAGCCTGTGGCACCTTCTAAGTCACTCCCATATACTTTCACCTCAGTCACACCACCCACCTCGCAGCCCATAGGAAAAATCGCCGTTATCCTAGCTGAAGGCAATTGGGCTACTACTTGACTAGGCAAACCAAAGACAAACAGAAGAATATAAATAAAATACAAAATAGCCCTGTGAAACATTTCTAATATAATGACCAATCAAACGAAAACATTAATAATTAAAAGACCTTTTCGTATGTTTGGGCGATTTTGTTGGTGTTTTTTAATGTCCAAAAAGTGTTGGCACTTCTGTTGTCAAACTACCGGAGTTTGGAAATGCCAGATCGATGCTCGTGCAATACGTCCCGTTCGATATTAGTACAAACGGACTGCCTTCCTTTAACGAACTCAAATGGTATCCACCAGATTTCATTATATGGAACTAGTACAAGGGCAAAGTAGCTACAATCCCCTTCTTCGTAAAGGTTTTGAGAGTGTAATCTCCCCGACTATTGGACCAAATAAAAAACCCACAGATCAAATCTGCGGGCTAATATTTTTGTTAGTCTGATCGACTAAGATTAAGTGGGGAATTTATCCTGTGGTTTAGCCTCATCACAGCTTGAACCACAATCTGGCTTAGCTTCTAATGAACAAGCTGGTTTTGCCTCAACATCTGAGCAATTACCGGCTTCACACTCTTCAATTCCGATTAGGCTGCGAAGTTCTTTCCCGGTTTCAGTGTCGGAAGTAACTGCAACATAACCACCAGCAGCAACGGAGGCTACCGCAAAAGCTGATAATGCAATAAGCAATTTCATACGTGAGATTTAACACCTGGCGATCTGCTTGCAAGTCCAAATCGTTAAGTTGCTTCCACATAAGCTCTTTTAAGTCAGACCCACCAAGAAGCTTTGGTTCGCAGATTAACTACTGGATCACTTGAAACAATCACCTGATGCAATCTAAGAGCATAGAAACGGATCAGTGCTTTATTAAGTATAAAAAGATTATTTATGAATAGCTGAGGAGGCTTTTTAGCAACGGCCTATTGTTTATTGCGGAGGCTTAGGTGGGAGCGAGTTGCCAATTATCCCAATTATGCCAGAAATTAAAAACGAAATTATGGCTGCAATCCCAAATATGAATCTTGTTTTAATTTCAGACAAACCCAGAAGGATACTAATATCGTTAGCTGGCCCCATACCAAGACGGTAAGTTGGCCCCATGCCAAGACGGTAAAACGCAACGATTGCAAAGCAAAATCCTGCAGCCAAAAATATAATCCCTAATTGCTTCATTGATACTTATTAAGAAACACTAAAGAAAGCAGTTAAAAAAAGATTAGTGATTAAAAACAAACTTTAACGCCTATTTACGGCGTTTTTATTTGGGTTTTTGAACAGTCCGAAAAGTGTATCCACTTTTGTATCCAACTACCGAAGCTGGGAAATGGATGACCGATACTCGTGCAATACATCCCGTTCGATATTGGTAGAACGGACTGCCTTCCTTTAAAAAACTCAAAGTGATGCTTCTCTCGGCAACGAGAATCACTTCGTGTTCGCCGGACTTGGAACAAGCGCTTGAACAAGCTGTGCAAAATTAAACCTTTTTTAGCAGATCTGTGATTCCCTGATCCACGAACGCATCCGCCTCAGCGTCGAATCCCGGAAAACCGGCCAAGTGACCTGCGTCCGATTTGATCAACCTAAGCTCAGCATTGGGCATCATCGAAATCTCAATCTCGTTGTCCTCAGGCGGAAAGTACAGGTCGTTGTCGCATGGCATGACCATTGCCGGGCATCGGATCGCTCCAAGCGCCCTGGCCAAGTCGCCCCCGAACTTTGGATGATTACTCACATCTGCACTCTGCCATGTCGCCAACATGGCAAGCAGATTATTCGCATCATTATACGAAAAAAGACTGATGACATTTTCGATGAAATCAGCCACCGTCTTCGCCTTTGTTCCTAAGAAACTCTTATACTTTCCGTTTCGAAAGTAAGTTTGCGACAGGAACCAGCCGCAAGACACCGTATGGAACGCCCGTAATCCGGCCTCGGGCGGTTTCTCGTAATCCCCATTCGCCCAGTTTGAATCAGCCTGCAATGCCCGTTTCATACCCTCCAGATGAAGCCAATCGTGCGGGGAAGTCTTGGCTGTTCCACAAATCGGGGCAATCGACTGTACCATATCCGGATAAACTGCTGCCCAGTGAAAAGCCTGTTGCGCTGACATCGAAAATCCGACAACGGAACGGATTTTCTTAATTCCAAAAACCTCCTCGCATAGTCGCTTTTGCGCGCGAATATTGTCGTACGTCGTCGTCAGCGGGAACCGCCCTCGGTCATGAGGTGAGGGAGTATTTGTAGGTGAACTCGACAATCCATTACCGAACATGTCCGGAACGATGATGAAATATTTCGACGGATCTAACGCCCTTCCCACACCAATCGCTGCGCGATTGTCCATGTGCCGACCGGTGTACCAAGTGGGATATAAAATCACATTACTTTTGTCGGCGTTCAAATCACCGTGAGTTTCGTAGCCTAAGATAGCATCTGCAAGCACAACCCCGGAATCTAACTTGTAATTGCCCAGCAGGAATTTGCCCTCCATTGACTTAGGTTGAGCCGTAACGGCCTTAGAAGAAAAAGCCTGCATCGCCGCCGCTCCGGCAATTGCGCCGGAAGTCTTTTTCAAAAAAGCTCTCCTTGATTTAATATCGTGTGGTGCTGGTTCGTTCACTACAAAAGAATTTACAAATTAAAAAAATAGAGATCAATGAATTAATAGACTCCCAGTGAACTCAGCATAAGGCTAGGTTCATAGTAAGGCACGTGAGAGTAATTTATCTCCTGTAATTTAAATTTTAAGGTTGGAGTGATTTTACGGTAACAGTTAATGTTGCGGAGTTATGGGATTATTTCAACTTAACAGGCATCACTCTGAAACTTGTGGAGCTGATGGTAAAAATTGCGAAGCACTGGAAAACTTTCGTCAAGCTGTAGCAGACAGCACTGAGTTGCAGAAAAAGGTTCTAAATGTGCGAAGCGATGCAGACTTCATCTCACTGGGTAAAGAAAACGGATACGTGTTTACTCAAGAAGATTTATCTAAGCTTCAGCCC
>Ga0115011_10001456_pt1 | contig 17025 bp, 7 predicted proteins | sample TroAtlMetagenome_2_FD_88705 | JGI IMG/M metagenome (GOLD analysis project Ga0115011, IMG submission 88705) | Marine eukaryotic phytoplankton communities from Atlantic Ocean - Tropical Atlantic ANT8 Metagenome | ecosystem: Environmental > Aquatic > Marine > Oceanic | place: Tropical Atlantic...
CCCCGGAACTGATTCCAAGTCTTCTTCGTGGCCTCATCAGCGTATCCCAGTGAAATCATGAGGATGCCGGTCAGGATCAAAATTCTGCTCACCTTGGAATCTTCCCTGTGCCCCGGCAAGGAACCAAGGAGATTTTCGCCGCACTCTCAGGAGAGACGTCTCCGTCCTCCCGTCGCCATGCGGGGAATTCTGCTTTTGAGGCAGAATAAGGAAGAGGCCCTGTGCGTATGGGATGAAGGCTTTCTACGCGGGGGTTCTACTATTCCAGCGATATTGGCTCCTTATAGCCGTCATGCTATTGGGGAAAAATCCGGCTAGAATACCGAAGGTTTTTACGGTGTTGCAAGTTTAGGCGTGGAAAGGCCGTTTGAACTTATCCAGACTACAGCCATGGCCTCGAGAAACATTAAATTTATGGTGAGCGGATTTTTTCTCCTCTGTGCCAACTATTGTCCTGCGGTCCCGTGGGCACAGTGGGGGGGGAGCCCAGACAAGAATATGGTTTCCCCTGAGCTGGGTTTGCCACTGGAGATGTCTGGAGGTGAGGAGCGGGAAGACCGGGAAGGAGAGATTAACCTTGCGAGTGCCAAGGGGTGCAAATGGGTCGTTGCCCTTGGTTCAGAGTCATATGGAACGCCAACTGTGGGTAGTGGAGTGGTTCTGGTGGGAACGAATAATGAAAAGCCAAGAAACCCATCTATTGCAGGGGACCGTGGAGTAGTGATGGCTTTCCGGGAAAAGGACGGGGCGTTTCTCTGGCAGTTGACTGCACCTAAGCTTCCGGGTGGAGATGAGGTAGACTGGGAATACCTTGGGATCTGCTCGTCCACACTGATTGAAGGAGAGCGGGGGTATGTCATGACCAATCGGGGAGAGGTCGCTTGTTTCGACCTGAAGGGGCTGGCCAATGGAAATCAGGGGATTCAGAGCGAGGGTCAATATATGGCGGGGCCAGGCAAGAAGGGAGCTGATGTGGGGCCTACGGATGCCGATATTTTATGGACCTATGACATGATCAAGGAGCTTGGAGTTGTTCCCCATAATATCACGAGTAGCTCCGTTGCCTTGGTGGAGGGAAAGATTGTGGCGACAACCTCGAATGGAATCAATGAAGAGCATGATCATATTCCTTCCCCGAAGGCGCCTTCCTTGATCACATTGAATGCAATGACTGGAAAGCTCGAGGGCGTCGAGCAGGCTGGGATCTCGGCGGCGACAATGCATTGCAATTGGTCTTCACCCTGCATTGGGGAACGGCGTGGTCGCCCTGCGATATTCTTCGGGGGTGGAGATGGCTTCCTGCATGCATTTGATCCTGCAGGAAAGAAGTCAGATGAAGGCAGCCCTGTCCTGCAGGAGGATTGGCGGGTAGATGCCAATGCTCCGGAATATCGGGTTGATGAGGACGGTAAACCCCGGGACTACCCGTCATACCGGGGGCCGAGTGAAATTGTGGGAACCCCGGTTTATCATGAGGGAAAGGTGTTCGTGACAATAGGGCAGGACCCGGAAAATGGAGATGGAGTGGGGATGCTCAGTTGCGTAGATGCGGAAACTGGAAAGCCAGATTGGACCTACAAGAAGATTAACCGCTCTCTCTCAACTCCCTCCGTGAAGGATGGCCTCGTTTACATTGCTGATTTCACTGGTCAGATTCATTGTGTTGATGCCGGCTCTGGTAAAGCGCTTTGGGTTCACGATACGCTGAGCCGAATCTGGGGTTCCACTCTGGTGGCAGACGGCCGGATCTATATTGGGACAGAGGATGGGGAAGTGATTATCCTGAAAGAGGGACGTAATCTGGAAGAGTTGGGGACTGCCGAGTTTTCGGGCCCTATTTATTCCAGCTTGGTGGCGGCCAATGGGACCTTGTACGTCCAGACCCAGAACCATCTTTACGCTTTCGGGAAATAATACCGGACCTGCTCACTGGTTGCGCAGGCCGTAGAGGGCCTGTTTGGTTCTCACGATGAGCATATTTCCAGAAACTGCGGGAGATCCCATACATCCAGCTTCCAGTTCGTTCGTTGCGACGACCTTGAAATTACGCTCAGCGGCAAGAACGGTGCCCTTCCCGTTTTCGTCGAACAGGTAGATCATCCCGCCGGCCATGATGGGAGAGGCTGAGAAGTTTCCCCCAATCCGCTTCTTCCATATTTCGGTGCCCGTCCGGGCGTCGAGGCAAGCTGCGACTCCCCCATCATCGACCATGAACAGAAGGTCTTCCTTGATAAGGATGGATGGTTTTTTCGGGGCCGCCTTCGTGTATCGCCAAGCCACGTGACTCTCGGTAACGTGACCCTCTCCATCTGGACGAACGGCGAGGAGAATGCCCTTACTGAACCCCATCGTAGTATAGACCATCCCAAGGCCTGTAACCGGCCTGCAGGAGGTAGAATGAGTTCCAATCGTCTCCACCCGCCAGAGCTCCTTTCCAGTAGTTGGATTGTATCCATACAGGGCCATTGCTCCTGCACTGACGAGGACGGACTTTCCGTCGGGGGTTTTGACCACTATCGGAGTGCCATAGGCCTTGCGCATATCGCCGTCTCTCTTCGGTTTTCCACTGGCGTCGAGATCGCGGTAATCGACGCTCCGAGGCGTTTTCCAGAGGGTCTTCCCCGTCAGCTTATCGAGTGCCACAACGAATTGATGATCAGCACCGTCGAAGTTGAGGATAAGAGAATCACCATGGAGGATGGGAGAAGAGCCGGCGCCCCGGAAATGATCGCAGGTAAAGTCAGTACGTTTCCAGACAACCTCACCATCGGAAGCCCTGAGGCACGCTGTATAGGGAGAGCCGAAAGTCAGGTATACCAATCCGTCTTCAAGCACTGGAGTAGGTGAGGCATAAGAGTTAAAGGCGTGACAGAACTGCGGTTTTTCCACCGTCCAAAGCAGCTTATCATAGAGAACCTTGCCGTTGGATTTTTCGAGACAGAGCACCGAGAGTTTGGTGCCCTCGGCATTCGCATTTGTTACCCAGACTCGGTCACCCCAGACCACGGGAGAAGACCAGGCCTTGCCCTGCAAGGGGGTTTTCCAAGCGACATTCCGCCCCTCATCCCATACCGTGGGTAATCCAGCATTTTCGGCCCGCCCATCCTCGCCGGGACCTCGGAACTGGTCCCAGTTTTCAGTCGCGTTGGAGAGGATGCAGAGAGCCGCGAGATGGAGAAGGGTGAGACATGCCTGACGGAAAACCATGGTGAGATCCTCCTCTCCTCCTCACTTCTGGTCAAAGGAGAAATACGGCCCTCTTCCTCACTCTCATGGAGTAGTTCGACCCAGTGGGGAAGAAAGCGTTTTCCCCTGCCGGTAGAGTTTCAGGCGTTCCTGTTGCTCCTTCTGCTTGTCTGGCCGCTGGCCGGCCTCCAGAAGTACAATGACTTTCAAGGTTGTTTGAATTGCTGCAGGAAACTGGTTCGCAGCGGCGTGAGCAGCCGCGAGGGTAGAGAGTAGAGCTGGGTCATCGGTAGCGCCCGGAGCCTGCATCATGAATTTTGCGTAACGGAGGGACTCCGCTCCATTCCTTACAGAGGAGTTGCCGGCGGTGGCCAAGAGCCACGAAATTCTGTTCAGGGCCGGAACCTGCCTTGGCGTGTAGTTCAGGCTTGTGCGAAAAGAAGACAGAGCTTCCGCTTCTCTAGCTTCCCGAAGAAAAATTTCGCCAAACTGGAAATGTACGGCTCCGAGCTGCATGTTTCGTTTTTGTTCTGCGGGAATACCGGGGTTTCCGGGAGGGGCTTCGTGCTTCTCGAGAAAGCTGACCAGAGAGGCACGGGCCTCTTCGAGATAGGCTCCTTCCATGGAGGCTCGCGAAAGTGCCACGGGATCAGCAGGAAAATATTTTTTGGCCCATACTCCCTCGAAGGGAACGGCAGCCTCAAGCGCGGACTGAGGGCTCCTTCCAAGCTTCTCAAGGTCCGAAATGATGCGTGATACCTCTACCGGACCTTTATAGATCGCGCTGAGCCACCCTCCCCGGTCGATCAGAAAACTGACTGGTACCGGCATCTGATGATGACGGTAGACAGTCGCTAGAATCGATTGCTGAAGAAGCGAGAGGAGTCGTTCATCCGCCATCCCCCCAGCACCTCGAAAACCAAATTTCTCCAGAGCTCGTGCGGCATCCCTCGGAGTAATCTGTTCATCTGGATTGAGGTGGTCGACGTTCAGGGCGATAACCCTGATACCTTTGGATTCGAGCAAGCCACGAGAGCTCTCAAATGCCTCCAGTTCGGAAGCGCAAGGGGTGCACCAACTCGCCCAGAGATTGATGAGAACCGCCGTGCTTGAAGTCAGTCGAGTAATGCTTTGTGCCTTGCCCGAGAAATCCTGGTAGCTGAGCTCGGGAATCTTGAGAGGTTGCGAGAGCCGGATGCGAGCGACCTCCGTTGCTTCGGGGAGGCTGATTGGCTTAGTTGGAAGACTGACGGGTTCTCTCTTGCCTGCCTCTATCGCTTGCCCACGCTCCTGCGTCAGGATCCAGCGTTTCCCCTCCTCGAGCCCTTTAAATTCCTCTTCCACTCCCCCCGCCCAGCGGACCTTTGCCGCCACAAGACGCTTGTCCGCGGCTCCAAGGCCAAAGTGAATCCACTTACTCGATTGGCTCATCAGGCCATTACCAGCGTGGAGGGTCTTTACCCGGCGCTGGGTGGCGTCAGAAAATATGAGTTCGACCTGCGACCCAATGGCATCTCGGGAACATTTCCTTGCCGGGTTGCCCGCCAGTCTGAAGGAAATCCAGCGGAAGCTCTCAGGAGGAATCTTGTTCTGAAGGAACTGTAGACGAGGAGCGGAGCGGTTGGAGAACCAGAGGTCCAGGTCTCCATCGTGGTCCCAATCCGTAAGTGCAAGGCCTCTTCCATCCGAGGGCATTCCAAACCCACTGAGCGTTGAGATATCGGCGAAGTCACCTTGCCCGGTGTTCAGGAAGGCACAATGCCGCTCCCTCCCGCTGAAGGAGGAGCCATCCCGAATGCGTTGGGCGAGATCGCTGAAAGCTCGAAGGTAACCCTTGGTTCCCTCGTCTGGACTACTTGTCTCTGGTGCTTGCGACACGACCTGCCGCCAGTAGAAACTTCACAAGTCATCCGGATCTCTCTGAGTGATGAATCCGTTGGTTACGAGGAGGTCCTCCCATCCATTGTTGTCGATGTCAGCGAAGAGGGAACTCCATGCCCACCGGCCCATGGTGGTGCCGGAGGAAACGCTGACATCCTTGAAGCGGCCCTGGCCAAGGTTCTGGAAAAGTGAATTTCCTCTTGCGTGGCGCTGATAGAGCGCTCGGGTTTCGGCTTTGCCCCCACTCTTGAACTTTTCCTGAAAAGCAATGCGGTTACCGGCCGAGGAGAACATGTTTCCGACGTAGAGGTCGGCAAGTCCGTTGTTGTCAAAGTCGCCCCAGCATGCGGACATGCCGGCCGCGACATCCCGCACTCCGGCCTCCGCAGCTACATCGGTGAAAGTGGGTTTGCCAGATTCCCGGAGAGCATTGCGGTAGAGGTTATTTCCGCCAAAATCATTGGCGACGTAGAGGTCCATATCCCCGTCTTGGTCGTAGTCCTCCCAGCTGGCGGAATACGAGAACTTGCTGTTACCGGGATGCAGACCCGCTTCCTTGGTCACATTGCGGAAGCGTAGGCTTCCCTCGTTCCTCAGTAGTTCGTTACGGCCTCCATTGGTAGCATCATGGTAGGGCAGAGGCCTTGCTACAAAGGAGTGGCGATTTGCTCCAGCTCGTTGCACGTAACAGCTGGCAAAGAGATCGAGATCTCCATCTTCATCATAGTCTGCCGCTGCCAGAGAATAAGGCACTGCAGAAGGAAAGCTTTTCGCGTTTGCGGGAGAGAAAGTTCCCGTTCCATCATTTTCAAGGATGAGGACCCCTGAAGCCAGTGCGATCGCGGCATCTTGATCCCCGTCATTATCGAAGTCAGCGAAAAGGGATCCAAAGCTGTGGTCGAGGAGTCCAAGGCCCGATTCCCGGGACCGGTCGAGGACTGTTCCATCCTGCTGTTGCACCAGTAGCCGGTTGGGGAGACCGCCTCCGTCGCAAAGGTAGATATCGTCAAGTCCGTCATTATTGACGTCAGCGGTAGCGAGCCCATGCCAGCCGCCAATTTCGATGCCCAGAAGAGTTTCAATCCGGCCCACCCAGTGATCCATCCCATGGACGACCTGAGCCTTCTCCGCGAAGGGAGCAAGCACCGCACCTGTGGAATCGACCAAAGTCCCTCCGCTGCCCCGAAGGCACTCCTCATGGCTTGTTACTCTTAGATCCAGAAGAGTAGGAGGGTTATCCTTGGTCCATTGGGCGGTCCATCTGGCATTAATCTGCAGCCCGGAATCGGCAATCTGGACATTGAGTGCAGTGGCTGCGTTTTCTCCAGAGAGGTCGACCTTGACGACTTTGATTTCGGCCATTGTAGCCTTGTCGTTGCTGAACTTACCGCGGAGGCTCTGTAGAGCCTCAGAAAGATCCATTGGTTGGCCCTCGGTGTTGCTGGCTCGTTGGACATGAAAGGCTCCGCCGACAGGGAGAGAGGCCATGGGGAATCCGCTCAGGGACTGGCACGTCCCTGCCGGAGGATCTGTGATTGTAGCGCGCAGGAAGTCCTTGATCTCTTTAAGTTTGAGCCCGGTCGCAGAGGCAAAAACCTCGGTCTCCCAGTCTGACAGCGTCGGGTCAGAATCTGTGGCGGTCGTTTCCGATGCTGGTTGGGATCCGTTCCAAGCTGGGTCCGGACGGGACTGCTTCTCTTTCCTCTGCTGACAGGCCGAGGACAGCAGGGCAAGGAAGAGCAGGCAGGCCAAGCGAAGGGAAGAAAGCATTGGTGGGGAGAACCTTCCAGCAAGGAGAACCTTCCGTCAACTATCTGCCGAGGCTAATCCAATGAGGTTTAGGAGATTCCGCCAGAACATGGAGGTATTCGGAAGAGAAGCAGGCCGCCTATGGTCCAATCGCTATCCTTACGCGGGTGTAGCGAGTCGAGTTTCCGGAAGCAGGGATCAGGTCTCGGATGGTGACAGTTTCCGTGCCGTCACCATTATCCCGCGGCTCGCTAACAGTTACGTCAGAGGGGCTCCAGCTTATCAGGTCGTTGGAGAATTGAACTTCGTATGAGAGATCGAGAGCGTCCTTCTGCCTCCGAAACGAGAGAGCCAGATAGTTCGCACCATCATGTTCTACCAATGAGGCGATGTAATTATCGCCGGCATCACTGGTAGTCGGGTTGCGACCGAATCCATACTCCATTACGGTATTCAGGGTATCTGCATCAAGATCCACCGACCCTCCGATGATCGTGGGATCAGAAACGGACTCCTCGGAAAAATTCTGGTATTTCCACGAGGAGAAAGTTACGGCAAAGCTTGAAGAGAAAATGCCGGGATCTCCTCCCTGCTCAAGGCTGATACCCCAATTGGCTGGGCGGTCGAAGTCAGTGATCGGAGTGGTGGCTGGATTGCGGGCGACGAGCGAATGTCCTGCGTCGTCGGTGGCATCATACCATGCATCGTTGTAGCTGAATTCGAGGATGTTCTCGCCCTCCGCATCCAGAATCTGGAGCTGCTCTCCATCATTACTGAGCTTGCCTGTATATTCCCCCGCGACATTCATCCCACCTTCATATCGCAAATTGAAGGCCGCGAGGTTTGCTACTACCAGAATATGCTGGCCCGCTGCGAGGATGGTCTGGGGTGGAAAGGAAAGTGAGATTCCCTCCACAAAACTGGCTCCACTGATATCCAGAGGAATCGATCCTGTATTTGTCAGCTCGACGAATTCGAAGTCCTCCGCCGTGAGGGTAGGATCGATTGCGAGTTCACTTTCTGTCGGTGGTGCAGGAGCAAAAAGGATTTCGGTTATCCTCAGGAAGTCCTGTCCGGCTGTTGGGCTTCCTGGGTAGGAAAGGGTATCAATCACTACTCCCATTTCGTTTGTAAGCGTAAGGGTTTCTCCCCGGGCGGAGAGCTGACCATCATAGCCGCTGATGAGATAGCGTTTCTCACCCGCCTTGGGGCTGATGCTACGCTCTCGAAATCCTCGGGCGTCCCGTGCTATGTAAAGGCGCCCCCGTGCGGGCATGACCGTGCCTGCAGGAAAAGAAAAGGAGATCCCTCCTGAAATCTCCCAATTTGAGCAGTCGATTGCGGTTCGATTGGGATTCACGAGGAGAAAGTATTCTCCCCTCTGGTCGGGTGAAGCGCCTCTTGCCGCTGGGTTATAGTCGACGGTTCCGAACCTGATGACCGGAGTTTCCGGCTGTCCGGTAGGAATCTCACTCAGCCCGTAGAGCTGATTGCGCCGCTCCGGGATGTGCTCGACCTTGATTCGGTCTGCCGCTTCCCGAAGGGTATTGCGATTACCCCAAGAGCCCCATTTTCTGTAATCGAGATCGGCATCATCGTTTCCTCTCTGAGCGTTATTATCGTTGGGGTCAATGAGGACAGTCAGCTCATCGACCCTGTCGGGAAGGTAACTGACGGGAGAGGAAGCAGGTCCAATGAGCTGATCCATCAGGGTTCGTACTCGACGCAAGTACATCTGGTTCAGGGTGGTATCGTTGAAGACAAAGGTCTTAAGACGGTTTGAGGCCCCGGCCCGTAGATTATTATTTGTAAAGGTATCATCAAAGTATGCTGGTCCACTGACCCAGTTGCGCCCCAAGCAAAGGTCAATATCCCACACCAGTGGTCGCCACTCCCCAGTCCCTAGCGTATCCCGGTAGAGGTAGTAATTCTTGTGACCATGATCCCTGTTGTTCGTGAGATCGAGCGCTGCAAGGTAGTTGATGGTTCCGGGGATATCGATATTGTCGTAGCCATACTGAAGCCTGGCTTCTCCCGACAGGCCGAGCCCGGTTATGAGGTCCTGAAGATCACGATTATTTTCATTCTTCCGGGTTTTCTTGTTAATTCCACTGCTTGAGGAATCGAGCCGGTTATACATCTTGTAGAGGGCACCTTCAGGGTCCAGTCCCACTCGGTCCAGATACCGGTCATCGCCATCTTCCACCATGTCCGCGACACTGAAGAAGGATCCGTTTTGCTGGATCCGAACCGGAAAAGCGAAGTGTGCGGGCTCTCCCGAGCGGCGGACCATCTCGTAGCCGAGGGTATTCCGTGTTTTTGACTTATCCGCCCAGTTAGTGAGCATGTTGATGTCTTTCACCCGCCCTTCGCCTTCCTGAAAGAGAAAGCGGTTGCTCTTATTGAAATCGAAATCGTAGCTCTTCTTCGGGAAGCCCCCCGTCGACTGTCCATGTCGATCTGCCTGAATGTTGTCGTAGAATTCCCCGAGGAAGTAGACTGATCCACGGGAGCCGCTCGTTGTGTTAGCCCCTCCGGGATTGGATGTGAACCAGTGGAAGATAGGAAGGTTGGAATTTGTCACGGAGGCATCCGCAGCAATCGCTCCGAAGTATTCCGGCGAGTCTCGTGGGTCAGGGAACTGGGGTTGCTTGGCGGTAACGCCCACCGTATCCGTAGCGAGCACTTTCCAGCGCAGCATTTCTCCCCGGCTGAGATTGCTGGTTGAGATTGTGGTGGTGTAGATTCCATCACCAGCGAAGGCGTCACCCCCGCTCCCGTCATCCAGCATGGGAGAAGTAGTTTCCTGATCATACATGACCCGCCAGATCAGGCTCACGGTTTCGACCGGGTGCATAGTCGGAAGGACCTCTGCCTCGATGACCACACTTGTCGTGCCGAAAGATCCTTCGTAGATGGTGACAGTCTGGTCGGTGCCGTCTGATCCATCCTGATCAAAGGGGCCACTGTCGACGAGGAAATCCAGACGGTCTCCCTCATTCAGATTTCTTATGATTGAGAAATCGACCGGCCCCCCATCTGTGAGCTGGGAGAAGATTTCATTCCCCTCATGGAAAACTCGTCCAGTTGTGCCATCCCCAGAGGCGCTGAGGTTATGAAAGGTCCCCGCGATGGTGTGCAGACCAGAGGTGTCAGAGACCCACCTTCGAATCGGATACTGCTCGGGACCTGGATTAGAGTCATTAGGGTGCATACTGGTGGCTTCCAGAGAAGTCCATGGGGAGGAAGCCGAGGTGTTGGCATCCCAGGCACTTCCGGACCACTCCTGCGTTGTGCCGTTCCAAGGCCCTCCTTGTTCGCCACCTGCGAAGGGAATGAAGCTCGTATCCGGGTCATAAGGCCCTGCGCCCTCCTGATAGCCGTAAAACCAGCCCAGCGCGCCCTGATTGCCCGAGAATTCTTCAGCTGAGTCAGCCACCACCGGGGGCGTGGCCGTAGCGAGGGTAATCGGAGGAATATTTCTGGTGACATTTCGGATCAGCGGGCCCACCGAGGAATTTCCGTTGCTGTTTGGCGCGTTGGGGCTTGGGGCAGCGAAGTAGGCCGGAGTGCTTGTTCCGTTCGCGCTGATGGCCTCGAGTTCCGGGACGATCAGGAAGTCCGAGCTTCCCGGGGAAACATTCAGCCCGTGTATACAGAGAACATTTTCCCCCAACGACAGGAGAGAGGGAGAAATATCATAATTATCATACACCACGGCCTGACTATCACTATGGCTGGCCGTCGCGCTTGATTGGTAGTCTAGTTCGTCGGTTGACGGTGCGTTTTCTTCTGCAATCGGAAGGGGGTTTCCGTTGAGGTATGCAACGAACCCATCATCCCACTTCATTTTCAGATTCAGGGCAGACAGGGAAGATGGATCTGGGGCAGTGAAGGGGATCCGAATGTAAACGGAGGTTGCTTCGCTGAACATCTGCTCCTCCACGTCAGTTTCAATCAGGAGATCGTAGGCATCGGGGCTGCCCGTAGCATATCCGATTGCCGCACTACCGGCACTCCATTGGCTATCAGGAAACTCGGTTGTAATCCACGAGTCCGCATTGGTTCCCTCGAGAACATCACCCTCTCCGTTGGAAGGGATCTGGTATCTGATCGCTGCGCCAGGGCCGATGAGGGTAGTCGCCGAGGTTATCTGCTGAAGTCCATAGGAGATATCCTGAGCCTGCAGAGGAAAGGATGGGGAGAAGTGCTGCTCCACAGTCAGCCCATCTGGCCGGACAATCGCGAGATACTCTCCTTCGCTGGCGAGCTTGAAGTTTGTGTGCAGGGTGCTATCCGGATCCTGACGATTCTTTGCCGAGGCAAAGACGAGGAGTCGCTCATTGGGATTCAGGGTGAGATCAGGAAAGGCCCATTTATTCAGGTTTGTCGCGTTGTCGGTGAGGAACCAGCCCTCCAGATTAACCGCGACAGTGCCCTGATTGAGAAGCTCGATCCAGTCTTCATAGTCGCCATCCTCATCACGGATGCTACTCTGGTTAGATGCCATAAACTCGGCGATAACGAGAGACTGGGAGAAGGAGGGAAGCGCGGCAGTGGCTATGATGGCCACGACAACCGCGGGTGCCACGAAGCGGTTAAGGGGTGTCATAAAATGGAGAGGGGTTACCCTGTATGATCGTCACTCAGGGTTTACGTAATGGCAATGACAGAAAGAGGCCGGCATCAAGCCGGCCTCCCTCAGATTAGGTAGAATCAGTCCCTCTGGCCCTTGAATTCTGGAGCTCTATTTCCGTTCCGGCTGGCAGGCATATCAGGGTTCAAGCTGCAGGAGGCGGTAATAGCGTGCGGATGCCGGTGCATCAGGAATGATGATCTCCGTTTCTCCTCCGGCGGCTCCGGGAACGGTCGCTCCAATGTTATTCCAGTTCTGGAGGTCGCTGGACTGCTGGGCCTGGTAGTCCTGTCCCTGATCGGATGTCCACCGCAGGGTAACATTGCCCTCTTCGTAAGAAAAATCGATTAGACGCAAACTTGGCACCTCACCCGGAGAGAAAGGACTTCCATCAGGCTGCAGCGGGTTGTCTGGAATAGTCGGATCGATAATCAGGTAAAAGTTGGAGCCGTCGGATCCGTCGTTGTCGCTTCCGTCAACACCGCGCGGACTTAAGGCTAGTTCAATGGAGTCCCCGGCTCTCGCATCGACAAATGACCATGCCGTCTGCCCCGAGGTGTCGTCTCCCGCAATGGTTGTGCTGTGCAGCTGTTGCCCATTGTGCAGAAGAACAGCCGTTACCCCGTTGCCTCCGGCAGCCACCTTCTGGACCGAGTAATGAAGAGCAAGCTCGGCATCTTGGTCGACTTCCCACCGGCGTGTGACCCAGTGCACTACTCCGTTGTTATCACCACTCGGATGTCCGTCGAGGTCCCCTAACGCGGTCCAGGGAGGGTTGACCGCATTTCCGGACGCGTCACTCCAATCAAAGGAAAATCCATCCCAGAAGTTTTGCTCACTTGGGAAGGGCGTTCCGTCGGAAGGGAAGAGGATGAAGTTTGAGTTGGCGGGAGGCTCGCCGTCCGCGGTGATATCGTAATAACCGTGAGTCCATCCGTATTCTCCCTGCGGGGTGTCGCTGAACGGGAAGTCAAATTGCGAATCAGCGATCGCAGTGAAGTTCTCCGCAACGTTAGAAAATCCATCGAGTGGATCGAATCCGGTGGCGACCTCATGGAAATCTCCGAAGGAATCATTATCGGTATCAGAATTGCGAGGGTCAGTCCCAGCGACTCCCTCCGCTCCATCGGCTAGTCCATCGGCATCCGTATCGGCAAGGGTGGGATCCGTCCCCGCCAGAAACTCTGCTTCGTCGGTAAGTCCATCGGAGTCATAGTCCCCGCCAGTAGACAGTTGTTCGAGATCGCCAGGAAAGAAGAGCTCTTCCCACAGGTCGAAAATTCCATCCTCATCCGTATCGGGAGCGTTTGCAGGAATGAAAAGGCTGCCATCGGGCTGTATGGCAACAGCGGGAATCCGGTTATCGATCCTCATCGAATTGGCTGAGCCATCGCTTCCATCAATGGCGCTGGTCTGACCCTGGGGGCTGAGAATGAGATCGAGCACGTCACCATTAGAAATATTGGCGTAGTAAATCCGGTTGACGCCCGTGGTGTCGCTGACAACAGCACTATCGAGCCGCTCTCCGTTCAGGTGCACCGCCCCGGTGACTCCGTCGCCATTGGGGTTCACTTTACGGGTAGACCAACTGATCCTTACGGCAGACTCACCGTCCAAGCCCTCTGCCGTCCATCTCCGAACGGTCCAATGTTCCTCGTTGGGTGCGCTATTGGTGCCATTCGGATGGCTGTTTTCGGCTTCCAACAGGGTCCAAGGGGCTCCGCCGGGAGCCAGACGCCATCCTGCGCCTCTCCAGCTTTCGGCAGGGAAGGGGACAAAATCTGCAACGTGGTCATAATCGATTCCGCCACCATCGAGGGTGACGTTCCGGTAGCCGGATTCCCATCCACCCTCTCCTTGGGTTTCAGAAAAGCTCAAAACGGAGTCTGCGAGAGTTCCCGAGAGTGGAGTGTCTCCCTGACTATTGGGATCGCTACCTGCTTGCAGCTCTTCGCTGTCACTAAAGCCATCCCCGTCGGAGTCCGCGTTGCTGGGATCTGTCGCAGGCACTCCAAATACCTCGTCACCATCATTCAGTCCATCTCCGTCACTGTCAGGGTTACAGGGGTCAGTTCCAAAGGTCTCAATTTCCGCTCCATCGTCGACTCCATCTCCGTCGGTGTCGCCGATCGTTGGATTCGATCCGCTGGCGACCTCGATTTCATCCGCTGCCCCATCGGCATCCCAGTCTGATCCTGCGGCTAACTGGGTCAGGTCTTCGCCGAGAAGATCTGTTTCAATGAAATCGGGGATCGAGTCACCATCTGAGTCCAAGGCATCCATGGGGATGAAATATTTGCCATTGGGCTGAACTGGAGCAGCCGGGATCTTCGTGTCGATGCGCATCCAGTTGGCGGAACCATCGCTCCCATCAATTCGGCTGCCACTGACTCCCACCGGTGTCACTACCTGGTCGATGATATCTCCATTGTCGATCGTGAGGTAATAGGATCGGGTATCGCCAACGCCATCAGAAACAGCAATTGAGTCGACACGCTCGCCGTTGAGATGGATCGCTCCTGTGGTGCCGTCTCCCGCGGTGTTCGCTGCCCTGTGTCTCCAATAGACTCTCACATCAGTGGGGCTATCTACCGAGGCGACCCAGCGCCTGATGGTCCAGTGCTCCTCATTGGGAGCGCTGTTTGTGCCATTGGGATGGGTGTTTTCTGCTCCGAGAGTGGTCCAGGGAGCTCCTTGCGGGGCAAGGCGCCACTGGCTCTGAGCTTCCCTCCATGCCTCGGCAGGGAATTGAATGAATCCACTATTGGGGTCATAATTGTCGCCGCCCCCGTCGATAGAATAGTTACGATATCCAGAATTCCATCCTTCCGCTCCCTGGACGTCGCTGAACTGCTCGCGGGAATCGGCAAGCCCGGCTCCCTGTGGCAGGGACAAGGCGTTACTGGGGCTACTGCCGCCATCGATCTCCTCAGCGTCCGGGTAGCCGTCACCGTCTGTATCTGCATTCCCAGGATCGGTTCCATTAGCAAATTCTTCCTCGTCGGAGAGGCCATCCGCATCGAAATCCGCTCCACTCGAGAGCACGGTCAGGTCTCCGGGAGACCACGTTTCTTCCCAGGCGTCGGGTAACTGGTCACTGTCACTGTCGACAATCGTAGAGATCACCATTGAGACAAGAGAGCTATCACTTCCGTCTGCGGTGTTTCCTCCTGGTCCTTCTGACGTGTGGACCAAGTCAATGTAGTCACCTACATCGGCTGTCACAAATACTGTCTTTGTGATGCCCGTGGTATCATCTCCGGCGATAGTGGTTTTGCCGACCATGGTTCCGTTAAGATGGAGCTGGGCAGTGACTCCTTGTCCGTTGGGGTTGCCTGCGGTCTTGGAAATGAACCACTCGACCTGCAGGAGAGTTGGATCGGTCAGATCGTTCTCTGTGGCCGTCCATCGGCGCACCGTCCAGTGGGTCTCGGCCTGATTCGTGCCGTTCGGATGGGAGCTTTCGGCGCCAAGAGTCGTCCAAGGGGGATTAGTGGTATTTCCACCAGCGTCAAAAAAATCGAAGATCGTACCATTCCAAGCGTTCGAGTCAGAACCGAAGTCTGTGCCATCAACCGGGAAGGCAATGAAGTCGGCTTCCGGGTCGTAATCATTACCGCCGCCGTCGAGGGTAAGATTGCGGTAACCGTAATACCAATCTTCCTGACCTTGGATTCCCGAGAACTCTGCGGCTGAGTCGGCTAGTGTGCTTTGGGCAGAAGCCTGACCGCAGAGGAGGAGCAAGGGGCAGACACAAGCGGAGAGAAGAGCTCTGCACTTCAGGGGGAGGGAGGGAAAGCGAGGAGTTGGAGGACTGATCTTCATCGTGGGAGGCGTCGTAGCTACCGGTATTCTTACCTCATCAGGGGGATCCTAAGCAAGGAGGCAAATGCGCACGCTATTGGGGTGTATGCCCGGCCGCTGGATTTAATGCCACTCGTTGCTCGGAAAGACGACGATTCGCTTGAAGATGCTGTGATCCGGCTGGGCGAGAATGTATGAGACGAGGTCAACGATCTCGCTTGGCTGAATTGTCTTCTTTATATCGCCGGGATAGGGGTTTCTCTCGGGATCCCAGAGTGGGGTGTCGATAGCCCCTGGGCAGATGGTAGCGACTTGGATATTGTGGGGAATGAGTTCCTGAGTAAGAGCGTCTGCAAAGCCCACCATCCCGTGCTTTGAGGCACAGTAGCTGACCTGTCCGGAAATTCCGCGAATCCCTGCCACAGACGAAACGTTGATTATTTTGCCAGCCCTGCGGGGAATCATATGCTGGATGACGGCATGCGTGCAGTAGAGTGTGCCTTTGAGGTTGCTATCGACGATGGCCTCAATTTGCGCAACCGATTGCTCTGCGAAGGGAATGTTCTCAACCACGGCGGCGTTATTGACGAGCGTCTCGATCGGGCCTCGGTTCTCGAGGGCGCCCACACACTGATAGATTGCATCTGGATCACGGAGGTCGACAGCACAGGGGATGATGGATCCAGAGAGGCTCTCAGCCTCAGCTTTCTGTGTAAGGTTTTGAAGTGCTTCCCCGCTTCGTGCTAGAGCCGCGACGGTGTGGCCTTCTCCTGCTAACTTCCATGCGAGGGCCTCGCCAACTCCACGACTGGCTCCGGTAATAAGGGTAATCGACATAGATTAAAGGGTTGGAACTGGAAATCGGGGGCTTTCCGGTTTCGATCGGGTAAAGAGAGCTTCGACTTCTCGGCCTCTGCGCCGGAGCTGTCCAGAATATTTTGACCGGTCAGAGAGGGACTACAATTAGGGATGCGGGGGCGTTGCGGAGATGCTATGCACAAGTGCGATGACCCGGGCTCAACTGTTTGAGCGCTACCTTAGAGATGCGCTCGATAAGGACGCGCTGGCCGAATTGGCCAGACGCCGGGAAGGTGACCCCGAATTTATGGACCAGTTTGAGGCTGATCTTGTTGCGACAGGAAAGTTCCGGAAGACCAAGGGTGGGGTTCAAAGAATTGAAGGGGGTAAGCCCGGCGACCGAAAGCGCCCCAAGTTGATTACGGCGATCGATCCAGGAACGGAAGGAGCCACCCCGGCACCCAAGCTGATCATGGGAACGTCGGCCGAGATGCCGAAGGCCCTGCAGTTTCTGGGGGTCGGAGAGGAGCCGCCACCCGACTTCTATGCGGACGAATCAAGTCCTTTGGTGGGCGAGCGTTTAGAGGAGGGAGAGAGCGGATCTGGCGTTCTCTCTCCGGGACAAGCTGAACCTGCTCATCTCTCTCGGAGCGTTGAGGAGATAAGGATGGGTTCTGAGGAGGATCTTCCTGCGGCGGCAACGAGGGGGAAAGATCAAGTTTCGGAGGAGCACGATGCAATTGCTGAGATGGCGGCGGCAAGGAGTCGCGAAAGTGAGGGGGTATCGCACGCGGTCGGATCCGCCGGCCAGGATGATTCGAGTAATGATAAGCCCCAGGTAGAGGCAGACAGTCCGCCTGATACGCCGCCCCCTGCGCCCGCGCCGCCCCCTGCGCCCGCGCCGCCCCCTGCGCCCGCGCCGCCCCCTGCGCCCGCGCCGCCTCCTGCGCCCGCGTCGCCGCCCCCTGCGC
>Ga0115011_10001457_pt1 | contig 17024 bp, 12 predicted proteins | sample TroAtlMetagenome_2_FD_88705 | JGI IMG/M metagenome (GOLD analysis project Ga0115011, IMG submission 88705) | Marine eukaryotic phytoplankton communities from Atlantic Ocean - Tropical Atlantic ANT8 Metagenome | ecosystem: Environmental > Aquatic > Marine > Oceanic | place: Tropical Atlantic...
CAAGTCGATCCTTTGTTATTTCTAAATCTTCCTGTACTTTCTTTTTTTCAGTTAACTCCTTTTCTAGAGAAGCCTTTAATTTATTCCATTCAGTCTTTTCTTGGGTGATTTGTTTTTCATACTCAACTCTAGATTGCTTTAATAATTCTGCAGAATCACTAAGGTCACTTCTCAAGGCAGAGACCTCTTTGTTCAAGGCTGTGTTCAAGGCTTCATTTTTTTTGTTGCTTTCTTGCAACACGATCTGAACCTTTTTAAGAGCATTCATTTTTTCCAAATTGGTAGATTTCAAATTAGATATCTGAGCTTTGAAATCAGTTATTTGCCTCAAAAAAATCTTCTCTTTATTCTCATAGTTCTTTTGATCAGTTTGAACTTGTCCCGTTAAAGTCTTTATCTCCTCAAGTTTACCTTGAAGGACTTCGTTCGCTTTTTTCATTTCAAGTCTATTAACCTCTTTAGCATTTGCCGTAGACCTCTGAAATTTTAACTGATTATCTCTTAGATTACGCTCAAGCCTAAGCGCTTTTTGGTTAATATTTTCCATCTCCAGATTCTTCTCAGAAATCTCATTTTTGTATTTATCCACCTCCCCTTTTAGCTCATTATTTTTTGTACTAAGACTGTCTAATTGAGAGGCCTTAAAAAACATCCAAATTATACAAGTCAATAAAATCAAAGAGCAAGCTACAGGAAAGAAAATAGATCGACCCTTATGTGATTTTTCAACTTCCTCTATATGTTCAGAATTTCCCTGAGCTGAATCTCCTGTCACAACATCCTCTATAGCTTCAGACGAATCATCATCTCCATCTGCAATAAGATGAATTTCAGAAACCCTAGATTTCATCAGAGCCTCTTCCGTAGTCCATACAGTAAAAGGTCGATGCTCATAATTAGAAAAATGATCCATATTGTCTGAATTGGCATCAAAAGCTTCTTCCGGAATAGACGGAATGGATTCAATTGAACCATCACTCTTTGGTAAAGCTTTAGACCATACAGTAAATGCTTGAGATGAAGGCAAAGAAATTAATTCCTTTTCTCTTAATGCTTCGGATACAGAGGAAATATTACTGACCCCATTAATTGATGAATAATCTTTAGATATCCAGATAGTGAAAGCTTCAGATCTTCCAAGCTTTATCATTCTCTTCGCCCCCCCGTTGCGTTCATCCCAAATTCTTGCAAACCATCCACCTTCGGGACGACTAATAGCTTTGGGTACATTGTCTTCTTCTTCACCTACTGGTCTAGCCATAATATTAGGGTAGTATTTGAGTTCTAAAAGTATCTCACAAATTATACTTTAATAAAGTCAGATCGTCAGAGACAATCAAATAACCAAAAGATCAATAATTGATTAAATTAAACCTCATGTCAAAATGTACATAGCTTTCATCTTAGAAAGCTAAACCCACAGTACTAAAATGCTACTTGTTATCGATAACTACGATTCCTTCACTTATAATTTGGTTCAATACTTTGGGGAACTCGGTGCATCAATGGAAATACGAAGGAATGATGAAATCACCATTAATGAAATTAAAGAACTTAGCCCATCTAAGATTTGCATCTCTCCAGGTCCTTGTACCCCAAAAGAAGCCGGTATTAGTTGTGATGTTATAAGGGAATTTGGTAAAGAGATACCAACTCTTGGGGTCTGTTTAGGGCATCAATGTATAGGTCAAGTCTATGGAGGAGAAATAATTCGCGCAAATAATCTAATGCACGGAAAAACTTCAATGGTAGAGCATAACAGTAGAGGGGTATTTAAAGATATGCCTAATCCATTTGAAGCGACCCGTTATCATTCACTACTAATAAATAAGAACGATTTTCCTGACAGCCTAAAAATAACAGCTACGGCTGTCACTGACGAAAATGAAATCATGGGCGTACAACACAAGGAGTATCCAGTGTATGGGGTTCAGTTTCATCCAGAATCAATACTGACTGGAGAAGGCAAGAAATTACTAAATAATTTCCTTCAGTTTTGATTTTAACGAAACTGTTTATGAACCAATTCTATAATCAATTTGATATCACTCCAAGGTATGAAAACGGTGGTCCACGGCCAGATGACTATAGAACACCATTCCAAATTGACCGAGACAGAATAATTTACACTTCAGCATTTCGAAAACTACAGAGCAAAACACAAGTTTTCTTATCCGGTGAATATGATTTTTATCGAACACGCCTTACTCATTCATTAGAGGTAGCACAAATCGGAAGATCAATTTGCAATAGAATAAAATCTACAAGTGAACACCTTAATAAGGATCATTTTATAGATCCTGATCTTGTTGAAGCATCATGCCTTTCTCATGATCTTGGCCACCCACCTTTTGGACATGCAGGAGAAAGAGCGCTTCATCTAATGATGCTTAAGATGGGAGGTTTTGAAGGGAACGCCCAAACCCTAAGACTTCTCGCAGAAACCATTTATGGACAATCAGGAATGAACCCAACTCGAGCATTTTTGGATTCAACTCTAAAATATAAAACTCTTCTTTCTGAAAATCCTGATTCTCCAAACCATTTTATATACGACTACCAATCAGATCATCTCGATTTCGTTTTTGATGGACTTGATGATATTATCAAATTTTCTCCTGGGAAAAAACGGAACAGCTTTAAATCCGTTGAATGTCAGATAATGGATTGGGCAGATGATACCGCATACTCGCTCAATGATATCGTTGATGGAAACAATGCAGGATTTATTAATTTAGAAAGATTAGAAAGCTGGGCAGAAAATAATGAGATTAGTAAGGACGATGCAAAACACATAGAGACGATTTGTCGTTCCATAAAAAGGAAAAGGCTAGAGCCTCTAATGGGGCGAAAGGTCGGAGATTTTATAGCAGCAGCTACGCTCATTGCATCTGACCAAAACTTTATGTCATCCAAAACCTCAAGATACAGGTATAACATTCAAGTAGATAAAGAAATTTCAGCAGAGTCGAAACTCTATAAAAAAATTGCACTCGATTTAGTTTTTAAATCTCCTCAGCTTCAGCAACTTGATCATAAAGCCTCACGAATACTAGGAGAACTATTCAAAATTCTTTCAGATAATTATATTACAAAGAAAACAAAACCTCTTCTTCTTCTTGGCTCAGATAGTGAAAATCTAATAACCAGCGCCCAAAGCGATCAAGAGAAGGCTAGGATTATTAGTGATATTATATCGGAGATGACTGATAGATTAGCCATAAGAACTTACCGAAGACTCATTGATCCAAACTTTGGATCAATAATGGATCTTGTTTAAGGCTTTCTCTATCTTTAATTATCCATTACTTTCTTAAAGAACCCACGATTCATGAAATATTTCATACTCTTTATTCTTCTACTGCTTGCATATCACAGAACAGCTAATGCCGAAGTGGTCATTAATGAGATTCATTACAATAGTGAACCCAACAATGCACTTAATGAATTCATCGAATTACACAACACGAGCAATGAACCTATAGATATCTCAGGTTGGTTCTTCTCGGATGGAATTAACTATCAGTTTAACGAAGGCACCATAATTGCTGCTAATGGTTTTTTAGTAGTTAGCGAAAACCCCGAAAGACTTGAAAGCACTCTTGGTGCGAATGCTTTGGGGCCATTCTCAGGAAGCCTTTCAAGTAACGGAGAAAAAGTGGAATTGAGACGTCGGAATGGATCAATTGCAGATACCGTTGAATATCGGTCTAAATTTCCTTGGCCTGTAGGAGCAAATGGCACAGGCGCATCGATGGAACTCATAAATCCTGTGTTAGATAATGACTTGGGAGGATCATGGAGAAGTTCCCTTGTACCAGGAAAACTTCCTAAACTTACACTCCTTAAAGCGAGTAATGAAAACTGGCGATGGAGACCTGGAGAAACCGAAGCGTCAAACCCAATCGATAAATGGAGAAAAAGTGATTTCCAAGAAGATGATAGCTGGTCAGAGGCTTCTCTACCTATTGGCTATGGAAGCGTAAGAGGATTAGATATAGCAACTGAGATCAGCGGAATGCGAAATAACTTCACCTCTATTTTTTTACGAAATAGAATTAGCATTGCGCCCGGAGAGGTACCTCAACAATTACAAATTCGCTACTCGGTTGATGATGGAATGATCCTATGGATCAACGGTGTGAAATGCTTAAGTTATAATGTAGCTGCAGGAGAACAGAATGTATCAAACACTGCCAGTGGCAATGGCCAAGAGGGCGTTTGGAGAGAATCCTTAGTTGAGGGTGTATCGGCATACCTTAAGGAAGGTGAAAACCAGATAGCAGTACAAGTATTTAACACTAGCCTTAATAGTAGTGACCTTGGAATAGATTTAGAAATCATTCGACCTAGCAGAGGGGAAAACGAGCCTCCCAGACCTTCTCCAGGAATAATAAACACAACTTCAACATCAAAAACGCCTCCAATAATGAGGCAAGTTGAACACTCTCCTAAATCACCTAAATCAAGTGAAGCGACAGTAATAAGCACAAAAGTAACAAGTGATGCATTGATAAACTCAGTCAAACTGGAATACCAAATAGTCTCTCCTGGCGCTTACATTCCCTCTCATCTAGCAAAAACAACTAGTCAATTAAGATCAAAGCCCAACGATGATAGAGAGCCTAATCCTGCATATCATAATCCTGAAAACTGGACATCTTTGATTATGACGGATGACGGATTAGAATCCGACATCACGGCAGGTGATGGAATTTATACTACGAAAATTCCCTCTCAAAAAAATAGAACCCTTGTCAGATATAGAATCATCTCGAAAAGTGAAGGTTCTGATGAACTGCGAATTCCATATAAAGATGACAGATCATTAAATTTCGCCTATTTTGTATACGATGGAGTTCCTGATTATGTGGTTCAGAAGAGCAGAACATTCCCAACTCCACATACTTATTCATCTGAATTAATAAATTCAGTTCCAGTGTATCATGTCATCACTGATTCGAATAACTTTGATCAAGCCGTTGCTTACAATAGTGGCGATCAAATAAGCCGTGACAACTACGATGCTAGGAGTGCATACAACTGGAATTGTACCTTTGTGTATGATGGAAAAGTCTATGATAATGTAGGGTACCGACTAAGACAAAGAAACGCCAGATATTCAGGCAACGGAAGACGAAGTTTTAAATTTAAATTTAATCTTGGAAAATACCCAAAGTTTCATGATAGCGATGGGGATCAATACAAAACGGAATGGAAATATTTAGCCTCTCATAAAATGAAAGGCTCAAGGGGAAATCACACTTGGGGTATGGAGCAAGCGGCGAACCATTTATTATGGAATATGACAGGCACACCTGCTCCATACACTCATTGGTTTCACATGAGAGTAATTCGTGGGGAGAACGAGGCTCCTTCAGGTGCGAACGGTCAATATCAAGGAGACTATTACGGAATGTTACTTGCGATGGAAGAATATGATGTGCGCTTCCTCGATTCACACGGAATGGAAAAAGGCAATCTATATAAACTTATTAGCGGAAGAACAGATGGAGTGTCAGTTAGGCGATACCTTACAAAAAACGGCGTTGATGATGGTTCTGATTTTAAAAATATCATATTCCAACTCAAGCCCAACAAATCAGACGACTGGTTAAATAAGCATGTTAACTACGATTCATGGAACCGATACCATGCAATAGTGGACGCCGTTAGGCATTACGACGTTCAACCTAATACAAGTGAACATTTAAAAAACAGGGCCTTTTATTTTGAACCATCACTCGAATCCAATCTAGGCAGACTATGGGTACTACCTTGGGACTCTGATACAAGCTGGGGACCAAACTGGAATGGTGGAGAAGGCTTCTGTAAACAAGCCATTTATGCCACAAACCCTCCAAGACCTGAATTTGATATCGCCTATAAGAATACTGTACGAGAAATTCGAGATCTAATATGGACTGAAGAGCAGATAAATATTTTATTAGATCCGTTAGCAGCAAAAATCTCAGGTCTCGTGGATGCAGATAGAGATCGCTGGATTGGAGGGGTTGGAGGCAATGAAAGCCCGCCGTCAATCGAAAGTGTCATCACTGACATGAAAAAATTTGCTTTTATTGGAGGTTCTTGGGTCGGAGGAAACGATGGGACAATGGATTCCATTTCGAGAGACAACGGTGTCTCTGGAAGATCAGGTCGAGATGCCTACCTTGACGCACTAGCAGCTGACTCTGCAATTCCAAGAACACCTTCTATAAATTATGCTGGTAAAGATCAATTTCCCCAAGGTGAACTAACATTTGAAAGTTCACCTTTCTCGGACCCAAATGGTTCAAATAGCTTTAGTTCCATACAATGGAGAATCGCTGAAATCAGTAATGGAGAGACCAATTTTCTGCCTCAAGGGTCTTCATGGCGCTACCTTGATAACGGCAAAGATCTAGGAACAGAATGGAGATACGTGGACTATAATGATTCGGAATGGTTATCTGGTGCCACACCTGCTGGATTTGGTAGTATCATTAATACACCCATTGTAACAACTCTTGATTTTGGATCTCAACCAGCGAACAAACATCCCACCTATTATTTCAGAAGCTCCATTAACATTCAGGATCCCAATGAATTTAGTTATTTTACATTCAACCTCCATGTAGATGATGCAGCTATTGTCTATGTTAATGGCAATGAAATCATTAGGGATGGTTTTAGAGATGACGCTATAGTGAATTACAACACTTATGCTCCCTCTAATGGTAAAGAGGGAGTCTTTGATACTTTTGAAGTAGAATCATCTGCTTTTTCTTCGGGTGAGAATATAATTGCTGTAGAACTACACAATCAATCAGCAGGCAGTAGTGATTTGGTTTTTGATATGTCTATAAGTGCGGATGCTTCAATCCTTGCTCCCAAGTTCGAATGGTTAGCAGAATGGGAATCAGGTGAGATTAATAGATTCGATAAACAAATTACACCACCTGCTACAGCCGTAAGAGTCGGCAAAACATACAGAGCTAGAGTTCGCCACAAAGATACCACGAATCGCTGGAGCCACTGGTCAACACCTTTGGAATTCACCGTCAGTGATCCAGATATATCAATTTTTTCTGATATTAGAATAAGTGAAATAATGTATAACCCTGTAGGGCCAAGTGAATCTGAACTTGAAAAATATCCAAACCTTAGAGATTCCGATTTCGAATGGATAGAAATAACCAATGATGGAAATGAACAAATAAATATCGAGGATCTTAGGTTCACTAAAGGCATTGAATATAATTTTTCAGATTCAAAAATAAAAATAATTAAACCAGGAGAAAGCCTCCTAATTGTTGCAAATGAGGAGGCATTTAAACTTCGTTATCAGTTATTAGAAACTCCAGATTATGTCATAGGAACATTTAGCAAAAATATTTCAAACTCCGGCGAAAGAATAAAATTAAGTTATGGGGCCGGAACTTCAGTCGTGGATTTTGAATTTAAAGATCAAGCTCCTTGGCCTGAAAATGCGGATGGTGATGGCCACTCCCTTGTCTTAATTTCACATAAAAGTGTAACCAATCATCAAGATCCAAAGAATTGGCGCATTAGCGCTTATCCCGGAGGCAACCCTGGAAATAATGATACAATAAAATTTTCAGGAAACGCAAATGGAGATGAGAACTCTAATGGTATTAACGACTTCATGGAATACGCCGTTCTAGGAGGATTAGAGATCGGAACTCTCCTCATAGAAGACACGGTCTATTCTTCAATCAGTTACACTTCAGTAATCGGATCGGATGAAGCTGCTATTGAGATTGAAAGCTCAACAGACTTAAATAATTGGAATGTTCTTAAATTAGAATCCGCAAATACTTCTAATCATCTACTTGGAAATGGCTTACTCAAAGTAAGCATTCAAGATCCTTCACCTCTATCAAAAGATAGCAAAACTACATTTTACAGACTGAGAACAACAAAGAGGTAAGCTTAATACATTGGCTTTATATCCAAAAGCATCTGTGCATTGCTGGGGAACTTTTCCATAATAGAGAGCATTCTCTCTATAGCTTCAATCGGTCTGTGGCCAGCAAGTCCTCTTCTAATGATTGAAATCTTCTCCCACTGATGTGGGGGTAGCAGTAACTCTTCACGACGCGTACCGGAACGAAAGATATCTACCGCTGGATATATGTATTGCTCTGCAATAGCCCGATCAAGAACAAGTTCCATATTTCCTGTTCCCTTTAACTCCTCGAATATACGATCATCCATTGCGCTGTTCGTCTCCACAAGAGCAGTAGCTATGATTGTTAAAGACCCGGCATCACGAGTATTTCTTGCTGCCGCAAAAAGTTTACGAGGCATTTCTAATGCACGCACGGTAAGTCCCCCAGTCCCTGTCGGACCTCCTTTATTATTGGCATTATTAAATGCACGGGCAAGACGAGTAATAGAATCCATAAGCATGAAAACATCTTCACCTGACTCAACTAATCGTTTGGCTCTTTCAACTGCTATTTGGGCAATTCTGCAATGCATCTTTACCTCCATATCGTTTGAACTAGCATAAATTTCAGCCTCAGGAAGAGCGCGTCGTAATTCGGTGACTTCCTCAGGCCTTTCATCCACCAACAAAACCATAACCTTGACGTTCTCATGGTTCTTGAGAACGGCCTCAGCAAGATGCTGTAAGATTGTTGTCTTGCCTGATCTTGGAGGAGCCACAATTAAGCCTCTCTGGCCTCGACCAATGGGTGCGATAAGATCAATTAGTCGAGTCGTCATCCGGTCCTGCGTTGTCTCCATTTGTAGTCTTCTATCAGGGTTAACAGCCTTGAGCTCCTCAAACCACGGCATTGTTTTGAATTCATCAGGATTTCTACCATTAATATCCAACAACTTGGTCAATTGAGGTCCACGTCTCCCCATTTGCGTCTCAGCTCTTACCCATAAGCCGTCCCGAAGACCAAAATTTCTAACGATTTCTGGAGTAACGAAAACATCATCTGGGGTCTGCCTAAATTCCTTGCTAACCTCCCTCAAAAAACCAAATCCTTTACCAGAAATTTCAAGGATTCCTTCTTGTTCAACGGGTGGGCCAGAAAGCTCATCTTTGAAATTGCTTTCCTTACTTCTTTTGCCTCTTTTATCTCTTGATTTAGAATCTCTACGATTCCTCTTCCTTTTAAAATTATTTGCGGAGTCTGAACCTTCTCCTTTATCTTGATTTTGACTATCGCTCATGCTGTTTAAATCATTAAATTTTATGAATTCTATAGTTCTATTGACTGCATTAATTGGTCAGAGATGTCAAAATTCCCATAAACACTCTGAGAATCATCGTAATCATCAAGAACAGAGAAAAGGCGCAAAACTTGTCTCGCCGTAGAGGAGTCCGTAATTGGCGCAGTGGTCTTAGGTGTAAATATCAATTTTTGAGAATCAATCATTGCTCCAGCCTTTAATAGAGAACCTGCAACCGAATTCAACTGGTCATGTGCAGTAAGAACAGAAAAACACTCTTCTTCATTAACAACATCATCGGCTCCCGCATTGATGGCTAAATCCATCACTTTCTCCTCGTCTTCATTATCACCTGAAAGAACGATCTCACCCTTCCGTTCAAACATATGTGAAACACTTCCTGGACCGCCTAGATTGCCATTATTTTTATTAAACAGTGTTCTCAAATCCGAAAAAGAACGGTTTTTATTATCTGTTATAACTTCAACTATAAAAGCAACACCTCCTGCACCAAACCCCTCATAACAAGCTTCCTCATAAGCAACACCTTCAATCTCACCTGTACCTTTCTTTATCGCACGTTCAATGGTATCTCCGGGAAGACTCAATTTTTTTGCATTATTCACAGCTTGTCTCAGCCTAGCATTTAGTTCGACATCTCCTCCTCCATCACGTGCAGCTACAGTTATCTCCTTAGCCAACTTGCTAAAAAGTTTGCTTCGCTTAGCATCGGCAGCACCTTTAATGTGCTTTACCTTGGACCACTTGTTGTGTCCGGCCATAGTTCTTAAGTTCAGCCTAGCTGAATAATTAATTATAAAGATATTTAAATTTTTTTTTCGATCTCAACAGATTATTCTGAATGAGTAAAAGATTGTGAGCTATCAATTTAAAGCCATTAATACCTAACATTGACAGTGCCCTGAATCCTAATTGAGGTCCCTGTGAAGCCGGAAAGCTTTGGTGAAAGTCACCTTTCTCCGATTGGAGAACATTCATATCCTATGTAAAAAACCTATAATGTCAATCTATCCTTCGAATTAAATATAAAGAAGAAAAATGCATTAAATCTCTATCTTCTGTGGAAGAGAATGCAAAAAAAACTGTTAAAACATCTCAAACATATAAATTAATTAATGATTTTAATTAATTTATTATTGCCTTAAAAGCCTTTTCTGCTTGATCCTTTAGCTACGTTCGCTATTGAAAGAAACAGAACTATATATTTAAATTTGCTCTAGAGCATTTGTGGACAAAATAAAATGGGAAAACAATACAACAAAGTTGAGAAGCGCACTAGACGTAAGAATTACCTAAAGAGGAAACGTGAAAAACTATTGGCCGCAAAAAAGTTGAGTAAATCAACTAATAACAATAAAAGTGCAGCAAAGAAAGCAGTGACTAAAAAAACTGCGACTAAAAAAACGGCCACCAAAAAAACCGCGACTAAAAAAACGGCCACCAAAAAAACCGCGACTAAAAAAGCAGCTACAAAAAAAGCAGCTACAAAAAAAGCTCCGGAGAATAAGTCTTAGATAAGAAATATCTTATCATGCAATGAACCAAGTCGATCTGGAATCTCTTAGATACCTGATCATTGATGGTCATAGCATAATGAACTCATGGGATTCGCTCTATAAACTTCATAGAGCAAACAAATCGTCGGCTAGGCTAGACCTCATTCGTAGAATGACGAACTATCAAGATGTCACCGAAGAAAGAGTGATAATAGTTTTTGATGGTAGAGGGAATGAAAATGACTGCATCAATGAAGAGAATGGAATTCAAATTTTCTATTCGAAAAGTGGAATAACAGCAGACCAAATAATTGAACGACTTGCAGGAAAATATTCTAGAAGCCGAAGCATTACCGTTGCGTCAAAAGATAAGGCTGTGCTAGATACATGCTCTTCTTTTGGCGCCAACGTAATATCTCCAAAAACATTGGAAGAATTATTGGAAGGCGCGGAGGATAATTTAAGAAGAAGATTGATGTGAAAATATCAAATTTTCATTAATAATAAAGGATGAAGGATGAACTACTTCTCATTTCCTTAGGCATATTAAGGAATAGAAAATCTAGAAGGAAATTCATATTATCCTTCACCTTGTTAACAATATTTTTTTTGATTATAGGAACCTTCGTGATAGATAAGCATCTCGAAGAAAATCTAATATTATTTCTTATCTACTGGATCTTCTCCGTTGCTTTGGTCTTACTTATGATCCTATTCGCTCTCTACGACATGCTGGCTTGCAGAACTGAAATCATTAAAGAAGGGAAACAAGAACTAGAAAAAATAGTTAATAAAATGAAAGATGATCTCCCTAATAAGAAAGGTTCAAAAACATCGGATCAAAATGACTTGGAAGCCTAGAAACCGTTCTCTAATAGAAAAATTCGAAAAGGAAGCCCTTTCCCCATTTGCGCAATTAAGCTCAGAGAGCGCAGGAAGAAAACATTCAGAACCCTCGCACCCCTTTAGGACGGTCTACCAAAGAGACCGTGCAAGAATAATTCACTCTAAGGCCTTCAGACGATTAGAATATAAAACTCAAGTGTTTTTGAATGGCACAGGTGATCACTTGAGAACAAGATTAACGCATACTATTGAAGTCTCTTCGGTTAGTAGAACCATTGCTACTGCCCTTGGGGTTAATCAAGACCTCACTGAGGCAATAGCTCTTGCGCACGACTTAGGACACCCACCCTTTGGACACTCAGGTGAAAAAAAACTTAACGAACTAATGGTCGATCACGGAGGCTTTGAGCATAACAATCAAAGCCTTAGAACTGTAGAGTTGCTTGAAAATTTATATCCTAATTTTGATGGACTTAACTTATCCTACGAAGTGTTAGAAGGAATAATGAAACACTCTAAAGGATTTAATAGACCTTCATTCAAAAACAAGATTGAAGAGACTTTCAAAAATCCATCCATAGAGGCACAAATCGCTAACCTCGCAGATGAAATTACATATTATGCACATGACCTAGATGATGGGTTAGATTTCAATCTAATTAATGAAGATCAACTCATAGAACTCGATTTGTGGCAACGCTGTGTAAATTTTGTAGATACTAATTATAAGAATTTAAAGGGCAAAAGAAGAAGGGCTTACATCATCAGAAATCTCCTAGATTTTCAGGTAGCAGATATAATAAAAGCTAGCACTCAACACATATCGGAACATACTTTAGATTCAAGTGATCAAGTACGAAGGAGCTCTGCTCGACTTATACGAAATAGCAAAGAAGTCAATGAAAGCAGCATGCAATTAAAAAGATTTCTTTACGAAAACCTTTATAATCATAAAGAGGTTGCTCAACCCAACAAAAAAGGAGGGGAAATTATTTCTTCAGTTTTTGAGCTTTTTATAAAAAACCCTTCTCTACTTGGTGAAACAACAAGCAAAAGAATTAGTGAACATGGACTCCATCGAACTGTTTGTGACTATATTGCAGGCATGACAGACAGATACATAATTGAAGAGTTTGATGAACTAATGAAATCTTAGCAAAATCTAATCTAACAAAGATTTAAGTATTAGTTCCAACCTTTCATCTATACTTTCAAGAGATAATAATTTTTGTAGCGTTAACTGATTTGAAATAAAGTACTGGGACACAAAATCAGCAATTTCTTCAGGCGTCTCTATACTCTCCAAGAGTTGATTAATATCCATTTCTGAATTCATATTCTCATGTAAAAACGAATTCCCTAACAAGATAGACCTTATTTTTTTATCAGCAGACCGAACCCAATCCACATCATTCGTATTAGAATTTATTTCCTGTACGTGGCCAATTTTGTAGGGTTTTTTGTATTCTAATTCTGTAATTTTTACTCTTTTAATTCCTTCAAGCATTAAATTGGAAGTGCCGTTTTTATTTACAACACATGCTCTAAGTAAACCCGCTGTTGAGTAGGGATAAATATTATCTAGATAATCATTAGACGACTCCGATCTTTGTACTGCACCTATGCAGAACATACGATCACCAGCAATCACATCAGAAAGCATTTCTCGATATTTATGCTCAAAAATGTGCAAAGGAATACTGGTACTTGGAAAAAGGTAAGTATTTGGTAGAGCTATGATTGGTAATTTATCAGGTATTCGCACAGCACAAAGCACTTAGTTAATATGTCTTAATTAAAAATCGCAAAATCAGTATATTAAACGATTTTTGCTTAGTTTCAGTTCCAAAGTTATTATTAAGGAAATGATTTGAAATTACCCAAACTTATGATTTTGTGTGCGCTCTAATTAAATAATAAAAACTATAAGCCACAAAGAAAGGCAAACAACAATACAGAATCTCCAAGGTGGCGATTCAAATGATGGACAAAGAATGACGGAAGCAGTAACAGAAAATTTAAATTTCCAGCTCCATGAAAAGGACACTGGAAGCGCTGATATTCAAGTAGCGCAACTCACCTCGAGAATTAATCACCTTACTCAACATCTTAGTAAGCATAAGAAAGATTTTTCAACTCGCCGGGGACTACTCAAACTCGTTGCAAGAAGACGTAAACTTCTCGACTACCTAAAAAGTAAAAACGTCGAGCGTTATCAGAAAGTAATCAAAGGACTCAGCCTTCGTCGTTAGTCTTTTAGATTATTTTACTCTGATTATTAAAGTTACAGTCTCAAACGTTTTAATACGGATTCTCTGTATTATATGCACGAACTAGAAGTTTAATCTTATCGAATCTCCAAACAATTTAATTAACCCGCAGTATATCTACTGCCCGCTAGAAAAAAAATGAGCACAGAAAACATAGCCGTAACATTAGACGGCAAAGAAATTATTATAGAAACTGGTAAAATGGGTCGTCTAGCTGATGGCGCTTGTACAATTACCTGTGGAGAAACAACAGTAATGGTTACCGCTGTTTCTCAAACAAAAATGAGAGAGGGACAAAACTGGTTCCCTCTATCTGTTGAATATAAAGAAAAAGCTGCAGCCGCAGGCCGCTTTCCAGGCGGTTATTTTAAAAGAGAAGGCAGACCCACTGAGAAAGAAATACTAACTTGTCGGATGACTGATCGCCCACTGCGACCACTCTTTCCTAAGGGTTATCTTTATGACACACAAATCGTTGCCTTATTACTTAGCGCGGATGGTGAAAATGATTCAGATGTTTTGAGCATGGTAGGAGCTTCGTGTGCACTTTGCCTTTCTGACATTCCTTTCGCGGGACCAATAGGAGCAGTTAGAGTTGGTTACATAGAAGAAAAATTTGTAGTTAATCCCACTCACACAGAAATGGCAAACTCTACACTAGACCTCGTTTATGCAGGAAACGAAACCGAAGTCGTTATGATCGAAGGTGCTGCCGAAGAGTTACCTGAAGATTTATTCTGCCAAGCTTTGGAATTTGCTCAAGGTCATGTAACTAAACTGGTTCAAATACAGAAAGAATTAACTGAAAGGATCGGAAAAACGAAGAGAGAAGCACCGTTACTCGAAGTTAAGGATGAAATGTTAGACATAGCTTATTCTGTGGCTGGCGATAGAATCGAGGGAGCAATCTACAAGCCTTCCAAGGTAGAAAGAGGAAAAGCCGTTGATGAATTGCGCGAAGAAGTCACAAACGCAATATTGGAAAAATATGAAGACGCATCAGAATTTGCTATTGATCAAGCATTTGATTTCATGCAAAAGAAGGCTTTCAGAAAATCTATATTCGAAAAGGGAATTAGAGCAGATGGAAGACAAATTGATGAATTAAGGCAACTAAGTGCTGAGGCAGATTTAATGCCCAGGTCTCACGGTTCCGCTCTATTCGCACGTGGAGAAACTCAAGCCTTAGGATTATGCACCTTGGCTCCTGCAGACGAAGCACAATTCATAGATGCTTATACTGGCGGAGAAGAGGAAAAAAGCTTTCTACTGCATTATCATTTTCCACCATTTTCCGTTGGTGAGACCGGTAGAATGGGAGGCCTAAATCGAAGAGAAATAGGTCATGGGGCACTCGCTGAACGCTCAATAAAACCAGTACTTCCCGATAAGGATGATTTTCCATACGCAATCAGGGTTACTTCAGAGGTGATGGAGTCTAATGGCTCTACTTCAATGGCTTCAGTTTGTGCCGGAACGATGGCTTTATTGGATGCTGGAGTGCCATTAAAACGACCTGTAGCTGGAATATCAGTCGGACTAGTCACAGAAATGGATGACTCTGGAAATATCAAAGATTACAAACGCCTTTTGGATATCATTGGCTCTGAAGACTTCTTTGGTGATATGGATTTCAAATTATGTGGAACTGCACAAGGCGTAACAGGTTTCCAACTTGATCTGAAACTTACAGGACTACCAATCACGATTTTAAATGAAGCTATCCAGCAAGCTGCAGAGGCTAGAACAAAAGTTCTCGCAGTTATGGCTGAGGGAATTGAAGGTCCAGCCGAGATAAGCCCCCATGCACCTAGGATTGAATCTATCAAAATTAATCCTGAAAAGATTGGTAACGTCATTGGACCTGGAGGTAAAATTATTAAAGGTATTCAAGCAGAGACTGGCGCTGAAATTAACATCGAAGATGATGGCACCGTAAGAATCTATGCAATAAAGAAAGAAAGCTTAGACCGTGCGCTAGAGATGGTAAATAATATCACAGCTGAGATTGAGCTTGATAAAATTTATCAAGGCAAGGTCGTTTCAACTACAAACTTTGGGGCATTCATGGAGGTTCTACCAGGCCAAGATGGCATGATTCACATTTCAGAACTCGCTGATTTCAGAGTTGATCAAGTAGAGGATATTGTCAGCGTCGGTGATGTGATCTATGCGAAGTGCATTGGCATTGATGATAAGGGAAGAGTGAAAATGAGCCGTCAGGCAGCATTAGCTGAAAGAGGCGAACAACACATCGATGATGCACTCAGAGAAAAAGCATCAGCAAAACGCTCTGAGCGTTCTTCCAAAGGTGGAAACGACGATTGGAGCCCGAGCGATGGGGATAAAAGAAATAAAAGGAGAAACAATCGTAGGTAGTTGGAGAAGCCTTTCTAAATAAGACTTTGGGAAAAACCTATTGTCTCTGACCAAATGCGGATTCAGCGGGTTCCGCCGTTGGAATCATCTTAGTTGCCTTCAATACAGGTATTGTAAATTCATCCCAATTCTCATAGTCCATTACCCCATGGATTTTGTACCATCCCATTTCCTTATAACTTGGAACGGAATCACTAAATTCAACCGGTATTGAAATAGGCCTAGCATCTGCAATACAACAATTCATCATCAATCGAAATACCCTGATTCTATTACCAGTTTCATTTCTCATTGTCTCAGGCATAGCCTGGCCAATTGTCTCTACCGACAGCCCTTTTACCACCTGCTGAACTTCGTCATCACCCCCAGTATAAAAAATACTGATGACATCCATAATAAATTCACCATCCTCATTTTGGTCTACTTGTAGCTTCAGATCCTCAATTGTATAAGGCCCCCAACCGGCTGCTTCTGCAACAGAATCAGTATTTTTACTATCGGCTCCATCTGGGGGGGTAGACTCCACACTTGATGAATCATTTTTTTTAAGGTTGAACGCTTCTGGAGTTTTACCAATAACACCCTTACTCCAATAAGAACTATTTTTTTGAACCCAACTTTTACTGTAAGCGTCAGGAGTATTTATAGCTGCATATAACAATGGAGCTATCACAATTAGAAGGTTAATAGCATTACCTCCTAAGCTTGTTGAACCATGAGTATGGTCATGGTCATGGTCATGGTCATGGTCATGGTCGTGGTCATGGTCGTGGTCATGGTCGTGATCGTGATCGTGGTCGTGATCGTGATCGTGATCGTG
>Ga0115011_10001461_pt1 | contig 17004 bp, 18 predicted proteins | sample TroAtlMetagenome_2_FD_88705 | JGI IMG/M metagenome (GOLD analysis project Ga0115011, IMG submission 88705) | Marine eukaryotic phytoplankton communities from Atlantic Ocean - Tropical Atlantic ANT8 Metagenome | ecosystem: Environmental > Aquatic > Marine > Oceanic | place: Tropical Atlantic...
TGGTACAGCAGATGTAGAGGGATCTACAATCTACTGGATTAAAGATACTACAACAGGAAATATTACATTAACGATAACTGATACTTTAGGAGCAGTAACCACTATGACTGTACCTGTAGGAGATTTTGTTTTTTAAATGAAAAAATATATTATAATATGTTTAATGTTTATATTAACAGGTTGTAGTGCTACAGTACCTGGTGATTTTCCGTACAAAGAAGAACCACCTAAAGCATTAGGTACACCGACTGGTGAAATGCTAAGATATTATGACGAGTTAGATCAGGAAATTATTACAGTTGCTGTATATGACTTTTTAGATATGACTGGTCAAAGAAAACCTAGTACAAAGTTTTCTCAATTAAGTATGGCAGTTTCGCAAGGGTCGTCTAATTGGGTAATACAAGCACTAAAAGAAACTGGTGGCGGTACTTGGTTTAGAGTTGTTGAAAGAGAAGGTTTAGATAATCTTGTTAAAGAAAGACAACTAATAAGATCAACAACTGAATTATATGATGGAGAAGAAAGAGGTAAATCAGTACTCAAACCTATGTTGTTTGCTGGTTTATTATTTGAAGGTGCCATTGTAGGTTATGACGCAAATACCGAAAGTGGTGGTGATGGTGCAAGATATTTTGGCATAGGTATACACGAAGAATATAGAGTAGATCAGGTAACTGTATCTATGAGAATTGTGTCAGTACATACAGGCGAAGTTATGATAGCTGTATCATCAACAAAGTCTATTGCTAGTTATAAAACTGGTAGAGATGTATTTAGATTTTTAGACCTTGGCACAAAGGCATTAGAATTGGAGACTGGAGTAGCCGTAAATGAACCAGTTAACTATGCATTGAGGTCGGCAATAGAACATTGTATATTACAAATACTAGACGAAGGTAAGAGAGAAGGACTCTGGAAAACCAAGCTAAGACCTTCTAAAATAAACGGTTAAAGGAACAATAATGAGAAAATTTATACTAATTATGTTAATGATGATTAGTACAGCATATGCAAATGACATTTATATAACTCAATCTGGTGCTACACTCGATTTGGATATATTACAAGATGGTCAAAATAACACCATTGGTAGTAGTTCAACAGTTTCTAGCATAATTGGGGCAACGACTAATTTTGATATAAGACAAGTAGGTAACTCAAATGTTATTACCTTTGATATTAATGGTGCCAACTATACAGGTACTTGGAATATTACAGGTAACTCAAATAATATTGACTTTAATTGTGATAGTGGTGGAAGTAATTCAAGTTGTGGTACTGCTACTGCAAACATAACTTGGACAGGAAGCTCATCTGATATTGATTTAGATATTGGTGAAACTTCAGCGGCGACAAATGCTACAGTTAATATAACTGGTGCCTCTGGTTCTGATTCAAATGTTGTTGCTGCTACAATAGATGGCACCTCTGCTATATTAACACTAACAGTTAATGGCGATACAAACAATTACTTAATTGATATTGATGGTAATGGTGATGTTAACGGACACACTTTAATACACGCACACACAGGCGGTATTGCTGATGTTGATATCACACAATCTGGAGTATATGATAATATGTTAAATCTAACTACTTCAGGAGACAACCACGACATTGATATAATTCAAAGAGATTAATGAAAACCATAATAAGAATAGCAGGCGTATTGCTAGTCTTTACTTTGCTATTCTTTTATGGTAGAGAAGTCTATGCGAGTATAGGTAATGTTATTATACAAGAAGGCGAAAGTCTTATTGAAAGAAAAGATAATGGAGAAGAAGTTAATTCTGAAGTTGACTTAGATATATTTTCTTACGACAAAATCATAACAGCAAAAAGTAAAACTGCCATAGAGTTTATTGATATGACTCGTGTTGATGTAACCGAGCATTCTAAACTTATTATTGATGAATTTGTTTACGACCCAAATACAAATACAGGTAGTTTATCTCTCAAAGCAAGTCTAGGTACAATAAGATATGCCTCAGGTCAAATTGCTAAAAGTGATCCCACAAGCATAAAGATACAAACCCCCACAGCTACTATTGGTGTTAGAGGTACAGACTTTTCTATGACCGTAGATGAGATAGGTAGTTCTACAATTATATTATTACCATCTTGCGATACAAATAATAATTGTTATGTAGGTGAAATATCAGTAGAGTCAGACGCAGGTCAAGTAATACTTAATCAAGCATTTCAGGCAACCGTTGTTGATACAGTTGCAAGTACACCTATGAAACCTGTTATATTAGGATTAGATGAAGATATGATAGGCAATTTATTAATTGTAGCAAGACCGACAGAAATAACCCAAGAAATGGAAAGGTCTGAATTCGTACAAGTTGCGGATGCTTTAGATATTGACTTTCTACAATTTGATGATTTAGATATAGATTATCTTGAAGATGAAGAAAGTGCTTGGGCAACAGCACTTGATATAGATTTTTTAGAACAGGACTTTTTAGGAGATGTACTTAAACAACTGAACGAACAATTAGCAAAGAAACTGAAAAGTTCTTTTGATAAAAAGAAAGTTGGTGGTGTAATTACCGGTAAAGATGAAACAACAGGTATTATAACATTAATCGAAGAACCACACTGGTTAGTTATAAGAGAAACAGAAGCTAATTACATTGAATTAAGATTAGACCAAGAGTATGGATATAATTTGAATATTGTACAAGGTGATGATGAGATTTACGATTATGAAATCGGAGGGAATTCAAATGAGATTACTATTATACAGTCTAATTAGTTTATATTTCATATTAAGTTTCATACCTAATAAAGCAAATGCAGGTTCTTTAAACTTTATTGTTTATGGTATTCAAAGACACGCAGGCCAAGGTTTAGAATCATTTTGTTTTGATAATGGTTCATATTTATCAACTTGTAATAATACAACACCAGCGTATGTAAATTATAATCAGAATTTTGGAAGCGGTACTATTGATAATTTAAATAATAACTGGAATAGTGGTGGTATCACAATAGGCGGTACTACTTATGGTTATTCTTACAGATACATAAAAATTACAGGTTACTGGCAACACCCAGGTACGACAGGTCAAACTTCTACTGTTTATTTTGCAGGTCGTAATGATGATGGTTTCATTGTTAATATTAATAATACAGCTGTCATATCAGATTGGGCACAACAAGGACCTAGATACTGGAACTCCTCAGGTAATTTTACAGGTGTCGGTGGTCAATGGTACCCAATTAATATTGATTGGTACGAATGGACTGGTTCTGCAAATTTAGATTTACATTATAGTTTATCTAATTTAAGTTTAAGTACAACAACTGGTTGGTTAGATATGCCTAATTCAGGTTTCTCTACAACAGAACCAAGCGTTTCAATTACATCCGGTCAAACAACAATAATGAATGCCGCCAAGTCTGCAACAAGTAATGGTATAAATCTAACAACAAATGGTGATGATATTACACTTAACATACAACAAGCGGGTGAAGATAATTTTATTATAGGTACAAACTGGTCTAGTAATGCAACAATCACAGGTGACGATAATACATTAACAGTCAATCAAGGTAATATTACAACAAGTGGTAATAGTGGCAACAATGGTCTTGCAATAGATATTACAGGTGCAACAAATAATGTAACCTTATCTCAAGGTGATTATGCATCCGATAGTGGCGATCATAGAGCATGGATAGATATAGATGGAGATACAAACACATTAAACTTAACACAAAGAAATGATGGTGCCGCCGGTAGTGAACATTTTATGTACCTAGACATAGACTCAGATCAAAACACTATCAATGCTCAACAATTAAACGATGGAGATAAGATACTATTTCTTGATATAAATAATAACAATAATACAGTTGATATAACACAATCAGATGACGGTTCACACTATCTTGATGTTTTATTAGACACAGGTAGTTATGCCCACGATGTGGATATAACTCAAGACGGAACAGGTAATCACGCAGCTAGAGTTGATCTAGATGGTTATAGTATTGATTTTGATTTGACACAAAATAGTTCTAGTAGTCAATCATATTCGGTTGAGAGTACTTGTGGTTCAGCAAGTGGTTGTAGTATATCAACAACACAAAACTAATGAAAAAGATATTTACACATTGGACCATAGGTCTATTAACATTAGCTATACTTACCTTTATTGGGTTGAACGACCCACAGATAAAAGAGATATTAAGATTAAAGTCATTTGATCTTTTACTACAATCAGAAACAAAAGAATTATCCCAAGACATAGGTGTAGTCACCATAGATGAAAAGTCTATTGAGAAATATGGTCAATGGCCATGGAATAGACAAGTTCTTGCTGACCTAGTTATCAAGTTAAGAGAAGCACAGGTAGGTATAATTGTAATGCCTATATTATTTTCTGAGTATGATAGAATGGGTGGTGATGAGGCATTTGTCAATACGATATATCAAATGGGTGTTGTTATTGCTCAGGTAGGCACAACACAAACAAATAAAAATGCAGTACCTAGAGGTGTTGCAAAGATAGGTGATCCACTACCTTGGTTGTATGAATGGCCTGGTATGTTAGGACCTATACCTGAATTAGGACAGTATGCAGATGGTGTGGGTGTTATCAATACAGCACCAGAAATAGATGGTGTTGTAAGACGAGTACCATTAATTATGAGAATTGGTGATGAAACTTATCCTGCTATGGCATTGGAAACCATTAGGGTTGCCACCGGTGATCCTAGTTATCAGATTAAAGCGGGAGAAGGGGGAGTAATTGCTGTACGAGTTCCTGGTTATGATACCATTGAAACAGACCAACACGCCAGAATTTGGTTAAGATGGAATAAAGAGTTTGATACCATTTCAGCTAGTGAAGATGACTTTTCTGAGTTTGCAGGAAGAACAGTTATAATTGGTATTACTGCTGAAGGTCTTGGTAGTATTATTGCAACCCCATTAGGCGAACAGTACGATTATCAGCTGTCTGCTTCGACTTTACAGACGGTATTAGACGGAGACCAAATTACGAGATATGATTACAGTCTATTTTTAGAATTATTGGTTTCTTTTATCCTAGGTGCGTTAATAGTGATATTGGCAAGATTTACACCTTATTGGTTTATAGGATTATTCCTAATTATAGCCTATATCAGTCTGATACACGCTAGTTTATATTTCTTCTTTGCCAAACTCCATTTGTTGGTAGATGTAAGTTGGGCAATAGTGGTTATTACAATAGTTGGTTTCCATAGTATCTTTAATAGATTTGTATTAGAGTTCCAATTGAAACAACAAATAAGAAAACAATTTGAAACATATCTAGACCCAAGACAAGTTGCCATTCTACAAAAAGATCCAAGTAAATTAAGATTAGGTGGTGAAAGACGAGAAATGAGTTTCTTGTTTATGGACATTGTGGGATTCACACCCATTTCTGAGTACTATAAAAACAATGATGATCCTGAAGGTCTTGTGGAGATTGTAAATGACTATCTAAACAGAATGACAAAGATTGTACTAGACAATGGTGGTTGTGTTGACAAATATATGGGTGACTGTATTATGGCATTCTGGAATGCACCACTTGATTGTGAAGATCACGCTGAAATGGCAGTTAAAACAGCAATAGAATGTGCTGAAGAAACTGAAAAATTAAAAGTAATGTTTAAAGAAAAAGGTCTACCTGATATTAACATAGGTTCAGGTGTCAATACTGGTACTTGTATTGTGGGTAATATGGGTAGTGATACAAGATTTGATTATTCAGTTATAGGGGATGCAGTAAATCTAGCTGCAAGATTAGAGGCAACAACACGAAACTATAAAACAGATGATGGTGGTATTGTAACCACATTATATTCTAGTTATACTCAAGAAAAACTAAAGAATATCAAGTCAATCGAAGTAGATAAGATCAAAGTTAAAGGTAAAGAAGAATTAATTACTATCTATAAACCATTATAAATAGTAGTATGGCAGTTATAGACAGCATAGTCAAACAGGCAGGTGATACTAGAAAGTCTATGGACTGGTACAGACGAAAAGTAAATGACGCTATTGGGTCAGGTACTACTGCAAGAGGATTGATTAGACAAGGTAAGGCAACAGCTTCACCTAAGTTTGGTATAATGAACTTGTTTGGGTATAAGGCAAAAACATATGGGGAAACATATGGCGTCAAATATTATGATAGATTCCCACTTATTATACCTACTGAGCAAAGAGGTAATAGATTTTGGGGTATCAACTTTCACTATTTACCTTATGGGTTGAGAGTACAGTTGTTTAGAAGAATGTTATCTTTTGCTAGTGATAACAATTTTAATGAGAAAACAACTTTGAATGTAAGTTGGAGACGAGTGGCAGGTATTTCTGCTATTAAACCGTCTATCAAGTCTTATCTTTTCAGTAATGTACAAAGTGCTTTTTTAAATATAAAGGTAAACGAAATGCCAGTTGCCCTAAATCTACCTGTCCAAAGATTTGTTGGTGCTACGACTGCAAAAGTTTATTCAGATACAAGGAAAATGATATAATGGCAAAATTAGGAGATCAAACAGACTTTTCATATAGAGTTAACAAAGTAACCAAAGTTGTAGATGGTGATACAATAGATGTCATTATTGATTTGGGTTTTGATATAATGTATAAGAGTAGAGTAAGACTATTTGGTATAGATACACCAGAAAGTAGAACACGGGATTTAGTAGAAAAGAAATTTGGACTTATGTCTAAAGAGTATTTAAAAGAGGCATTAAAGAAAGCTGAAAAGATTGTAATTAAAACACATAAGGGCGAAGAAACAGGTAAGTTTGGTCGTATTCTTGGTGAGATATTTTGTGATGGTGTTAATGTTAATCAACAAATGTGTGAAGTAGGTCACGCTGTCGCTTATTACGGACAGAATAAAGACTTAGTGGAAGAAGCACATTTAAAAAATAGAAAGAAAGTTGGCTAATGGCTATATATCGTAAAGGTATTAAGATAGGAGGCTACGATATTCGTATCGGAATCCCTAGAGATAGGTCTTACGATAGAATAGACAAAGACCCTAGACTAAAAAGAAAGACTAATCCTAATACCTCAATAAACAGATTTAGGTCATTTACTGAAGCGGCTGGTGGGTTTGCTAAACCTACAAAATATATTATGATTATGACACTACCTAATGGTGCTAGCGATCAACCAGGGGTAGCAAGTGATACTAAAGATGGACAAAATTTAGATAAGTTATATGGTGCTCAAGTAGCGTTTCATTGTTCAGACTTACAGTTTCCAGGTAGAACGATAGAAACTATATCACATAGAGTTCATGGACCTGAAAGAAATATGGCTCAAGGGTTAAACTTTGCTGAAATAACTGCTGAGTTTTATTGTGATAAGTTTATGAGAGAGAAACACTATTTTGAAACTTGGCAAAATATGGTAATTGACAAAAGAACATACGAATTAAATTATTATGATGAATACACAGCACCGATAGAAATTTATCAGCTAAGTGATTTTGATGAAGAAATGGGATCAACACTTGAAAATGCACCTAAAGAAGAATTAAAGAATGCTGTATATGGAGTTAAGTTAGTTGAAGCATATCCTAAAACGATTGCAGCTCAACAATTAGGATACGAAATGAGAAATCAAATCCATAAAGTTAGTATAACATTCGAGTATAGATATTGGCACAATATGGTTGATATAGACCAAGTTGAGAAAGCAGAAACATATATGACCGCAAATACCGGTGTGGTCACACCTGATACTAAAGGAATGGGACCATTTGGTCTATTCAGATATCTACCTGCAGAATTACGAAGAGCAGGTAATGATGTATTTAATCAGGCTAAGAACAGATTACCTACTGGAAAGGTATTTGGCGGGAAAGTATTCCCTCCGTATTTCTAGTATAAATATATCTGAAATTTAAATAATGCATAAGGAGAATATATTATGGCATTACCTAAAGTTGAGGTACCGACTTACGAATTAGAAGTACCGAGTACAGACGAGAAGTTAAAGTTTAGACCCTTCTTAGTCAAAGAAGAAAAGATTTTGTTAATGGCACTTGAATCTGAAAATGAGAAAGAGATTTTAAATGCTTTGAAAACGATTATCAAAACTTGTACATTTGAAGCGTTTGATCCTGAGAAGGCACCTTTATTCGATTTAGAATATATCTTTTTACGAATAAGAGCAAAATCAGTTGGTGAAACTTCAAACATACGAGTTAAATGTGATGATGGTGAGAATTGGACAAGTGTAGAAGTACCTTTAGAAGAGGTTAATGTCCATGTTGACGATGGTCATACAAACCAAATAAAGATAACTGATAAGATTACAGTTGTTATGGATTATCCTAAGGTTGATATAGCTATACCGTCTGATTCTGAAGTTGAAACATTTTTTGATATAATTAAAAATTGTATATGGCAAATAGTTGATGGTGAAACTGTACACGAAAAAATGGATATGAGTAATACTGAGCTAGATGAGTTTCTTGGGAGTTTGGGTAATAAACACCTTATGGAGTTTAGAACATTCTTTGAAACTATGCCTAGATTAAAGTATGACATTGAGTACAAACATCCAAAGACAGGAAAGACTGAGAAAAAAACATTAGAAGGTATGCAAAGTTTTTTTTAATAGCCCTTTCCCACGACTCTCTGGAGAACCATTATACCACTAACTTTAACCTTATGCAACACCATAAGTATTCGTTAACTGAGATTGAAAATATGATGCCCTGGGAAAGGGAAATATATGTTAAAATGCTTATCGACTATTTAAAAGAAGAAAAGGAAAGACGAGAAAATGAGCGAAGAAATTAAAGATGTTAAAATAGCAGAACCTAAACAAAAGATACAAGTTGATCTTGAGGTTGATACTTCTATTAAAGACTTGGGTGTGAACCCATACGCAAAGATAATACATTTAGCAAGGGCAATAGACGCTTGGCGTATATTCCCTAGAGTTTTTATAACAACATATATCTATTTACTATACAAAGTAGTGATATGGTATATGGCATTAAATGATCCGACAATGGAACAATCTGGTCTCGTAAGTATCGTAGTTGGTGCTGGGGCAGCATGGTTTGGATTATACACAGGAACAAGTAAAAAATAATGGCTGATGATAATAAAGTACTAGACTTTAAAGAAACAGTAAGAAATATAAAAGAGAAGTATGGCGCTAGAGGCTTTACTGCTAAGAAAACAGCTGCCGGTAAGGTTCTAAGATCAGAAATTGGTAATATAGACGCATTAGATGGTAGTGTTGCAGCTAATATATTAAGTGACCTTTCAAAAGAATCAGAATCTATTTCAGGTGTAACCTCACCAGAAGAATTAAAAGATATCAGTAAAAGATTAGCAGAATACAAAAGAGTAGTTAATCAAACACACAAAAATATCAATGACGAAAGCAAGTTTAGTAAAGACCAAGCAAAGCAAATTAATAAACTAATTAGAAGCACACAAAAGAATGTTAAGGCTGCTAGTAAAGGTTTATTTGGGGCGGCTAATGAATCATTCTTAGGATCATTAACAGAAACATTAAACCCATTCACAAAAATAGGTGAGATTATGGGTCAGTTACCTGGTGGTGCACCATTTGAGGCATATGCAACTACACTAGGTGAGGGAATAAATGATAAGGTAAAAGGTTGGTTAGGTGTTGGTACTAGTGATGAAGGTATGCGTCAGATTGATAGATACTCGGGTACTGAGGCACAACTTCAGAAACAAGACGCTGAGGAAGATTATGAAGATCATAGACCTAAAACTGAGGCAGATACAGGTGCTGAAGGATTTCCTACAAAAGAATTACAGAAAGCATTATTAACACCTCATATAGGTATGACAAGAAAGATTGGTAGAACATTAGGACTAGCATTGGGGTTAGTTGGTAAAGATGGCATACCTTTCTTACAAAAGATAGAAGGTTATTTAAACCCTAGTATTGACGCTTCTGCTGCAGAACTTCCTGGTGGAAATCAAGTTGGTTTTGGATTTGTTGGTGATGATATTATGAACGCAGGACGAAACTTTAAAGCAGATGAAGGTGGTATTGCTGATACAGGAATAATAAAAGATACAATAGGAACAGGATTAGGTACACTTATAGGGAGTTCAGTTAAAGGTATGTTCTCGGCAATAGCAGGTATGTTAGGGTTTAAAGCATTAGGCGGGTTTATAAAGAAGATATTTACAAAAATAGGTACTAAGATTGTACTTGGTCTAGGTGTTAGAGGGGCATTAGTGGGTTCATTAGCTGCTGTTCCTATTGCAGGTTGGATTGCAGCTGCAGTTGTTTCAGTTGCATTTGGTATATTTGATGGTATTAGAAATGCTATGAAGATTGCAAAAGACCCTAGTGCGACAATTACAGACAAAATATTCGGATTCTTTGATGGTTTCTTCTCTGGCATACTGTTAGGTCTAGTATCACCTGAAACTATTAAGAAGATACGAGAAGGATTTACTGGTATGTTCGTAGGCGCTTGGAATTTAGCTATAAAGGGTCTATCTGTTTCTTTTGATTGGATAGGAGGACTATTAGGTACTATATGGGATGCCATAACTGGATGGGTTAAAGGAAGAGTAGATAGTGCTGTAGAAGGATTGTCTGCTATTGGAGGTGCTATGGTAACTGCTGGAAAAGCTGTATGGGATTTCAGAAATATGGTAAATGAGAAAGTTGATAATTTCCAAAGGTCTGCTTTAAGAGCAATATTACCTAGAGGTGATAGTGATGGTTCTTGGTGGGCACCTGCTAATTTAATATCTAAAGCAATACCTGAAGCAGTTTATAAGTATGCAGGTATAGATAAGAAAACTGGTCTTGATTTAGACGCACCTAAAGATAATATTGCTCAAACTGGCGCATTGGTAACAGCTCAAGACGCTGTTAGTATAACAAGTGGTCCTCCAAGTATGTTAGGTAATATGAATTCAGCAGTAGTGCAGGATAATAGAAGTTCAAGCGTAGTTGCTAATCATTACGGTTCTAAACCTACAAATGATTTTTTCGATACTTATTACGATCCCCGTAGGAATGCCTTCGCTTTATAGGAAAAAAGACGCCATATCCACCGATACACCCGGTTCCTGACACACGGTGATACATTAGTACCCCCTAAAATTGCAGTTCTTTTTCAGTCCACACGCTAAACTTGATATCTTTCTTTTTACACCACGATTCCGCAGCTTTAAACTTATCCATATTCATATAGTACGCTTGTGCTTCTTGTAGAATTGTGCTACGCCTCTTACCTTTAGTTATGACAGGTGGTTTAAGATGTTTAGATGGTTTGACTTCAATTAGATGTGTACGCTTTTCACCAGTATTGTCCATAACAGTAATAAGAAAGTCAGGATAATACCTACGCCTTTGTTTTGATATTGAGTCGAAATATGGTATGACAAGTTCTTCACTAGACCATGATAATATATTAGGGTTATTATCAAAATATACCATACACTTTCTTTCCCATAGTGAACGATATACAATATTCTTGTAATTGCCTTTGTATTTCTTGGGGAACTTTGGTGTATATTTTCCCTTGTATGTTTTGTGTTTCTTCATCATAATCATATAAATAGTACTAGAATATTTATAAAGAGAAACAATGGGTATAATATCAAAACATTTAAAAGGTCTTGCAGGTAATGTTGTAGGGGGAATGATTGGGTCATTACTCAATGGCGGGTTCAACCCTAAAACAGCAGGTACTGTATCAGCATTATCACTAGGTAGAAATCAAGCAAAGATAAGGGAACAATCTCAAGAGGTCTTTGAGGAGAACGAATACTCATTTGGTACAGTACAATATCCTTTAGATTTAGCAACAAACTTACACAATTCAAATGGTCACTATATGATATTCTATATCAATATACCTAGTGAAGATTTGAGCGAGTCTGAAATAGCTATGAACGACCAAAATACCACACTATTGAAACCTGACCTAGGGTCAAAGGTAGTTCAGATACCTAGACGAGAAAGAATTAACTCGACTATGAAAGGTAGAACGACTTTTGAAAGAATACAAAGTGCAATAGTATTGTATATGCCACCTGAGATAGGGGTAACCTACGGGGCAGACTATGCTGGTGAGGATATAGGTAGTGTTGCGAGAAATATAGATAATTTAGATGATTTTAATTTTAGTTCAGAATTTACTTCCTTCGTTAGACAAAATGTAGTGGGGGCAGCTGATGCTCTTGCTCCTGGTATGGTGGCGATGAGGCAAGCTGCAACCGGTGTTGCAGTAAACAATAGACTTGAATTAACATTTAAGGCAATCAATTTGCGTGAATTCTCATACTCATTTAAGTTTATGCCTAGAAATAAGAAAGAGGCAGACGAAGTACAAAAGATAATCTATATGTTTAAGTTTCATATGCACCCAACAGTAATAGGCGGATCAAATACTCCCGTCTTTAGAGTACCTAGTCAGTTTAATATCCACTATATGTATAGGGGTGACGAAAACAAATACCTTAATACAATGGGTGAAAGTGTACTTGCGAACATGGAAGTTAAATATGGCGAAGGCGATCAGTTTAAAACATATAGAGGTAACGAAGGTGGCGCACCACCAAGTGTAATAAATATGAATCTAACATTTAGAGAGCTTGATATTCAAGACAAAAAATCAATATTCAAACACGAATTACCACCTGATAGAGCAGGTAGTGGTAATATGGCAGATAGACCGATAGAATCTGTCTGGACCCCAGGAGCGAAATAATGTATTTCAGTAAATTCCCTAAATTAGAGTATTCAGCGACAGGTAAAACTACTGATACTAAGATTGTGACCCATTTATTACGAAGGGTCGCAATTAAAGAGTCTTTAGATGACGATATGAAACTAATGGATGAGTATATCATCAAAGAAGGTGAATCTCCTGAGAATTTATCGCATAAACATTTCGGGTCAGCTAAGTATCATTGGGTACTATTGTTGACAAATAATATAACAGATAGATATTTCGGTTGGCCTCTCACGCAATTAGACTTTGAAAATATGTTGAAAGACAAATATGGCGCAAGTGGTGATGGTGTTCATCATTACGAAGTAGTGCAATCAAGTGGACCTGCGACTAGTACAGACTTCTCGCACCTTATAGAGTGCAATTCAGATGAGGTTGGCGCAATAGTAGTTTCTAATAGAGAATATGAGAATAGAATACAAGACGAAAAGAGAAGAATTAAGTTGTTAGACCCAACTTTACTTACTCCTTTCGTACAAGAATTTGAAAGAGTACTGAACGAACCATCAGTAGCGTAGTAATATGAGCAATCTAGATATATTGAATTTCCCTGGCGACTTTCAATGCGACTTTGTGTTTCTAGTTAATCACCTAGGCGAGTCAATTAACATCACCGACACCATAGTAAACCTTAATGTGTATGAGAACATACGCAGGCCGTTCATTACTGGCGATATAACATTCTTAGATTCAAGTAATATAGTTAGAGATAACGAATTAAACTTAGGTCAAGAAAGATTATCAATACAATTACGCACCTCTACATTTGAACAGCCCATAGTAGATGGTGGTACATTCAATTTTCGTATTATTGCAGTTATGGAAGACGAACCTATGCAATCAGCTCGCAAGATCAAACTACAATTCACTAGTAAAGAGTATGTAACCGACAAACAAGTACGCATAAGTAAGACCTATGAGAAAGAATATCACCTTATGGTCGAGGATGTGTTGCGAAGTGATAGATATTTAGACACGAAGAAAGAATTAGTAATAGAACCTTCACGCCATATTCAAAAACATTGTATACCAGATCAACATCCAATAGAGTTTATTGAATCCATACGCCCTATGTGTCAAGCAAAGAATAGAGATAATGTAGGGTATCTGTTTTTTGAAACATTAGATAACAAATTCCATTTTCAATCGTATGGTAGTATGATTGCAGAAGCGAAAGCAAAGCAATCTGAAGTGCGACAATACACACTAAACAAGGCAGCTAACGCTTCTATGGAAGGTGAAGATCCTAACTTTGGTAAGTTATTTAACATAGAACGCTTCGAACCTATGGTTCATCATAACAATATTGTCAATTTAAACGAGGGATTATACGGTTCTAAGTTAGTATCCTTTGATATCTATACAAAGACACTAGATGAGAAGGAATACAACTATTTTGATAGATATGGCGATATTCCACACCTTGACTACACGACTGAAGAACCTAGTGCAAAACAGCAGGTGAATCGACACATTCCACACGGGCAAACGCAAGATATGAAGGGTAATAGACTGTCCGATTACGCTGATTATGTACAATTCACGAAGTATCACACCACTGCCGACAGTCAAACCAAAACATACCCGCAAGATACAGTACTTCAAGCTAACAGTCAAGACTTGGCATGGTCAAATCAACGAGTTAAACTACAAGTACCTGGTTGTGCAGATATACACGCAGGTCAGATCATACGAGTATCTATACCAGACCTGACAAAATCAGACAGTATTATACCAAAAGAAGATCCCGTATACTCAGGCACATGGTTGATCGAAGCCCTACAACACTCCTTCGTGTTTGGCGCCCCAATCAAGAAACACCAAATGTCTTTCACTTGTATAAGAGATTCATACGAGCAAACTCTACAAATTGGCGAGAACGAAAACGAACAGCAACCAGAGAAATACGCCATCACCACTCTCACTCAATAATAATACCTCCTACCTATGAATCCCACAGATAGTAGAAAATTTTTCCACAAGACCTCTACCCCATACTTTAACACGATTACTATGACCATATCAGAGCATATTTACATAAATATACTTAGGAGGACCCAATGTTATCATACGGCACAGTATTCATGGTTACGCTGATAGTCAGCTTTGCAAATATACCTTTACAGTACTATTCACACCATCCATTAGCAATCTATATGTCTAAAGAGATATGCAACGATATATTGGGTGAGATGTATGAGTATTACTACGAGGGGTCAATGGAGTATATTGCAGAAAAACATACGAGTAAAGAGATAGAAACCTTAGAGCTAGAGTGTCAAGAGTATTTCATAACAAAACAAGGATTCATACCCAAAGAGTATAAATATGAAGAGGTAGAAGAAATAAACTTAAAGGGGGATTTTCTTTAAAACAACTAAAATGATACAACAGACACCTAAAATGCGTAAACAAATATTCAAGTTTTCTAAGTGGTTAGAGATGGTAGAGAACGAGGAACTGATGAAAACCACCCAATCCCCCATAGTCCCCCACGATCCCCCAAATGCCGAGGTAATTAAGGGACCAGGTGGATTAAAGATTGAACTTTATGGGAGGTCCAAGTGAATTTCTTTGTAGGAAATGTAGAGAGTATCACAGATCCCTTGAAGAACGGACGCTTGAAGGTCAGAGTCCTCGGAGATCACACAACAGATAAAGAGATACTACCGACTGATGGGTTACCATGGGCGACAGTCCTCAATGATGTACACTCGATGAGCAGTGCAGGTAAAGGTCAGACACCCTTAGGGATTCGTGTAGGGTCTTGGGTGGTAGGTTTCTATCTAGATGGTAAGAAACAACGCCCACTGGTCCTCGGTTCGCTGGCCGGGAACCCTGGTGAGAATGATGTCAATAGATTAGCTGTGAATGACCCAGACCTTGAACATAGTAGTCTAACGACTCGTAAGGGAGATATTGATAAGGATGTGGCGGTGGCAGAGAATGATGGTCGCTTGATGTCTGTATTTGGTACGACACACGGGACAATACCAAATACCACTGGAACCCCGTGGTCTGAGCCAATCACTCCTTATGATGCTGAGTACCCAGAGAACCATGTGTACGAGAGTACAAGTGGTCATTTAATGGAGTTTGATGACACCACAGATAAGGAGAGAATTCATCTGCGGCACCAAATTGGTACAGGAGATGAGATGTTCCCTGATGGGGATAAAGTACAAAGGGTAAAGAAAGACCATTACGAGATTACCACGGGAAACCACTATGTCCATATACAAGATGACGAAAGTGTGACCATCAATGGTGGCCTCAAAGTCCTAGTGAACACAGACAAGGGTGCTAATGACTATACAGTACAAGTAGACGCTGGTGGTAATTGTACCATCTCAGTAGATAATGGGCAGATAAACTTATTAACCGGTGGTGATGGTAACGATATCAACATAGCTTCAAGCGGAGATATTAATATGTTCGCTAAGCAGAACCTTAATGTGAAGGTACTAGGGGACCTCAATGAAGATGTTGAGGGTAAACAAACAACTCAGGTAACGAGTAATATAGACATTGACGGGGCTCGTATCGACTTAAACTAGGTAGACCATGCTAAGTAATCTTTTAGATACTATCATACTAGAGGTATCAATGGTTCCTAAACTCAAGACACCCTAAGGGATTTCATATGAAAAAAATTCGCGGATGGTATCAGTCTTTCAAAAGTCGGTTAACAGTAGATAATATAGTAGATACATTCGTTGATGTTCTTCTTATTGTTTTTGATGTACTTAGTTCCCCTATATTGATTGTTATGCGGATAATACGATTTACTTTTAATAAATACTTTAATAACAGAATAAAAAGGTTTGCAAGATGGATAACACACAAAGCAATAGACCCGAAGATTCCGACAGATACGAACCCGAAAGGACGATCTCGCAAGAAGAAAGCGAAGCGTATCAAAAAGAAACATGGTTCGGGTTAGGTTACTTTAATCGGGTTGAAGAAATACTCAGACACTATAACTGCCCTCAATGTAAGAAGTGGTGGTCTTATAGTGTACCCAAAGAAGAAAAACTACAATTAGACAGTATTAAGTATTGTCCTCATTGTGGAGTTAGTATAAATGAATAATATGTTTTTTTACAAAGCTATTGCAGTTGTATTATTGATTATGTTCTTATTGGTGTTAGGCAAATCATTATTGATATTCTACGGAGTATTGTGATATGGACCAACATAAGATAGATAAACATATAGCAAAGGTTCTTGCAGATAA
>Ga0115011_10001462_pt1 | contig 16996 bp, 12 predicted proteins | sample TroAtlMetagenome_2_FD_88705 | JGI IMG/M metagenome (GOLD analysis project Ga0115011, IMG submission 88705) | Marine eukaryotic phytoplankton communities from Atlantic Ocean - Tropical Atlantic ANT8 Metagenome | ecosystem: Environmental > Aquatic > Marine > Oceanic | place: Tropical Atlantic...
GATCGATTAACTTATCTGCAACCCAAATGGGAGGTTTTTCACAAGTGGCTCCAACATTGTCTGGGTTATTAGAGTCTTCTGGTAGCTTACCATCTTCCCAGCCGCATACAGAAAACTCTCCAGTCCACCTGCCGGGATCGTCTTCATCCTTACTGGAATCGCATTTTATCTCTATGTTATATGTATTGTCAAGAGCTACGGGATCACCGCAGTCAAATTCGCCAGCATCTTCGTAAGTGTAAGTTCCATCGCACCCACCACCATTTGGCTGGGCTTCTAAGTCACTTGCGCTTATCTCTAGTTTATATTCACAATCACCACCAATTCTAATGTCAAGTAATCTGCCATCGAGTTTATCGGGACAAGGGCAGGGGCAGGGAGTTGTAGTTGTGGTGGTAGTAGTCGTTACACATGCATCAGGGTGCTTATTTTTGCAGTATGCGTCTCCCAATTTATCTCCATCTGGGTTCACGGCATCTCGATCCCAGTCGGCTGGAATAGGGGTGTGCCAACCTAAAAACTCATTCCCGCTTTCTTGAGCAAGATCCTTGCACTGCTTCTCTGTTGCTGTAAAGCAACACATTGTGACTTTATCGTCTTTGCAAACACAGCATATGCCATTTGGTTCTTCGCATTCCCCTTGTATTGTGTCAATAAACACGTCGCCGCAGGGTTGTCCTACCTCGGCTCCAGCGTGTTCTCCCTCTAGCACTATGCAACCGCAACCAAGAGGTGGGTCAAATCCCGGTGGGCATTTCTTTCCGTCAGATCTTTCTGTCCATACAGGGGGATCTTCTGGGTTGCCTACACCTCCTCCAGCGCCCGGACAGTATATTTCGCAGTCTTCACATGGAGCTTCAGTTGTAGTAGTTGTTGTGGTAGTAGTTGTAGGGCAGTCATCACAGTAGCAATCTATAATCGGCTCGCAGTCAAGGGGTGGATCTTCTTCTTTTTGAACTAGATTTGGATGCTTTTCGCAATTGCTTTCGCTGGAATCAAGTTCAAGTACAAGTCCTCCGCAACTTTCAACATCTCCAGACCATTTAATTTTTGATCTTCCCGGAGCAGCCGGATCGCAGAACAGTGTGCCATTCCACAGCGGGTTACCATCAGGCTTGCAATCTTCATGGTTTCCCCAGTTACCTTCGTCTGTATAGGTGACTGTTTTATTTACATCACACCTATCGTTCAGCACGAATGCATTGGCTATAAACTTGTCTGTTCCTTTTATTTCATCACAACAGTATTCTAAATCAAATTCCATGTCAATCGATACTGACTCTGGACAGCAACACGGCTCGCAAGCGTCGTCTGGCAACTTCGAGCAGGGTAGATTCATTGGGTGTCCACCGCGATTAAGACAATCTTGTTCTTCAAAGGGATAGCATACTCCATCAATACAACATCCGGGTGGCTCTGGCGTAGTGGTGGTAGTTGTTGTCGTAGTAGTGGTGGTTGTAGTGGTTGTAGTCGTGAGGCAGGGTCCGCAAGGTGACTCAGCTTCTGAACAGTTCTTTATACCAATAGTCAGATTGGTAGTCTTCAACTTATCTTTCTGAGGAGCAGTAAATGAGCCGGGTATCTCTCCGCGACCTATGCGACGGCAGCACTCCTCGTCAGATATTGGTATCTTTTTGCCGGTAATCGGGTCTGTTTGGGTTTCACCTTGACAATCTCGGGAGTCAATGCATATACCAAATTCCTTGTGAATAAGGTCTTGAAATCCTGCGGTACATGGATGACAGCACGCGGTTTCTCCCTTTAGGTTATGGGGAGTAAATGGCCATCCAGCTTCTACATGTCTAAAACCGCCAAAGCCATCTTCCGGAGTAATTCTCTGGCAGCATATTTTAGCATAACTACAGTTGTGAAAAAGAAAGTCATTTACATAATATAAATTATTACCATCTAATCCTAAGTCGAAAAGCTCTGTGTCTTTATCCTGTAACTTGAACTCTATTGATTCTACTTCAATAGCACCTTTGGGTGTATGGATTATGTCTCCTACACTTAAATTGCCTATAAATTCAACGTGGCTGTATCTTAACCGTGAGGATTCAAAATCACAAGACTTAAACCCGCGAGATGTCCAGATGGGGTGATCATCAGTAAAGAAGAAGTCGCTACCGTTAATTGAAACAAGGCGTCTGGAACCAAGTTTTGTTTTTTCAATATGTAAAACGGTATTCCAGTTGTCCCAAGTTGTTCTTACCTTTTCTCCTACTTGAACGTCTGATATTTTTTTAGGACCACTGGTAGTGTAAACAATAGAGTCTTCTGTGAAGCAGGTTAGGTCACAGTCAACTTGGCTACATGTCTGACTAGGATAGAAAACTCCACAGGGTTTAGATAGGCAATCGCCTTCCGATATACCATCTACGCAAGATCTAGGTGTATCGCATTCAAAACAGCAAGCGCCTAGTGGTGGTGGAGGAGGAGTGCCTACGCAATGGCAACATTGAGTCATATTAAAATCCTAATTTAAGAGCCGTCACCGGAGCAGCTTACGTACATCGGCCTGTTTTCGCCATTGACCCTAGCTGTTATGACAAAGGCCGCACCACCATCAGATCCGGGGCCATGAATCTCAAGCTTAGGATCTCTATTTGTGACCCAGATTAAACCGTCTGCACCAAAACTATTTCTCTCTGTTTGGCACCTCATTAGGCCACTGGTTGGGTTGGTGTAGCTAGTAGGAGCACCGACGCCCTGAGTCATAAAGCCTTCGTAATGACCAAACCATGCCTCCATTCCGCCGTCTGATAAAAGCTTAAGTCTGTAATCGCCGGAAGAGTCAACGGCTCCAACCTGAGCGTTGTTATTAAAGAATCCGTGAATGTAATCTTGATTTGCGTGCTCTGTATAGATTACATCCCTTCTTGATTCAACAGGTATGGATGGTGATATTCTAGCATCTCCAAAGCTAATCATTTTAGTGCTAGTGTCCCCAGCTATGACATTCTGTATGTTTATCCTGTCATTTAGGTGACCACTAGAGTACATGAGTCTTGAGTCATTATCAAGACCCGTGACTATTTCTATATTTCTATTTCCGCCTAGTGAGTCGTGACCCGGAGTATCTAGCCCATTAAGGGCGTTTTCACCAATACCTATCGAATTTCTATTACCGGAAGCGTTCAGTCCAGCACTGGAGCCTATGAATATAGAATCAGCGGACTCATCAGCATTTTTACCAGCAGCAGTACCTATAGCAATAGTGTTGTCTAAGTCGTCTGAATCGTAACCCGCTTGGTAACCAATAAAGATTGGGGCTGTGTCGGTAGCTAAGTCTGTGTTTGACACAGTGCTAAATGCCCCAGCTTGGGAGCCAATGAATATGCTATTTTTCCATCCTGTTGACTCAACACCAACCTCACAGCCTATAAATACTGCTCCTGAGTTATTTACAATGTCAATTCTAGATTCAGATTCAATATCTGACCATACGAAGTTACAGTTTTCAGCGACTGCCGCATAGCCACTAGACACATACGAAGCTAATCCCTCTATACTTATTTTGCCAACTAGTCTTTCATCACCGGAGGGAACCTCTAATGCTAGGTAGCTTAATCCTGCGTCAATACTTGGAGTGATATTTGAGGCAAAATCTAAGTTTGTGTAATCTAAAACGAAGGTGGTTCTTGTGGATTCAACCCTCTTGTCAATACCTGAGTCTCCAAATAGATTATAGTCTAAAGCTCCACACAGTGTAGATTCGTCAGCAAATCTAATACATCCATTTACAAGTAAATCCCCGCTAATGGAAACGTATGGTGTTGGGCTTAGGGGTAGTGTGTATGAAGGGTTTGGATTTGGTATGTTACCACTAGGAACAAAATCTACAAGAGTTTGGCTATCCCCAAAGCGGTTTGCAAACCTTAATGATGCCATACCTTTATTCTGTAGGGAAGATTGTGTGTCTCTGAACTCAATGATGCCAATTTCGGAAGCGTTTATTGGGTTCCAAACTTCGTCTCTGTTTTCTAATGTATCTGTTATGTCAGTGCGGAAATTATCGCCTTTGACACTAAATCTAGCTCTGTTTTCGCCTTCCGCATTTACACTCAGAAATCTTTCGGACGCAAAACCAAGCCCTGCTTCAATAACAGGTTTATCACCATATCCGATTAACATGGTATATGCAGGAATATCGAAATCTTTGGCGAGGCCTGTACCTATGAAGATATTGTTATTAAACGCTGTACCGGCGGCAAGGTTCTCTCCGTCGATAGGGTTAGAAGGAGTAAAGTTGTCATATCCCAAGACAATCATGTTGGATGCGCTGTGGTGCGTAAGGTTGTCTGCGCCAATGATAGTGTTGAAATTGCCATTTGTTATGCCGCTGCCTGCATGACATCCAATTAGCGTGTTCTTAGAGGCTGAATTTAGCTTGTACCCAGCGGCAAAACCGTAGAGAGTATTGCAGCTTAACGAGTTGTTGTCGAGACATCCGAAAGAAGACTTAGGAGCAAGTATACCGGCAAAGGTATTTTGGTTATCATCTGTCTTTACAGAACCTGAAGGGTGAGAAATATTAAATTCTTCGCCAGTCTCATCTAAGAAAAATAAACTTTGCCTATTGTTACATAGCAGGTCTGGCTTGATAAAGATTTTTCCGAATGTGGATGTAGCGTCTGGGGATGTCTGTTGTTCTTTTAACGCTATTGTTCCACTGTTTGGTGTGCCGCTGTGCCAAATGGTCAAAGGAGAGTTGGGCACAAATTTAGGCGTGTCGTTATGTTTTGGAGTGCCGATACCAACAAAATTGTTACTACTTACCGTTAAAAAGCCAGTCTCTATACCGTCACAATTGTCTGGCGTTAGAGAAGAAAAATCTATTTTTGTAAAAACCGGATCGTATGTTATGACTAATCCGGAAGACTTTATATTTCCGTTGCCAAGCAGTTGTATGCTGCTTTTTGCTAGGCCTACAGCGGAAAATCTAATGTCAGACTGACCGTCAGACTGTACGTTAAAAATAGTCTCCGGAATGATAGGGGGTTGGTTCTCAGCATGGGTGATGCTTGTAATACCTACCAAGCCTTCACGAGAAGTGGTAAACCCGTTCCTCATAACGGTAAATGCTTCCAGTATTTGAGGCTGGCCATCATTTACGTGAAGTGAAAATCTATCTTTCATCTAATATACCTTTTATATTATCCTAGCGGGCTTAGTTGTAAAGTTAATTATTATCACAGGTACTTGCTGGTTTGTCAATTTCATCATGGTATACCCAGCTAAAACCACGAACGGTACTGCATGATTTTATTCTAGAGGAAAAATCTTGAGATACCTTGACTCCTGAATCAACACTTCCGAATAATACAGAAACGTCATAACCGCTTATATTTCCATCAGGTAATAAGACGTGGCCTGAAGGGGAGAAGAAGTTAAAATCCTTGTCGCAAAAGCCGCTGTCGGATATACCTATCGGGCCAAAATCTAATTGATTTCCACTGTCAGCAAAATTTGTTTTTAATGATAGGCCAAAACATCCGCTTTGAGTTACTAGAGATAGCGAGTCTCTTGGGCCTAAGACTCTGTCTGTTTGAAGATGTCTACCCGGAAGGACTTCTAAGGATATGTTTGACTGCCATCTAGCTCTAGAATAATTAGTGTCTTCCTCTAAAGCACAAGATTTTAACGTTGTATCTGGGTGTCTGAATAGGAAGAAGTAATTTCTTTGATAGTCAGCTCCGCTGGAATGTATTTCAAAACCGCCTCCATCTATTGATTCATCGCTTAGGTAACCACAGAGCGTGTCGTTGTGAAAACCTAGATCATCTGGATCGCAAAATCCGCTCGTTGCGAGATGTAGAGTTTTGCAGTCATAGAGACATTCGTTAATGTTATTATAGTTTACATCATTTGCGTGTAGTTGGCCGGTAATATGTACGTCGTTGAACCAGCCGTCCCATCTTAGTTGGTCATGCCCCAGAGAGTAGATTTGGCTTTCATGGGGTACAACATGCCCCTTGACAGTCATTATACCTTGATTTCCAGAAGGCTCATTTGTGTCGATGCCAACTTTACCTCCAGAGAAATATACGACTTCATTGACGGAGTTGAATGCAAATTTGGATATACCTAAATTGCTTTCACCGCTTATGAAAGGTGTTATATCTCCAGAAACTTGAAGTGATCCGCCGTCCGCGTGGGTGCTAGTTACGGCTACACCCAGCTTTAATGTGTCAAGCGTTCCGTGAAGTAAAGGTCTATTCCCAACCCCAGCGTCAATATCGCAAGTGTGCTCTTGATCGAAACCCGGATAAGACCCTACAATAAACTTGAGATCTTGATCTGGTAGCACAAAGTAGCCAGCACCGTGACCTATGGCAATATTGTAGTCGCCGTGCTTGTTGGAGAGTAAGGAGAAGTTGCCAACACCTATATTTCCAGAGCCGTTGACATTTCCCCCTAGGGCATTAAAACCTACCGCTACGTTATGTGTACCTTGCAGGTTACAGCCTAGGGCATATGAACCTAAAGCTGTATTGCCACTACTTGCGTAGTTTGCGCCTAAAGCGTAGTATCCAAACGCCGTATTGTCTACGCTGACTCTATTGACGAGGTTTATTTTTTCTAACGCATAATCTCCACCAATAGTAGTTCTCACATCGGGAGAAGAGAAGTTAGAAGCATTTATTTTTTGGCCATCTAAAAATAGATGGACAGAATCTACTAAGTCAACAAGGCTTTCTCTTAGATCCTGTGGAGAAATCTGTTGAGTGGAATTGTCCGGTAAAAGACCGTCAATTTTGGTCAGATAAGCCGACTTAGATAAGATCATTTAAGAATACCTTTATTATTTAAAGCTTATTTGCAACGTTGATACATCGAACTTAACAGTATCTCCAGTATAAATAACTCTTGGGTTATCTAGAGCTGCGTGCATTAATACGTTTCCAGTTCCATATTCACCAGAATCTACGATTGCAATGCCTGAGACCCATCCCCAGTCAACTAGTGCTGCGGAGCCATCTCCAACATCAAAAGTTAAGGATGCGTTGTTTTTGATAAGACCACTACCTTGGGCGTGATCGTCTGCGTCATAAATCCAAACACTATTCCCTTCGCTGCTTGGCGGTCCAAGGTTTAGTCGTCTGTAGCCAGTATCGTTGCCGTTTGCGTCACCAGAAGGTAACTCTGGTAGGTAAGTGGCGTCGTAAGCTCCACCTTTTTGGTAGTGTGAGTTTCCAGTATTTGTATCGCTGGGAACACCACTACATAGAGCTACGGCAATATTGGTTGGCTTTGGAAACGATTGACCCCTGAAAATGTGATGTAAAAGCCCAGATTCAAGGTAATCTGATAAAGCTGCCATGTTAAAAACTCCTAGTAAAGTCCTAAAAAGAGATTGCGATTATATAGTATTATACACAAAAAAGAGCCACTCCCAAAGAAATGGAAGTGACTCTTCTTGCTTAACGATTAGCGACTTATATACTAGAATGAGCCAAGAATGACACGTCTATTATCAAGAACACCAAATCCAAGTTCAGCGAACCCGTAGTAGCCAGCTCTTTGCTGACGATGAAGCGTAGGATCTTCAAAGATCTCTACATTCTGCTTCATTGGCATGATGAAGCTGTCGTTAGCTCCCTGATCAATACCAACTACCAATTCAAGGTCAGAACCCTGAACGCTACCACCAAGACCATTCGAGAAGAAAGTCTGGTATTCTTGGCCTTCTCCAAGCTCGTCTAGGTCGTGCAAGTTCACGCCAAAGATACGAGTGATTGGAGCGCCACCTTCAGTAGCGGTGTAGATTTCTCTACGGGTTACTTCGTCAACCTGATCAAGACCCCAGTTACGTACATCTTCCAAAGCTTCTGGAGATACGTAAAGGTCGGTCAGGCGACCGCGATTGGCAGATCCAGTGTTACCGCCAGCGTTTCTGCGCATAACAGTCTGCATCAATGATACCAATCTCTTGCTGAACATACCGGCTGTTGCGTCACCATCGTAAACCAAGATGTTTCTATCAACACCAGCGGCCAGAATGGTGTGCCATCCATCGTCGTTCATCTTTTTGACGAAGCCAGCTTCAAGCACTTGCATAGCGCGGCCAACAATATCCCAACGAGCTTCTCTAGCATAACGAAGCAAGTAGTCAATGCTACTAGTGATGCTATAGGTTGGAATCATGACATAGTCGCTTTCGACCGCACGTTCTGGTACGCGACCATGACCGGGATTAGTGTAAGCAACGTGCTCACCTTCAAGTCCCGGAGAGATCAAGTCAAGAGGATACTCAGTAGAGGCTCCCGGCTCAACATTGATCGTTTCAAAGATATTACCAAGAATATTTCCAACGAGAACACCTTTACGCAAAGGAAGTTCAAGCGCCTTAGCAAACTCTCTCTGGGCAGCATATGCGACATTTTGATCGCTATCGCCCGATTTCTTAAGCAATGAAATAAATTCATCGCTAGGTCTTTCTGTAAGTGACATATTAATATCTCCTTTAGGTTAGGGCGAATTAGGTGCCGTAGGTGTTTGGAAGGTTAACGTAGACTTTAGCGTAACCGTCTGCGTCTTTACGAGACATAAAGCGGCCAACGCAAAGTTCACCAGAAGCTCCAGTCATTTCAGCAGCGGTGCAAATATTGCCTGCTGTGTGAGCTGAAATGTTTTCGTGAGATGTAAAGGCAAGATCTCCAGCTTTTGGTGTGCCGTCGATCATATTTGTTACAACCCAACCTCGGGTAAGAACTGTTACTTTGCCGCCCTTTTGAACTTCATCCTTATATTGATTAAGGTGAGTTCTGGTAAGGTCTTTGTTAACAACATCATTAAGAAGGACACCGACTGGAACATCAGCGTTTGTGGCCTTCTTGTATACTACAAGGTTTTCGCCTTGATCCAATGCTGCACCGGAAGCGAGTCCGAGATCAGCTAAAACAACAACGCCACCACGGGAAACTGCGGCACCATTGTAGAAGAAGCTAATGTCGGTCGATTCTTCATATCTATCTGCTTTAAGAGCCATGATTAAAATCTCCTGTTAAATTACTTGTTAAGTACGTGATTCTCGAACCAGTTAGCAACGCTAGCTCTGGTAGTTTCCATTTCGTCTTCAACTTCGGTTTCAACCAAAGCAGCTTCTGACGTTTGGACTTCCTCAAAGTCTTCCTGATAAATTTCAGCTTCAGCTTCTTCTTCTGCTTTAGCGTCTTTTTCTTCTTTCTCTTTCTTTTTCTTTTCGATTGCTTCCTTAAGTGCTGGAGGCAATGCAGCTTCAGCTTCTTCATCTTTCTCGTCTTTCTTTGCCTTCTTTTTCATAAGGGCAATAACAGACTCAAAAGCTTCGTCAGCCAGAGCGTCGAAGCTAGCTAGAGAATCTTCGATTTCTTCCTCATCAAGGCCCGCCTCAGCTAGTGCGGCCTTTCTTTTTTCCACCTGTGCTTTTTTCTTTTGCTCTTCCATTTCTTTCATAGCAATAGAAAGTTCGTCATTGGATTTAGCAAGTGCATCTTCTAGTTCAGCAACACGAGCTTGAGTGCTCTTAATGCTTTCTTCTAGTTCAGCAATGCTAGAATCTTTTTCTTCGATTGTGCTTTCAAAAGCCTCGACACGAGAAGCAAATTCTTTGTCTTTCGCTTCTTCAATTTTGGCCTTGATAGCTTGATTTTCTGCCTTTGCAGAAGCAAGTTCAGCACGAACGTCTTCAATCTGCTTCTCTAAAAGGTTATCAGCCATAGTAAATTCTCCTATATGAAAATTAGAATTGTGGTCTATTTCAAATGCGACAGATTTAATAATTATACTTCTTGGGTTAGCGGGCTTAGCAACTAAACCTTTACCTGAAAAAGATATATTTCTTAATGCTCTACCTACTTTGTAACCTTGATATTCACCTGTTCCGCCATAAGCTCTAAGGTGCTTGGTTAGAAAAGCGGACTCTTCATCCCTAGCAAGAACCTTGGCACTTCCTTCTTCCCCAATTAGAGCATAATCAAAACCGGCAAACAGGCATTCCATTGAAACGTACCATTTGCCTTCTTCGATTTCAGCTATAATTTTCTTCATTCTCTCTTGATTTTCAGCACCGGTCCAACTGTTGTAGAGGACAGCTTGTGTTATAATGTCAAAGTCTTCGGGCTGATTATCGCCATCTGCCACGGCTTTACCATCTTTTGTTAAGACATAACTACCGGTTATATGACCGATGATATCATTTTCATCGTGCATAAAGTTGAATTGCTTGTCTTCCGGTGTGTTTCTAGCAGCCCAAGTAGCCTGCGGCATAAAAACGTCATCGTTCTTATTCCAGCCGCAAGAGACTAGTACCGATTCTAGATAATATAGATCTATTTGATCTTTATTTTCTGCCATAACTTTACTTAGAACTTCTTCGTCAGCAATGATTTCTTTTGCTGTTGCGACAGTTCCTTTATGTAAAGTTGCCTCAGAGCAATAGGCAACGCTAGCGGTGCTTTTTACAAGCTCGCCAACCCCGTCTTCTATTTCTCTTTGGTATATTTTTATTGTCATAATTTTACCTCAGAAGATTATACACAAAAAAATAAAAAAAATGTAGAAATGTGTATTTTACCGTGAAATATGCTCGACATACTTAGCTAAGACGTGGTTTTTATAATCCTGTAAATTAGACGTTGAGGATCTAATATTTTGAAATTCTGCGAACAAAGCACTTGTTTTTGCTACCACTGCTTGGTGTATGGAGGCGTTTGTTACCGTAGACATTGGTTTCAGGTTTAAGAAAGCGTATAGCTTAAGATTTTCCAGTTCCTTGGACTCATCCTTAGTCAACTGTCTCATATCGCCTTTTTGTTTTGAGGCTAGGTATCCTTCGGAAAGGACGTTTAGGTTCTCAAAGGCTAAAGACGCCCAGACGAAAAGCTCTGCAACTCCGGGCTTAGACTTTGGAGTATCTACCCTTTGTTTTCTAGGTTCTTCATCTGTCCTAAATAGGGGTCTTCCCTCTTCATTGGTCATTGGTTTTTGGGATTGTGGAGATTGAGATTCTTCCTTTTTATCGTTAAGCTCTGTCTGTTTTTCCATTTTTTCTAAGTCTAGCTTTTGGTTAGCGTTGTGGAATGGACTTGCTTTAGGTGGAATCCTATCAACCTCTCTGTCTCCGCCTTCTCTTTGTAGTCTAACCTTCTCAACTGCTGGTATTTCTTTGAATCTTTCTAGCACGGTTTCGTGGGATATAATATCTCTATCTGCAAGTTGGATTAAAAGCTGCTTCTCAGAAGATTCGTCAGACAGACTCATTTGGTCGTAAACAACGTGTGCAGGCTTTCTAAAGCCCATTGACTTTCTTACATGCTCTATTTCTTTTTCCCAAAACTTGGTAAGTTGGTCTCTGCCGTACTGTAGTCTCTCAACAAGTGTTTTTAGTGATATAAAATTGTTAGTAAATCCGCCACTTTGACCAGCTATACCGGTAAGAGTTGGTGGTACGCCTAGGCCTGCATAAATGCTATTTAGTACAGATTGATACTTTTCAGAACCTAAGAACTTGTATACCTGACTGTTTGACTCAGTATATGATAACTCTGGACCCCAAACAAGTTCCATAGTACCCCCGCCAACATTGCTGGCTAGGATATTTCTAAGTTTGTTTATTACGGCCTTATTTGGTAATATCTTATGGTCTAAACTACCTACGGTCCAAAGTCTAATATTAGAGATGGCTCCATCTAGGGCGGAAAGGTCGGCCAGCTTCATCTTTTCCAGCATGATGATATCATCTAGGATAGCGTATGTAAGAGGGTATGCCCACTGCTGCCAATCGTCTTTTTTGTAGTAAAATACACTTAGTCTTTCTGGGTCTAGATCTATTTTTCTTTGTCCAGACTTTACAGCATTTTTTATTGAGGGTGGCAAGGTTTCCATTATTCTAGCTGGAACAGCGCCATCTTTGAAATTGTCAAAAAACGTATTTGGTGATAGTTGGAAATTCTTTCTTCCTAGAAAAAGGCTGATTGCGCCATCTTTCATATCTAGATTTAAAGGGTTGAAGAAGTTATATCTCCAAGGCACTACGTTTTGTTCGGATATGGGTAATTCTAGCCTAATGTCGTTGGCCATAGATCTCATATACTTTTTAATCTCAGGGGTTATGTTAGCGTAGCTTCTATATACAAAAACCTGACCAGTCTTATAGAGATTGTTTAGGAATCTTTCTGACCTCTCTTTACCTTCTACTTTTTTAAACCATTGCTTATAGAACTTTTCAACGCTTCTGCTTTCATGCGCGATATTGATTCCCTGACAGCCAAAGTCTCCCATGAGATCTATAATATTTCTTACGATGCCTACTTTTTCGTATGCATCCATACATAGCTTTATTGCTCTTTTCTGTTTTCTAGGCGTAGCTTCGTTAGGTCTGAAAGCATAGTAATCATTGGGACCAAATTGTGGCCTTACGGACCTATTAGGCTCGATATCTAGGAAGTCCCTGTGGTAACCTTTAGAAATACCATCATAAGAATCTAAGGATTCTGAAAATTGATCAAAAGCCTTAGCTTTACTGGTCTGGTCTGTATCGTTCCACGTTATAAAGGAGTCTTCTTGTGACATATTTTAGGTCGCCTGAAAAGTAATTTGATTGTAATATAATTGCTATTGTATTATACACAGATCAGTAAAGGTTTTTCATATTATCAGTAAACCAGTTGGGACCAGAGTAGTCTTCCCCGTTAGCGTCGGTCTTTTCGACTGTAGCAAACCCGCCATAGAAATTGTATTCTGCTGGAGGTGGTATTCTGGCAAGCGTCCTAGCTGCCATATTAGCCATCAGCAAAGAAGAATAGCGGTCTTTTCTTAGTTTACCCTTCTTTCCTGTCCCGATAACCGTCTCTGGCGTATCCCATTTATCTCTGCCTGTAGCCGTCTGCGTAATCTGTATCATGGTAAGTTCGTCTTTCAGGTCTTCTAGTTCCATGACGCATTGTTCGAGGGTATCGTAAGTTCGACCTTTTAGGCCGTCTTCAGCATTTGCAATACCTAAGCTTATGGTGTCAAACATTGGAAAAAGCAACGCCTTGTCTTCAAGGTCTTTTCTTAAGCCGTGATTTGCTTCAGCTAGCCAGTCATACCTTGAAAACTGACACATTTCAAGGATATGTAAACCTCTATGATCATCAGTATCTTTCGCTTTGTCTTCATCTATCACTGGCCATATTGGAAGTTCACCCTCTTGTATTTTATCGTTATCGTGTAGGGATTCCATAACCGCAATGCCGCCACCGCCAGCGTCCATCGCAATGTGAACACAGGGAAAGATCCTCATTAAGTCTCTGATTTTTCTAGCACAATAGGCATAAAAATCGCTCTCTTTAGAATATCCGCTTTTGACCTTTTCTTTGTGTTGCTCTCTATTTGTAGTCCAGCAATGGACTATACGTCTATGATCGGAATTGACTTCAATTACAACAATACTAAAGTTATCTACTTCAGAAGCTGGGTCAACGCCAAAAATATATCTTTTGTCCTTATCGCCTCTAAGTTGAGCTTGAAAGCATATTTGTTTTCCGTTAGAGTCTTTTATCTTACCATCGTCGCTGGTGACACAACTCTCTATCAAAGTACGCTTGAAAAAACCCTGAGAATCGCGTGTAAAGCACGCTCCAAACTCCATCTGATATATTCCAGCATGAACCGTCGCCTTCGATCTGGCGACCTGTGAGGCGTCCATAAAGCCTTCTGGTAGAAGCTCGTAAGGGACTCTGATGATCGAGTAGTCTTTCCAGTTGAAATCCTTTGGTGGGTCTTCTCCAAATATCTCCCTAAGTCTGTTTTCCTTGCCTTGGCTTTTGATTATGGATTTCCATTTTTTCCAATACTCGGCAAAATGGTTGAAGTCATAGTAGGCAGTACCGCTAAGGATAATTTGGTTGTTCTTTTTCTCTAGCACGCCGTTGTTGTCTTCCTCAAGCTCTATCCCTAATTCCGCTGCTTTCTTTTTAGCTGCTATTTTTTTTACGTTCTCTATAGGATCAGAGCTAACAGCAGCAAAACCAGCGACAACTGTTTCAAAGATATCCCTAGGAATGGAAGCGAACTCATCGCTAATAATATCATTAGCTCTCTGACCTCTAATTTTTTGTCCGTCACCAAGAGGGAGGCAAGTGACGCGAGACTTATTGATACGCATAACACAACGATCAACATCTCGTCTTGGCCCACTGCTTGCATCACACATACTCCTTAGTATTGGCGCGTTATTCCATATTGTTTCCATATACTCAAAAAGGACTTTTGATTGCCTAAACGCCGCACCCACAATAACAACTTTTCTTTCAGGGAGTATCAATGCTCTAATCATAGCATACAGAGAAAGCATGAAGGATTTACCAAAGCCTCGACTGGCTATGAGCATAGGGAATCTTCTGTTCCACATCTCACATAAGAACAATGCCTGTGAAGGTAAAATGTTAATATTAAATATGTGCTTGCATAGAAAAGAGAAATACTCTGGTCTTGTCATAAGCCAAAGTATTCTGTACTGTACGTCGTCTTCATTGAATTTAACTAGGTCAAACGGATTTATGAGGTCTGACTCTTTGACTCCGTCTAAATTTAACCATGCTTCGTCTATATTTTTTAGATTCATTATTTTAAGCTGTTAATCGAATTAAATTTTCTTGTGTTTAAAACTAGGTCTGCGAAACCGTAGTATACCGCTTCGTTTGCATCTAGATACCAGTCGCCATCTTTGAGTTTTCTTTTAAGATAGTTTTTGATTTTTTCTTGTGTTATGTCAGTATACTGTTCTTTAAAATATTTTCCTTTTAGGCAAGACTCTGAGTATATGTCTAGCATGAGTTCGCCTTGTTTTTTCTCGAACGCAGCACCTTTTTGAACATCTAGATAGTTTCCTGTATAGCCACTAGAGCCAAAGTGACACATAAAATAAGAGCTTGGCATCATAACTCTTTTATCTGCTGCTTGCAGTATAATGCTGCTCATAGACTCTGCTTGTCCATAGACAATGATGGTGACGTATGACTGACACAATTCTATTGCGTCAAATATTGCCATCCCGTCGTTCCAGTTACCTCCAACACTGTGCATGTGGATTATTATTGGATCTTTACTTATAGAGTCCAGCAGTCTAATGTTTTTATAGAAGTTTGTCGTCATTCTATACTCGACGCCCGGATCTTCATCTGAATTGCATATATAGCTGTGTAGATATATTTCTCTATTCTTTACATCAAGGCCATAGCTATGCACATCTGAAATAGTATCAACGCTGAGCTGCATTTTAATCTCCCAGTTCATAAAGTTCGTTAACCCTTTTCAAAATACTTAACACGGTCCACTTTGCGTTCTTCTTGGAGTCACAGAACATGACGTGTATGTTATCGTACATCTGATACTCCATTATCTTTTTTAGCATGAATTTGTTTGTTACTTTTAGTTTGCCCCAGTCGCTTTCTGGGATATTAGATCCTTCTGGAAAATTCATTAAGTCTGAAAGGGAAAATTCTAATATTATAAATCTATGCGGAAAATCTTTCATCCGTTGTATTTCTTTTGTAAACCTAATACTATCGTGGCCTATATTGTTTGCAAATTCTACAACACTGGCCTTTCTTTCTACGCATACCTTGTCTTCTAGTCCTTCTAGACTGTAGTCTCCGGTATCTAGTTTTCGGACGACCATACCTTCACATTTATGATATCTAGAACTGCTGGGTTCAAAGGTGTACCCCTCTTGCTCTCTAGTGTCTTTTATTATTTTAAAGGGTTGTATTTTAGGCATTCTTCTCTCTCACTATTTGATGGAATAAAGACTCATAAAAAGTTTCGTTGTTAGTAACCTCTTTATGGCAACCGTAACAAAGGGTAATCCCATTGTCTATTTCAAATCTAAGTGTAGAGGCAGAAGCCCACTTTCTAATGTGGTGTACTTGTAGGCTTTTCTTTCTTTTGCAGTTTGGCATTTGGCAGCAGTACTTATCTCTTGCTAAAACTCTCTTTCTCCACTCTGCGTAAACTGGATCGTCGTAATTTCTTCTCATTATGGCACGTCTATCTTTTTGATTGATATGTCATTGAATATCGACTTAATTTGTTTAATCATATTTTTATCCTGTTTTAATATTGACTCTGCGAATTTATGGTAGCATTTGTAGCACGCATCATCTGGATCTTCGGCTTCTACGAAGATAATAGGTCTTTCGCTATTGTATTCTCTTAGGTTTATATGCTTTAGCATTGGTATAACAAGAGAAATGTCTATAGTGATTTTATAAATTTTCATTCTGATGTTGTGTCGTGATCTACCATCATCTTTACTAGGTCTTCAAAAGTATTTTTTGGTGTCCACCCTAGCTTTTCATTTGCTTTTGTAGAATCTCCTCTAAGGTAGTCTACTTCTGCTGGTCTATAGAATTCTGGGTCTTGAACAACAAAGTCTGACCAATCATCAATGCCGACACGTTTAAATGCTACGTCTAGGAACTCTCGAATCGTATGAGTTTCGCCGGTGCAGATAACATAGTCCTCCGGACAATCCTGTTGTAGCATCATCCACATCGCTTCCACGTAATCTCCTGCGTACCCCCAATCTCGAAATGCTTCTAAGTTACCTAGACGCAGCTTTGGAAATTCTGGATCTCGTCCGCTTCTTACGAAATCTCCAATCCACTTTGTAATCTTTCTTGTGACAAATGTTTCACCTCTTCGCGGTCCTTCATGGTTAAATAAGATGCCAGCACTAGAATGAAGACCATATCCTTCCCTGAAAAGTCTCGTTAAGTGATGAGCTGCACACTTAGCTATGGCATATGGGCTTTGAGGCATAAACTTAGTTTCTTCATTTTGATATTTTTCCACAGGTAGCTTGCTGTCAAAGTCTCCGTCAACGGGTCTTTCATCATAGTTTCTTCCAAACATTTCACTAGAGCTTGCTTGATAAAATCTAACCCCAATCAGCTCGTTAGCAATAATACTCTCCAATATATTTAAACATCCTTTGCCCGTTATATCCCAAGTTAGCGCTGGTTGCTTA
>Ga0115011_10001471_pt1 | contig 16941 bp, 9 predicted proteins | sample TroAtlMetagenome_2_FD_88705 | JGI IMG/M metagenome (GOLD analysis project Ga0115011, IMG submission 88705) | Marine eukaryotic phytoplankton communities from Atlantic Ocean - Tropical Atlantic ANT8 Metagenome | ecosystem: Environmental > Aquatic > Marine > Oceanic | place: Tropical Atlantic...
ATATCCCCCTAACCTAATCCTAAAGCATCAGTTTTTAGGGGATGTCTAAACATTAGAAAAAATGTGAGTTGCATTAACTAACTTACTGATATTCATTTCCTCAGATCTGGCCAAATTAAAAAAGAAAAATTTAAGACTTATGGCGTGGGGCTGAGGGGTGTTTTTATCATCGATTGATATTCCTCGGCCCGGATCGAAAAGAGTCATTTTTTAGACATGTCTAAATTTCTTGTAAATGCGTTTTTAAATTTATTATTAATTGACAAATGTTTATTCTTTAATTAATCTTTCCTTATGTCAGAGTTCTTAAATAATTCTTCAATATTGTTAGGGCAGATTCCATCTGAACCTAATCCTTTAGTTCTTCTTTTTCAGATTCTTATTCTTCTAAGTTCCATTTGGGCTGGAATTGATTCATCAAAAATTGAATTAAAGAAATATAAGTCAGGTATCGCTTATGGCCCCATAGTATTAGCAATTTTGTGCATACTCTTATGGATAGTTGCATTCCCGTGGTACTTGGTTGTTCGAGCTAAAATAAAAGCTGGGTCGGCAGAACTTAAACAACCTTCAGCAGAAGCATAAACGGCGCTAAAATGCTATTCAGCTCAACACCGCCAAAAGCATCAGTTTCAAAGCGCGTCTAAATCTTAGGAAATACGAAGATTATAGCACCGGTGCTATAATCAATATCTACTATAACCCGATAAACATTGGTGTTGCACCAACAACGCCTGTTTGGTAGCTAAGAATTTCAGACAACTTGGTGGCAGTTTTCAGAATGCGCCTTGTCCTTAGGGAAAGGGCGTTTTTTCGTTATGCATGAACTGGCCAGATCGACTGGCAACTTCCACTAATGAGGCAGCATTTGCTTTTAGAATAACACCAAAAAGAAGTATCGGAAAAAACATTCTCACAAAAAAAATCGTAACCACTGATTAAACATCAAATATTAGACCAGCCAGGATAGAATAACTCGAAGATTGAGCCTGAGCGGATCATTATGGGTCAAAAATGAGAACCTAATCCACCGTAAGAAGTCTTTTCTAAGATTTTGCGTTAGGCCATTTCTGACTCGGAGAGCGGCTTAATCCCCATCATTTTTGCCTTCTCCTTCTGGCCACAAGTCGAATGTTTTTTTCGATTTTGTTTAATTTGTTGGAATCAACCAATAAACGAGCATATGTATTCGCAGATTCCTTCCTTAATTTTTATATCGAAGCTACTTTTAGAAGGAACGTCAAAGTGTTGACCGGCGACGTAGTCAATTACACTGGTGTTACCTTTCACTTTTACGGAACAACCCCCTGCTATAATTTCCATCCGCTCGGCTTGGTCTGTATCGAAGTGAAATTGCCCGGGGTAAATCATGCCAAGGGTCTTTTTGCTTCCATCTGCTAGAACAATAGTGTGGCTGACGACTTTGCCATCAAAATAAACATTGGCCTTGGTTACTGCTGTCACGTTTTTAAATTCGTTGTTTGTCATGCCTGAGAAATTTTTATGCGAATTGCCAGTTTGTCAAGACGCTTAAGATACTGATTGCCGGCTAGAAGCAAATGAAATACTTCCTTTTCACAACAATCGGAGCGCACCGGAATTTCCCATACCTAATGGGGCCAAAGCAAAAAAGTTCAATTAGTTTGGCGATTGGTTCATAAAACTTTCTATTCACCAAAACTCCACAAATGATCTGCACTACGAATATAGATTTTTGAATCAACAACCGCTGGGGTAGCATAGATTTTTTCCTTTAAGTTTGTAACATGAACTATTTCCATTTTTTTTGAAGCTTTGATTAAAAATACATTACCTCGATGAGCACAGACAATTAGATGGTCTCCAACTGCAATCGGGCTCGCATAATATTCTCCACCCACCCCAAGTCTTTCTTTCTGGTAGAATGGTTTACCGGTCTTCAGCTCAACGCAGGTCATGAAACCTCCTTTAGCTGCTAAGTATACCCTATTGCGGTAAATTAAAGGCGAGGCTACATATGGTAACCCTTTCTTGAGCTCCCATAGGACATTAGATTTTGTAATATCTCCTGTGCCGCCAGTAGCGATACCTAGCATGACATTTCGGCCGGGTGCATTGGGTTGATTGGTGTATAATGGAGCCCATTCATCCATAATGACAAATCCATCACGATTAGTATCGATATAGTTGAAAGCATCTTTAGCTCTACTTGCAGGGAACTCTAAAAGGCTTAATTTTTTATCTTTATCAGCATCAAACTGATTGAAAAAAGCAATTGGGTCTTTTTTAGAATTTTCTGATACATTGGAGTCTTCATCAAATACTGATTCTACTCTGTTCTGACCTGACACATGAGCAGTTGTCCATCCCCCAAACACAACAACACCATTTGACTCGACTGGGGAAGGGCAAACAAAAGAAGGAAGGCCAATCGTGCTCCATATTTCTTCGCCGTTAATTGCAGAGTAGGCGATTAGTTTCCCACTCCCTCCAGTTAATATTAAATTTCTTTTTCCTTGCTGTATAGGATATGGACTACAAAAACTTGGGATATAATTAGGGCGCTTAGCTGACCAGATTTTTTTGCCAGTATTCAAATCCAAGCAAAGCAAACTTGAATCAATACCTCCATCTCGATTGATAAATACTTTATCATTAGAAATTACAGGAGAAGCTCCATAGCTAAAGGAGCTAGAGATGGGTGCTACAATATGCTCCCATTTCAATTTACCGTTTAAATCGGTAGCAATTACCCCATAATCATCAAAATAAAAAACAACTAAGCCGCCATTAGTTGCTGGGGTTGAATTTGAAGGATCCCCCGCAACGTGATCATAGATGCGAATTTTTGAAATTGGACGCTTTTTTTCCCATAATACCTCTCCGGTATTTCGGTTAAGGCAAATAAGCTTAAAGTTCTTTTTATTGTGGCCTGTGATGAAGATTTTGTTTCCCCAGATGCTGGGAGAAGAATGCCCAGTTGGTGTTGGGATCTTCCAAATTAATTCATTATTAGGGGAAAAGTCTTTAGGAATTGTTTGGGGGGAAGCAATGCCATTCATCTTTGGGCCCCGGAATTGCGGCCAGGTTGGTTCTGCAGAAGCATTCAATGATATTAAAAAATTGAATAAAGCTGTAGTTATAAATATGGCAAATAGGGTTTTCGTTCTTGGAATCATTTTAATTTATGATGTGCTAATATCTCAGCAATGAGCCGTATGGATTTTAAATACTAAAGAAAATAATTTTCTTCAAGCGAAAATAAAATTCATGCGACAAGCTAGTTAGTTTTTAATGCCGAAAGCTACATTCTCAAAGCTTTTGCCCCTTGATAAAGCTATTGAATAAATAGTCAAAAGAGCTAAGCTTTTCGTGTCGTGAAACATCTCCTACTCATAACAATCACAGCTATGGTTTTGATAGGCTCTGGAAAGTTCCAGCAGTCGCCTGCTGCTGTGATAGATTCAGCCGAAGAACTCTTTGCGCCCGATAATTTCCTTGAAGTCAAAATACAAATAAACCCCCTGTTATGGGATCGGTTGCGATATCAGTACCGCGACATCACCAAGGAGCGAAAACCCGGTGAAGCATTTAAATCCAACTACGCCTACCTTCCGGCACGGGTATTCATTAATGATGAAGATCTTGGCGAGGTTGGGCTCCGAAAAAAAGGCCTCATCGGATCAAGCTCCACTCAGCGTCCATCTCTGAAAATCAAATTTAATCACAGTAAAAAAGGGCGCAAATATCATGGGCTCGAGCGGCTCACGCTAAATAACAACATTCAAGATCCGTCGCTTGTAAAGCAATACCTTAGCTACAAACTGTTTCGCAAAGCAGGTCTCCCTGCACCTCGTTGCAACTTTGCACGTGTTTATGTAAACGGCCAATATTTGGGTGTATATACGAATGTCGAGTCGATCCGTAAACAGTTTCTAAAGCGCGCATTCAATGACAGCGATGGAGACCTGTACGAAGGTATGATCAATGACTTTCGTGAGGGCATGTACGAAACGTTTGAGATCAAGGATGGTGCTGGTAAAAAAATGAAGTCGATCGTCCGGGCTGTCAAAGCCTTGTCTAAAGAAGGTGATGATCAGCTAAATGAGCTCGGTCAGGCTATTGACATTGATCAGTTCATTAACTTCTGGGTTCTTGAAATTATTACAGGGCATTGGGATGGCTATAATGGTAACCTCAATAATTTTTTCGTTTACAGCAGTTCTGAAGATAAACGTCTACGCTTTATTCCATGGGGAACAGATGGGACTTGGTCGATGTTTAATCCGTTCATTGGAGCCAAAACGGCAAGAATGACTAACGCTAGTTCACTATTGGCCCGAACTATCTACTTACACCCAGAAACTCGAAAAACGTACCGTACCTCCCTTGCATATCACTTAGAAAAAACATGGAATGAAGAAGAAATTCTCTCCGATATAAAAGAAATTCACACAATGGTAGAAAACCATGTGATCGGCTCTACGAAAGGGCTGAAAGAGGCTGCAAGAAATATACGAGAATACATCAGAGCAAACCGTAACACTCTTGAATCCGAACTCGCTGGCCCTGAGCCACAGTGGACCATACCGCTTAAACGGAGCGAGCCCGTTCAAATTGCAGGTGATCTCAAAGCAAACTTTATACTGCCAGTGACCGAAATGCTCCAAGAAGGTGAGAAGCCAAATAACGACATCTCGATAAATATTTTGAAGGCAAATGGCACAAGGTTCGATCTAGCGAACCCTGTTGGCCAAGCTGGTTTCCCCCCAAATGCGCGTTGGTTCGATAAACCTCAAATGACTTTAGGGGGCAGGTTCAGGGACACCCCGAACCATCTGCGATTGTTTATGAGCTTCGACCCTGAACGCTTTAGGCATGTAAATCCGATCAAGCTTGATCACTTTAACGGTATGGCTTGGGTAGGTGTGTTTAATGAAGAAACAAAACAGATGACTATCTGTGGGATGCTTGTCGGAGAAATCCTTATTGTCAAAAAGGACATCAATGATCAACCCTACTTAAAAGGATCGATTAACGCCAAGTTGAGACTATGGCGCGTACCGTCACCACTCCGTGCGACCTTCTCCACAAGTTCGGAGCCAAGACGGGTGAACAATTGAAAGCTAAAGGGAAATGAAAAATTTCCTCTTCACAACAATTGCAGCACCTCGTCATCTCCCCGCCTAATCAGGCCAAATTAAAAGCTGATGAGAAACATGTTGCTCTAAAAAAATTCTATTCATCTCAATAGATGCATAAGCGTATATTGTTAGTGGTGTATATTCCTCAGAAAACACGCCTGCCTAAACTCATGGTCCATGAAAGAATTTTCACTTTAATGCTGTAAATGTTTACTATTATACGGTTATGCGCTGGTATGACAGTCTTGTTGTTTTTTAATTAAATGGTTAGGCCAATCTGAAATCTCATGTTTTTGCAAATAGGCGGATTTTAATAGAGAACAAAAAAAGACAAATCTTACCAAAAGCGGACGCCTGGCCAAACTCAAGTGCAAAAATTAAGTTGAAAAACTTATCAGTCATGTGATGGTTTACCTTCTTTTGAGCTATCTTCTTTTTTCCGAGCAGTAATCAATAATAAAAGTGAAACTAAAACTACTACAAATCGGGTTTTTTCTAGCAATTCAAGCTCCTGCGCTTTTATTAGCTCAACCTCGTGAAGATGATTCTACTCCTGAAATCAGTATCTCTATTGAAGATGGCAAAGTTAAACTTGCTGTAAATCTTAACGAACCATTCAGATGGGAAAAAACAAGATATGAATCCACTAAAAAATTCCCCCAGCCGTGGATAGGTTCACCAGATACACCTCACCAGATCTGGCTTGAAGAAAAGGGAGCTATGGAATGGCTCCAAACTGACATGATGTTTATAGGGAACTATAAAGTGATTGGTAACTCGGCAAAAAACATTCTAGATCAGTACATAGCCAAGTATGGAGGAATTGGACTTAGAACTTGGTCAGTTGACAGGGAGGGTAACCTACAGTCTTTTAATGAAACTAGTGGGAAAAATGAAATATACACCCCCGAAGCTTTTGCAAAAAAATTCGAGTTAGAGTTTCATCAATCCGATAAATATGAAATTGAAGTATCCGTGTTAGGTTACCTGGTCGAGATCATAGGAGTTTTTGATCCTGACACAAATCTATTGAATTTTGACACATTGGATTACGCCCCATTTTTTAAAATCCCAAAACTGGTAGTTGAAGGATCAAAAGATATGAAAAAATGGAGTAAAGTGAAACTATCAGCGCCACTGCCAAAAGAATATCAGTGGCCACAAGAGTTAAGAGTCGAACTGGAAGCCGAGTTAAAAGATAGCACATTCTATAGGGTAATAATTGAAGAAGAATAGCTTTCTTTAAACAATAGTTTAAATTTTTCGATATACTAAAACAAAATAAATAATAAAAATTAAGTTATTGGAGAACTGAAACCCTGTCCACAGTCACTGATTAAGGATTTATCAAAACAGGCAAACAACAAATCGACTTCTGATGAATTAAAATATCAGTTAGCTATTAGTAGCCGTTCCGAAATATTGATTGTGAAATTTGAAGGGCATCTGCAGACTGCGCCAACGCCTATTTTCCCATGGACTAATCTAGAAGAAACTGGGAGCCTTGAGGTACAAACTGATATAGGTTCAGCTTTCTTCCTTACTAAAAAATAATTATTCAGGAATTTCTTTTCTAACTATTTGCGCATAAAGAAATTAAACCAGCAAAAGATCGGAATCATTGTCTAGCACTTTTTAAAAATCGGGATAAAAAAATAAACAACCTTAAAGTGCTATTCACCTCAACAACGTCAAAAGGATTATTTTTCTTAAATAAACCACGTAATTTTTTCGTGAAATTTGCCACCTTAAACACCATAATCAAGGCATAGGCTTCTATCGTTTACTAGAGCACCTGATGAAGGTTTTGGGTGAAATGGAAAACTCGCCTCAAAAAAATGTAGTTGTTAATTGAAGGGATGAATTACCCACTTTCAGATGCATCGACTTTGTATTGCTCTGTTTTTAAGGGAATCCTGATATCTCTGAAAACCTTATAAATACTCAACGAGACTGCGATTGAAGAAGAAGCCATGTTAAAATATTGCACTCCTTTTTTTGCCGGTTTGATCATCTGGGCCAGCTTAGTTCCAACACTAGCTGCCGCGGAAAAACCGTTGGAGGGACCTATTGATGCCTTTCTAAGCAAGTCCCACATAGACGTCCAACCGCTTTTCAGAGAAATACGCCACCCCAACGTCGTGGTCACTCGAAAGGGAACGGTTCTCGCCACCTTGGGTGACAAAAAGCTTCTCGCTCGTCGTAGTGAGGATGGAGGCAAGACCTGGGAGGAAGAGATCATCATCGCCGAGCCGGCCTTTCAGGGAGGGGGCTTGACCGTCGACGAGACCACTGGGGACATCCTCGCGTTCGCCGAGGATCGCCACCCGCCTGCTCCGTTGTCGTTTTATCGTAGCAAGGATGACGGCAAGACCTGGCAAAAGATGGAATCCACGATTCATCCGGACACCCGCGGGAACGTGCCATCAATGCATATGAATGAACATGGAATTACATTGCGACATGGCAAACATGCCGGACGCCTGATCCGTGCGGCAAGGCATTACGGCAAGTCCAATTACCCCAAGAAACACTGGCCGACACATTACACCACCGCAATCTATAGTGATGATCATGGAAAAACCTGGAAGACCAGCAAGCCGTTTTCCGAAATGGGGACGGGCGAGGCGGCAATCGCCGAACTGGCCGATGGGCGTCTCTACTACAATTCCCGCTCTCATTGGAATGCGCAGAAGCCGCCGCTGCGGCGACGCGAAGCATGGAGCAACGACGGCGGCGAAACCTGGACCAGTTGGCGGATCGTCGACATCCTACCCGACGGACCACAGGACACGAACTACGGCTGCTTTGCAGGACTTGTCCGGTTGCCGATTGCGGGCCGGAACATCTTGCTCTACAGCAACTGCGACAGCGCTACCGGCCGCAAACTTGGCACGATCTGGGTGAGCTTTGACGGCGCAAAGACTTGGCCTTTGAAGCGACTAATTTGGAAAGACCCCTTCCAATATTCCTCCCTCTCCGCTGGACGACCAGATACGGCGAGCGAAGGTTGGATCTATCTGCACTTCGAAGGCCGTCTTCCGCAGACGCGCATCGCCAGATTTAACCTCTCCTGGCTACTTGACGGCGAGCTGACTGGTGACGGTGAGGTTCCCATCATCAAACCCACATCAAACTAGTCACTACACTCCTCAGTAATCAATGAGCCCATACAGTCAAAGAACTAAACTCTGAGAAAATTAAAGCTCCACTTTTTATTGGTCCGACGTTTAGTTATATTTATTAATAGGGATTTCCTTTTTTGCTGTACTTTTTTGAAAATTGGTGTATATACAAGATTTACCACTTGAGTTTTTGTGTAGTTTACTCGTTGGGCAGGTAAACGCCCCCTTCGGTTGGGGGCTTACAAAGTAGAGCTGACGTGGCACCTCTCTTTTTGTTTTTTTAAATATTCTACGATCACTTAAACCATCATGAAAAATCGAATCCTACTCAGTGCCTTGGCTTCATTGTGCCTCGGCACGCATGGCTATGCGGAACCTCACAAGGTTGATTTCTCAAAACCGGATATGGACGGGTGGAAATCAACTCTCTCAACCAAGACGATCACCTACTCGAAAAAGAGGTATATCTCCGGCGGTGGTGGTGGAATAAGTGGTGGTGGAGGTGGCGGGCGGTGGGTTACTGACTGGCAAAAAAACAAAACAGTGACTTCTAACTCCTTTAGGTCGATATCAAGTAATGTTGCGCGTATAGACACCATCAAGCCTTTCGCTCCAGCCACTACCACACATATCAGCGACTGGAGTTTGGAGACATCCTTTGCTAGTCCCAGACTGGATTTAACCATACACGAGAACGATGGGCTAAGATTTGAATACCGTCATCAAGCAGGGTTTCAAGTGATACTATATTACTCCTCCGATGCAGGCGAGAATTGGAAGCCACTTAATAATATAACATTAACTGAATCGGATTCGTTTAAATCGAGAAAAGTGAACCTTGAAAATAAAACGCAGACCGATGAATTCATGGTGAAATTCGTCGTAATTGACAAGGCGGGAATAGTAATCAGAAACTCTTCTGATTTCCTTGAAATAAAAAATCTCACAACTCCACCCTACTATGACCCCTATCATAGAATGTCGCTCCAAACGGCTGCCTTTGAAAGTAACGTCATATTAACTCGGAAACTTATCTCGATAGGAAGGAATATTAACGAACTTAAGCACGGACATAGTGCGCTTCATGTTGCTGCTTTTCATGGGAGTATCGATGTGGCCGCCGAGTTGGTAAAAAATGGTGCAGATGTGAATATCCAGCTAGACCCGAAGGCTATCAATGACATTGAAATCAAAAAATACACGGTGAAGGAGGGAGATACTTATATCAGCATTGCTAAGGATCATCACTTAATGCATTCCAAATCCGGCGCTGTTCAATTTCTGCGTTTAAATGAGATTTGGTTAAAGGGAACTGCACTGAAAAATAATCCTCCAACCTTCGAAGTTGGTGAAGTGGTTAAAGTTATCGATGCAAATGCAGGCCCAGAATGGTTTAGGCATACTCGCGCATTAAAGGGGCAGGATGGTAAATTGGAAAACCCGCTAGGATTTGGGCAAGTAATTGGGAGAGTTCCCGCCCTAACCCCTCTAGAACTTGCATGTGTTTCTGGCAAAATAGAAATGGTATCCTGGCTTATTAAGAATGGGGCAAATCCAGATGGAGCCCCTAGGATTCACAATGGGCTGTGGACTGCTTTAGGCAATCAAAATGAAGCTCTACTGCGCGTTCTATTAGAAGGGGGTGCAGATGTAAACATCGAGCGTGGCAAAGGAGATACTCCTTTTCGTGTAGTTTGCACTAGAGGGCTAACTTACTTCGCAAAGATTTTAATTGAGGCAGGGGCTGATTATAATTTTAAGGAAAAATCTTTGGGGAAAACCCCCCTAAGAGCGGCAGCACATTTCGGGAGGACAGAAATGGTACAGTTACTTCTTGATTTAGGCCTTGATCCTGATGTGCGAGACGACTGGGGGTGGACACCATTGCACGTAGCTATCAATCCAGAAACAGCCAAAGCTTTAATTGATGGGGGCGCAAATATTCATGCAAAGGCAAAAGATGGCAATGAAGCAATTCATAGCTTGATTGGAGAAAACATGCTCGATTCAGTAAAGTACTTATTATCACTCGGAGTAGATGTAAACACACATGGAAAAAACAACATCACTCCACTTCATCAAGCCGTGATTTTCAATCATGTTGATGGTGCTAAAATGCTCCTTGAGAATGGTGCAAATATAAAGGCAGCAGACAACAATGGTATGACCTGCCTGCATTTCGGAAGGTCGGATGCCATGGTTGAATATCTCATCTCAAAAGGAGCCAATGTAAACGCCGTCGCAAAGGATAATACTACTCCTTTGCATTATGCATCTAACGGCGCAATAGCGTCTCTTTTGATTGAAAATAAGGCGAATTTGAGAACAAAGGATTTGGATGGAGCCACTCCACTGCATTGGGCCGCTTCAAGTCGTGCGGATGTTGCCACCGTGCTAGTTTTGGCAGGAGCCCCCATAAACAGTAGAGACGCATCCGGTTCAACCCCACTTGATTATACCATTGATGAGATAAAAAATTTCCTCATTAAAAAAGGGGCCAAGCTAGGCAGCCTGCTCGTGTCGCTGGAATTCGACTTGGCTAAGAGCCAACTGATGATCCGGGGAGTGGCGGGAACAACCTACGAAATACAGTACAGTACCGACCTCGGTAATTGGCATACCTTGGAATCCGTCAAATTGAAAGATACTACGTTTACCTATATCGACAAAGCGCCACCGGTCTTGAGCAAACGTTTTTATCGACTGAAGAATTGAAAGCCGAAACCAAATGAATGGCGATGAATTTTTAGTGCGCGACTGCTTGGCCAAGCGCTAAGCGGCTTTTGAAAAAAGTTCAGCCATATCTCACAGTATCAGCCTGATTGCTCATACTTTCTGATTTTTCAAACAGGCTCTAGGGGGTAACGGTGGCTTTCAAGCGGGCGAACCCACGGGTGCCCGGAGGGAATTGCAGGAATTCGCTTACTGCCCCAGCCTCAAAATCGGCAAGGCTGTAGGCTCCAGCACCCTTAGCGGTTTCCCAACTTAACAAATTCTCTGACCACTCAACCGTTAGCCTCACCGAATCCGCGCCAATACGGCGGGTGTAGCTGTATAGCATTTTCCCGTCTCCGGTGGAGATTATTCGAGGCGAATCGACAAGGGCATAGTCGATTGGATCCTCGTCGCCGAATAGGATCGCGTCGGAGGTGCCAGGATTGCCGTCGTGAAATGCGCTGCTGCGCCAGTTGGTGGCAATGTTTGGGTTTGGGCGTGTCCCAGGTTGGATCATGACAAGGCTCGGTCCGCCACCATCCGGGGCAGTTGGCCAAGGCGCAGAATCATCGTAGGCGAACTCCGTCACCGTCGAATTGTTTGAATCCTCGATCTTGATCGTTTCGCCCCCGTTGCGAAGCGAGGTGCCGTTTTCGAACTGGGATTGAGTGACGACGACTCGCGCTCCCGGTACGAGCCTCACCCCGGGAGCGAAGCTGAACTCGATCCCGCGGGTAAAACGCACGCCGCCCAGGTCGAGTGTCACGGAGTCGCTGGTGTTCATAACCTCGATAAACTCCTTACCACCGCCTTCGTCTGACGGGTGGTACATTATTTCGCTGACGATGAGAAACTGCTGTATGTCGCTCAAGTTTTTGGGTGTGGTTTTTGTCGCCACCGGGCGTCTTTTCGCATCGAACAGTGTCAGTATTTCACCGGTGTTGGCGAGGTGGCCGGAGTAATTCCCGATCACGAGTCGTGACTCGCCGGCGGTTGGCGAGCTCGCGCGGCTCCGGAATGCTGCGACATTCGGGGTGAGGAAAAATTTACCACGTTCCGGATCGGCATCGCCCCCAGGGATGACTGCACCGGGAGGGAAGGTGAAATCAACCCCGCCCTCGATCCTCCATCCGCTCAGGTCGACAGCGTAAGCATTGGTATTGACGATCTCGATGAACTCCTCGTCTTGGTTTCCGGAAGCTGGGTTGTATTCGATTGATCCGAAATTCACGACGGGATCCTCGGGCTCGGAGTCGGGGATGAGTCCGCTTCCGGGAGGGCCGTAGGTTTCGAACAGCTGAACGCGCCGGTTTGGTAAAAAGTTGTTGAGAATGCCGGACAGGGTCGAGTTGAAACTGGTGATGCCCTTGCCGGCCCAGAGGTCTTGGTCGCGCGCGGCGTCGACGGAAATCTGCGTAGCGAAACCGTTGAGAAGGTTTTCAAAGTAGCCGCCGCCGTTCGCGCGGTCGACCAATTGCGGCATGACAAGCATATCGCTGTTGTTGGCTGATTGATTGACCGCATGGATGGCGAGCACGTTGACCCCGGTGACCAGCGCCTCGCCCGGCAGGGGGAATTCCTCGAAGTTCACTGCCAACGAATCCGGATGGCTGCTCGCCGGCGAATCGAACCGCGCCGCACCGTTGACATTAGCCCGCATGACCTCGGTTCCGTTCAGGTAGGCGACGAAGCCGTCATCGTACTTCATCTGCAGGATCAGGCCGGTGATTGCAGCGGGATCGGCGACGTTAAAATTCATCCGCGTGTAGATCGACCTGGCATTCGCAGCGGTCTCGCTCGGTTTTACTCGCGTCGAAATGAGATCGGCGAAGACACTTGCCGAATTCTCATAGCCAAAGCCAAAATCGCCGCTCGCCCAACCTGCCGCCCCCGGGTCGAAGCCAGGCGTGAACCAACTCGCGTCGAGTGAGGAGTCTCTCGGGACGTGGTAGAACGCGCTGGTTGCCCCAACTTCACCCGAGACGATCACAGTAGAGACACGTTGTTTCGGGATCGCGAGGTAGCGGTCGGCCAGTGTCCGCACCCTGCGCATGTACATCTCGCGGGTGATCGGGTTGTCGAGAATGGCACTGTGCAGGTGGTTCTGCCACTCCGGGTTGGGCGCGTTGTTGCGAAGTTCCTGGGTGTGCTTCGCGTCGCCGTAGAGCGGGCTGGTCCAGTTCTCATGCGTCCGGTTATGGAGGGCAGAGTCACCATCCCACGGCAGGCGGAACCACTCCTGCCGGTGAGGGTCACGGTAGAGATAATAATTTTTCGTCAGCTGGTCATGGTTACTCGGCACCGCCATCGCTGCCATCACGTTGATGTAGTTCGGCAAATTCACCTCGTCGGCGACGTAGGCAAAGCGATGAGGGTTGGCAATATTGATGTTTGACGTGAAGTCGATGAGGTCGGTGTAGGGTTCATCTTTTCGCAATAACTTGCGGTAGAGGCCAGTGTTGACCGTCGGCGAGAGCGTCGCCGGGACGTTGATAGCCTTGTAAAGCGCGCCACTGGCGTCGAACCCGTGTCGGCCAAGGAATTCCTCATCGACCTGTTCGACGAACGAGAACAGTCCCATGTCCGTGCCATTGCGTTTGATCCAAATATACATCGTCTCCGGCGCAGGCGAGCCGGCCTGGTTAAGGAAGGCGAAGATCGCATTCTCCCGCAGATAGCCATCACGGAAATGCGAGTTGACGTTGAATTCCTCAACGGCCGGCGCGCCTTCTTTCCAGGAAAAGTGCCCGCCGCGGTAAAAGTCGAACTTGTATTTGTGCTTCGGCAAGTTGGCGGTGCTCTGCCCCCGGATGCGGCAGAAGATGTTGTCGTAGAAGCGGCCTTTGAAAAACAAACTCGCACGTGTTCCTACGCGTCGGTCGGCGTTGGAGGTATCTGCCGTGAACCAGTGTAGCACCGGCTGGTTAGCGTTAATGTTAGGGTCAGTGACGACCGTGCCGAGGTATTCCGCCGACTCGGTCTCGTTCCGGAACGGTGGCTCGCGAGTCATCTCGCCGCCGGAGGTACCTGCAGTGACATACCAGCGCACCATGTCGCCGGCAGAGTAGGCCGATGCGGGGATCGTCGCGGAGTAGATCCCGACGCCGGTTTCGGACATCAAAAGCGTCTGTTCGGATCCGAATCCAATGCGGTATGTCAACTTCACGGCATTCACTACGCCCGCCCGCTGCTTGACCGTTGCATTGATCGTCAGCGGGTCCTGTTCAGCGAGTTGGGGCGGGTTCTCTGTGACGTTTGTGACCGCAGGTGCGATTTCCATCAAGGCGGGTCCGTTGGCGGCGCCGGGCGTCGGGTTAAGGAAGGCGGGCGCCTTGCCGCCGGATGGTATCCCATAAGAGACACCGTTGAATTGCACTGGATATGTCGGCGCGAACTCACTGACTACCTCGTTATCGGGATTGATCAGCGCAAGGTATTCGCCAGCGCTGGCGAGCCGAAAACCCACATCGAGTGCGCCATTTTTCCCTGATGCAAAAACGATCATGTATTCGCCAGCGTTAACATTGCGTGACGGGAACTCCCACCTGTTCGGGCGCAGCGGATCGTCAGTGAGCGACCATCCTCCAAGCTCGATTGCAAACGGGTTTGGGTTGTGGATTTCGATCCAGTCTGTGTGGTCGCCATCGGCATCAATGATCCCGTTTTTGTTATCAGCAACGAACTCGTTCAGCACAAGAGGCTTTGCCTCGACATCGACGCCAACAGTGATCTGCGTCGTCGCGTTGGGAGTGGAATCACCAACTGCTGTCAGCGTGTAGGTGGTTGTCTCGATAGGCGACGCGACGGCACTGCCAGACATATTGGCCACCGTGCCAACGCCGGGAGTGATCGATACAAAATCCGCACGTAAGACTTCCCAAGATAGAGTGACGATCTGTCCGGATTTGACCAATGATGGACTCGCGGAAAAATTGATCACCACTGGTGCGCCGCGAGGAACGCCATTGTTCATGACGTCTCGAATTTCTTTTATCGTGAGCACATTATCCCACAATGCAACGTCATCAATGAAGCCGTCAAAGTAATAAGATCCACCGTAGTCCGACCCGGAACCGATGTTGAGCGGAGTCCTGTCATTGGGAAATACCGCTTCATTCTGCTTAACTTTAAATCTTCCATCGACGTAGAGTTTCTTCGTTTCGGTCGTACTATCGTAAGAGATGGCGATGTGCTGCCACTCGCCCACTTTGACTTTCGGGCCATCGAGAGTTTGCCAGTTGCCGTTCTTGGTGCCGTTGCCACTCCAAAATGTCCAAACACCTGACGGCTCACTGTCGTAAATTAGATACCCTTGGCTGTCAGGGTTCAGGTCGTGTCGGCTCGTGACTGGCGAGTTCCATGCCCCTGCTCCACCATTTGACTTGGCCCATAATGCCAGCGTGAAACTCTGTGGGTTCAGCTCTGTGGAATGGGGTACAGTGATAGTCGATGACAAACCATTGAACTCCGCTGCAGTTCCGGTGTGGACGACCGCGCCCTTGGCTCCAAAGGTAACACCACCGCTGACCGCGCCGTCGTGGTTGCCGACAATGTCATTGGCATCACCATCGAGCGGCCAGTGCGAAACGAGATCCGCACGAGCCATCCCGAGGCAGAAGGAGAGCACTACACAGAGTAGCATGGCTTTTTTGAACTTCATCAACATGTTAGAGAAGATGGAAGCATCTATTTTCAAATAAGATTTCGCACGGAGCTTATGCCAACTCTGAAACTGTCCTCCCTATTTCTCCTGCCGTAGCGCTTCACGCCGTCGCCCGTCAGCAGCAGCAGCAGCAGCAGCATTGTGGCTGCAGCCCCGCTGAAACCGAGATAAAAATTGTTCAGAAACTTATTCTTAACCTACGCACATTAGTTTTGTTTCTAGGATATATGCCTAATGACGAAGAAGTTTGTCGGAAAGATTGTCTACCGCTTGGCCAAGCGCAAAGCGGCTTTTGATATATGGTTGGCAACACAGCGCTGTTCAATAGCACACGACCCTATTAAATTGACATCATCGCGTTAACAGCTCCACATTCCCGCATGCTCAAGTTCGCGTTGTCCTTGTTCATTGCTAGTTTGCTGACGTTCTCCACCGCTTACCCCCAACTGCCCGACCGGGTAGCATTCGGTAAAAAGAAGCGGGCTTTGGAACAGGTTCCACTGTCTGCGTTCCAACTGGATCCAGAGCTTGGCAAGGATCTCAAAATGGAGGTGTGGGCCGAGTCTCCAATGCTCTTTTCCCCGGTAGCCATGGATGTCGGTCCGCAGGGTCGCATCTGGTTGACCGAAGGAATCGACTACAACCAGCGAAGACGAGTGGCCAACGGACAGTCCATCATGGTGCTGGCGGATTCCGATGGCAATGGCAAGGCGGACAAGTCGCATGTTTTTGTGTCCGAGACGAATGCTCGTCACGCGCCTCTTGGGTTGGCGGTGTTCGACAATCAAATCGTTCTCTCTGCCACACCGGATCTCATCGTCTACACCGACGTCGATCGAGACGCCAGGTTCGACCCCAAGATAGACAAGAGAAAAGTTCTACTAACCGGTTTTCAAAACAAAGGGCACGACCACACCCTACACGCAGCGGTGGGCAGCCCGAGCGGTCAGTGGTACTTCAGCTTTGGCAACTGCGGGGCGAACATTTTAACGCCGGATGGGCACCACTTTATTGCCGGGTGCTACTACGGGCACAGCGAGGCAATCGGCAAACAGAGCTCAGATGGACACGTTTGGGTAGGCGGAGTGGCCATGCGAATGAATCCGGATGGCACCGGCCTAGCCCCCATCGGCCACAATATGCGTAATACCCACGACATGGCGGTGAGTTCATTCGGCGACGTATTTCACAGCGACAATGACGATCCCTCCCACTGCCGATCCACCTGGCTGATGGAATACGGCAACATGGGATACGCCGACCTCCGCGACGGCAGTCGTTCATGGGAGGAAGTCGCTAAGACTTGGGAGGAGCC
>Ga0115011_10001472_pt1 | contig 16936 bp, 3 predicted proteins | sample TroAtlMetagenome_2_FD_88705 | JGI IMG/M metagenome (GOLD analysis project Ga0115011, IMG submission 88705) | Marine eukaryotic phytoplankton communities from Atlantic Ocean - Tropical Atlantic ANT8 Metagenome | ecosystem: Environmental > Aquatic > Marine > Oceanic | place: Tropical Atlantic...
AAAAACCAGAGTCATATAGTATTCTTATAAATGGGGAAGAGGTATACACATGCCTCACCCAAGGAGAATACTTCGATATGATGGAAGACTTAGCGATTCAATTCTATCAAACAGGTCTTCCACATCCTGATACTATCAAAACTAAAATTAATACAGAGTAATTATGGCAATTTATTCAAGTACGAATACACTTAAGGAGGCGACACCCAAAAAAACTCGTCAAGGAAGAGGAAAACACTCAAAATATGCACCTACATCCCGCAACTCGGCTCGTAAAAAGTACAGAGGACAAGGAAAATAACCGCAGTGTCTCGAAAGGGGCACTTTTTTTATGGGGAAACGGGTATAAATAATAAAAAACCTTTGTCCAATGGCGATTAAGAGGGTATCTAGGGCATTTAAAGACATTTCGTTGTCTTTTAAACCTCATCCTGTAACAAATGATTTACAAATATTGAAGAATGCGGATGCAATTCGTAGATCAGTAAGAAATATAGTGCAAACAATTCCTACTGAACGCTTCTTTAATCCTTTGTTAGGTTCAGAAGTCCAAAGAAGCCTATTTGAATTCGTTGATTTTGGTACTGCATCTACAATTAGACAACAAATATCAATCGCATTAGATAACTTTGAGCCTAGAGTTGAAAATGTGGATGTACTAGTTGATCCTAACAATGATTCTAATAGTTTTGATATCACTGTTATTTTTGATATTGTAGGACAAGAGTTCCCAACACAAGAATATTCGTTCATCCTAGAAGCAACAAGATAATATGCCTTTTACTAAATTTACAGATCTTGATTTTGATCAGATAAAAACATCAATTAAGTCATATCTCCGTGCAAATTCTACTTTTACGGACTTTGATTTTGAAGGATCGAACTTTTCTGTCCTTATAGACACCTTAGCTTATAATACGTATATTACAGCATTCAACTCAAACATGATTGTGAATGAATCTTTCCTAGATTCAGCAACAGTTAGAGAAAATGTTGTATCATTAGCAAGAAATATAGGTTATGTACCTCGCTCTAGGACGGCAGCCACGGCACAAGTATCATTTGATGTAGGTCTAAACATAACTTCACTTAATTTAACCCCTACAGCAACCATAAAGGCAGGTTTAGTGTGTGTAGGAGACGCAAATAACACCTCATATGTGTTTTCAACGTCTGAAGACATCTCTACACCCATCAAAGAACCCTCTCCAGGCACTTTTGTAGCATCATTTAACAATATTTTGATAAGAGAAGGGACATTTCTCAACAAAGTCTTCACATTTGATGGTTCATTAGACCAAAGATTCATTTTAGACAACCCAAATATCGATACTTCGACCATAAAAGTGTATGTTAAGGGGCCTAGTGATGGATCTGGGACACTTGGAGTTGAATATTCACTAGTTGACAACATTTTAGACGTAGATGCAACCTCAGAAATCTTTTTAATACAAGAAGTTCAAGATGAAAGGTATGAATTGTTGTTTGGTGATGGAATAATTGGTAAAAAGATAGAAAATGACGCAATAATTACTGTTCAATACATTATTACTGATGGAGATCAGGGAAATGGCATTGGAAATGGCAATAGTTTCTCATTTTCAGGAAGAATTGTTAATCCACAAGGAGGATCAATCACTCTTACAGCAACTCCTACTGTATCTACCGTTCAGGCCTCCACAAATGGGTCTGAAATAGAGTCTATTAGTTCAATTAAGTATTATGCTCCTAGAATCTATTCTTCCCAGTACAGGGCGGTTACACCTAGAGATTATGAGGCTATAGTAAAGAAGATTTACCCTGATACAGAGTCAGTTGCAGTCGTTGGTGGTGAAGAAATGGATCCACCAGAGTTTGGTACTGTTACTATTAGCATTAAACCAAAAAATGGTACATATGTATCTGCATTTAATAAAGGTAGGATTTTATCTCAGTTAAAACAGTACTCTGTATCTGGTATTAATCAAAAAATAGAAGATCTTAAAATACTATATGTGGAAATTGATTCTGCAGTTTATTTTGATGAAAATAAGGTTTCTACTTCTTCTGCTCTTCAAACAAAAGTTATAGGTGCATTAACTGCATATTCAGATTCTGTAGATATGAATAAGTTTGGTGGTAGATTCAAATATAGTAAAGTACAGCAAGTAATTGATACTACTGATACGGCCATTACTTCTAATATTACCCGTGTGCGTATTAGAAGGGATTTGAAGGCAGCAGTAAATCAATTTGCTCAATATGAACTATGTTTTGGTAATCAATTCCATGTAAACGCATCAGGAAAGAATATTAAATCTACTGGGTTCAGAATATCTACTAATACAAAAACTGTTTATCTCACCGATACACCAAATTCAGATTTAAAAACAGGTGTTGTTTCTATTGTTGAATTGAAAGATGATGGAACTGAAAATATTGTTTCTGGTTCAGCTGGAACTGTAGATTATATGAAAGGAGAAATTCTTCTTGGTACAGTAAATATTACATCAACACTTAATGACAGTGGTGTCATAGAAGTACAAGCAATCCCTGAATCTAATGATGTAGTTGGTCTAAAGGAACTATACCTTAATTTTAGTCTTTCAAAAAGTACAATAAATATGGTTAGGGATGTGATAAGTTCAGGTGATGAAATTACTGGAACTAGCTTTATTAAAGACTTCTATACTTCAAGTTATCTAAACGGAAAATTAATACGAGAGTAATCGGAATATGATCCAAACTGGCATTGAACCGAAAGTAAAGGTTCAACAAATTATTGAAAATCAGCTGCCTGAATATGTATTGAGTGAGAGTCCCAATGCAGTAGAATTTTTTAAGCAATATTATATTTCTCAAGAATATCAGGGTGGTGTTATTGACATCTCTGATAATTTAGATCAATATTTAAAATTAGATAATTTAACTCCAGATGTTGTTATAGGACAAACAACTCTTTCTACTGGAATTACTACAAGCAGTGATGTAATTCCTGTTTCTAGTACAAAGGGTTTCCCCAATGAATGGGGTCTATTAAAGATTAATGATGAGATTATAACTTATACTGGAGTAACAACTAATAGTTTTACTGGTGCTAAACGTGGTTTTAGTGGTATTACAAGTTATCATCAAGAATTAAATCAGGAAGAATTAACATTTTCTACTTCTAGTACTGCAGATCACTTATCGGGTACTTATGTACAAAACTTAAGTTCTTTATTTTTACAAGAATTTTATAAAAAACTCAAGTTTTCTCTTACTCCAGGGTTAGAGAATGTTGATTTTGATGCAAATTTAAATGCAGGTACCTTTATAAAGGAAGCAAGATCCTTATATAACTCTAAAGGAACAGAAGAATCATTCAGAATTTTATTTAATGCACTTTATGACGAAACTCCAAAAGTTGTAAATTTAGAAGAATATCTATTAAAACCATCTTCAGCTAACTATGTTAGAAGAGAAATTGTAATTGCAGAAGCACTTCCTAATATAAGGTTAGATTTGGAGGATGGTGATGTTACCAAATTAGCAGGACAAACACTCTTTAAAACATCAGATATTAACACCAATGCTTCAATATCTGAGATTGAAAGTTTTACTAGAGTCGGTGTTGCACTAACAACTAGTCAAAATTATTATAAATTATCACTTTTTATTGGTTATGATGACTCTGATTCAACAATTCGAGGTAATTTTGATATTACTCAAGCAACTAGATGTCTTGATAATATCGGTGCTGGTGCATCAGTAATTACGGTTGATTCAACTGTAGGGTTTGGCCAGACTGGAACTATCATATCGGCTGGTAATACATCAATTGATTATACAAGTAAGAGTGTTAATCAGTTCTTTGGATGTACTGGAATAGGTGTTTCCATCAAGAAAGCAGATGAAATAAGAAGTAATAACACATATTATGGTTATGAAGATGGGGATATTAACAAAAAGGTAGAATTAAGACTTACTGGTGTACTCTCAGAGTTTGAACAGGTATCTACAAACCTGAATATTAACGAAGGTGAGATAATTTCAGTTAAAAGTGTTGGTGACCTTATAAAAAATCCAGCAACAAACGCAACATTTAAGGAAGTTTTTGCAAATTCTTGGATTTATAACACAAGTTGTAGATATTTTATTGAAGGACAGTCCTTTGCGACTGCAAGTAGCTTTACTTCTAAGGCAAAAATTGATAAATCCAGTCTAAAAGCAGGTGATCTTGTTGAAATTGTCCTAAGTGGGTCAAATAATATTGCAGCATTTACTAATGGAAACTTAGAAAGTACTATTTTATCAATTTCTGGTGATTATAACATTACTTTATCTGATTCTTATACTGGAATTGGTGCAATTGACATCAGAAGAAAACCAAATTATGCAGTTAGTACTGCAGTTCCGTTACAATTTAGTAACATATTGTCAGATACGGCAAATTTATATATTAAGGAGGATAGTGATGAAGCATATTACGCATCAAATTCACTCCCATCTGGAAGAGCTGGTGTTACTACCGACTTCTTAAATGTTATAACCACTGATGTTAAGTCGGCAACTGCTACTGGATTGGATGATTTAATAACAAATACATTAGATCAATATAGTACTGTTGTATTTCCATCTGCAGTTCCATTCTTTACAGGTGATGAAGTATATTATGATCCAGCTGGTGCTCATTATGTTGGATTAGCGACTGGTAGATATTTTTGTGAGATTGTTTCTACTGATAAAAAGAAGATTAGACTATATGGATCTAGAGCAGCTATTGAGAGTGTTACTTATATTCCATTGCAATCTACTGGTGGAACACATAAATTTATATTAAATTCCCAGAGATCAGAGGAAATAGCACCACAAAAATCACTTAAGAAGTTTGCATTAACATCATCTTCAAATAGAGCAGATCAAACAGAGACAGATCCAGGAACAACTGGTGTGCTGATTAACGGTGTAGAGATTATTAACTACAAGTCTGAAGATAATGTTTATTATGGCCCATTAAAATCTGCAAATGTTGTTACTAGTGGTACTGGTTATGATGTTGTTAATCCACCAAATATAGAAGTTAGTGCTGGTGTTGGTACAAATGCTTTAATACAACCAGTATTGCAGGGTTCTATTAGTAAAGTTTATATTGATCCTCAAGGATTTAATATCAATGAAGTTCAAAGTATTAATGTTGTTGGTGGTAATGGTACTGCAGTTTTAGAACCAATAATTGCTAATCAGTCAAGGATAGTTGAATTTGATGGTAGACAAACAGTTTATTCTGGTGGTGTTGATGAATCTGCTAATACTATTTCATTTTTAACTAATCATACATTCCAGAATGCTCAAGAAGTAATCTATAAGTCTAATGGAAATGAAGGTATTGGTCTTGATGTAGTTACAGAAACTTTAGTTAATAATGCTTCTTATTTTGTTGAAGTAATTAATAATAGAACAATTAAATTATATGACAGTGCTATAGATGCAATTAATAGAACTAATGTAGTTGGTTTAGGTATTTCTAATACTAGTGGAATACATATGTTTTCTACTTTACCTAATGAAAAAACAGTTATTGGTATAGAAGTTATAGATGGTGGAACATTAACTAATAGAAAATTACATGTTAAACCTACTGGTATATCTACACAATACAATAAAGTAGTATATAAAGATCATGGATTTGGTAGTGGTGATATAGTTGAATATACAACTGCTGTAGGTGTGGGTACAACGGTTCCACAAGCCATTACTGGATTAACAACAAGTACAGGAATAACCACAACTGCAAATTATTATCACGTTCTTAAGGTTGATAATGATTCATTTAGATTAACTAATGCTGGCCTTGGTGGAACAGATCCAACTAATTTCAATAGAGATAACTTTGTTAAGTTTGAATCTGAAGGTAAAGGATTCCAAGTCTTCAAATATCCAGATATTTCAGTATCATTGAAGTATTCTCCTATCGGATTTGGTACTATTACTCAATCTATCGAAGAGATGATACTTACCCCTAGTGTTACAGGTAGTATCATTGATGCTTATTTGTATGAACCTGGTACTGGTTATGGTACAACTATAATTAACTTTGAAAAGAAACCTGTAATAACTATCCAAAATGGTAGAAATGCATCATTAAAACCAAATATCATTGGTGGTAAACTTGATAGTGTTGATATTAGCTATGGTGGTGTAGAATATTATTCAGTACCTGATTTAGAAATAACTGATGAAACAGGAGCAGGATCTGGTGCTAAATTAAGACCAATTATAACCGATAATAGAATATCCTCTGTAGAGGTTGTTAGTTCTGGTATTGGATATTCTGCAGCATCAACTAATATAAAAGTAACTTCTGCAGGTAAAAGTGGTAGTATTGATTGTTTTATTAGACCATTAACCATAGATATAATTCAAAAATACGGTGAAGATGAAATATTGGTAGAAAGTGATAATAAGTTAAAATATACAGTTGTTGGGTATGGAGAAACTTATAGAACATCATTCGGTGAAGTTGGCACAGGTATAACCATTGCATCTAAGATTATTGGATGGGCTTATGATGGAAATCCAATTTATGGGCCTTTTGGTTATTCAGATCCTCAAGATTTTAACTCAACTCCAAAAAGATTAATAAGTGGTTATTCATTAGATTCTTCTAGTGTGTTTGATAGACCTTCTACTACAGTATTCCCAGAAGGATTCTTTGTAGAAGATAATAAATTTGATGATTCTGGTGATTTGGATTTAAATAATGGTCGTTTTGGAAAAACTCCTGAGTTTCCAGATGGAATTTATGCTTATTATGCAACTATAAAAGATAGTAGTTCTCAAAATAAACCAGCGTTCCCATATTTTATAGGAGATAGTTATAGATCTATTCCACAAGAACAGGTTTTAACTCAGGATTATGATTATGCAACAAATAATCTTATTAGGAATACATTTCCATATAGAGTTGCTGAAAAAGATATTGATAATGACTTCATTATTGAAACCAATGAAATTTCCAATCAGAAGGCAGTAATAGAATCAGTTACATTGGGTAGCATTGATGAATTAAATATTGTTGATTCTGGTGAGAATTATCAAATAAATCAAGGATTAATATTTAATGAGGAAGGAACAAGTGGTGAAGGATTAACAAGTAAAATTTCTTCTTTGAAAGGAAGACCTATTATTGATGTCCAAACGGCCGTTACTTCTTTTAATAATTCAATATTAACTTGGAATCCTGATAGTGTTCGAATTAATATTTTACCTCAACATTCTTTAGTTAATGGTGATAATGTTGTTATTTCTGGACTATCTACAGTTTTAACTGAAGTAAATGGAAGATATCAAATTGGTATAGTAACAGGAAGTACTCAACTAATTGCACAAGTACCTACAGTTGGATCTATACCAAATGCAAGTGAATTATATGTCTCATCAGTACCTGCGTCGTTAGGTATAGGTAATAGCATTGTAGTTGGTTCTGAAACAATGCAAGTTTTAGAAATATACCCAACTGAGAAAATAATAAAGGCAAATAGAGCTTCTGCAGGTGTTTCACATGATGCAGGAAGTAAAGTTAATATAGTACCTGATTCATTTACTATTCCTAAGGTTGTACCTCATTTTGAGTCAAAATTAAACAATATTGCATATTTCAACCCAATTCAGCAAGTTGGTTTTGGTACTACATCTGGTATTACACATTCATCAACTTTTGGATTTGGAAGTACTACAATTACAAGAAATATTCCAACTCAAACAATTTACTTACCAAATCATAAGTTTACAAATAATGAACCAGTAACTGTTTCAGTTCCTGGTGGAGCAGCACAAATATCTATTGCTAATAGTTCTAATACTTCTAGTTATAATTTACCACAAGAAGTATTTGTTACAAATAGAGGTGTTAATTATATTGGTATAAAAACTGGTGTTGGTATAGGTTTCTCAGATGTATATTTCATTGGTGGTGGTACTAACTATAATAATTATTTAATTACTACTAAATTTGAGCAAGTATTAGCAACGACACAAGAAATTATTTCAACTGTTTCTATTTCTACAGCATTTACTCATGGGTTAGTTGTAGGTGATCAGGTTGATTTAGAAGTTAAATCTAATCTTTCAGTTGGTATAGGAACATCCACAGGTGTAAGACTTAAGAGAAATGCAGATACTGGACATATTTTAGTTAATCCTATTAATTTTAATAATACTGGAATTAATTCAATAACTAATGAAATAACTTTAAGTGAGCATGGATTAAAAACAGGAGATATAGTTTTCTATGAGGCCAATGATGTTGCTAGTGGATTATCAACTGGTAGTTACTTTGTATTTAAAGTTAATGATGATGTTATTAAATTAACTGAATCATCTAAAGATGCTTATACCAATCCACCTATTGTGGTTGGAATGGCTGATACTGGAGGATCCACACAATCTCTTTCCTTAATAAATCCATCCCTATTTACTGTTGGAAATAGTAATTTAATATTTGATATAGTTGATCCGTCTTTAGAGGGATATAATCTTAAATTCTATTATGATAATCAGTTTAAGAATGAATTTGTTTCTACTGGATATACAGGTGCATCTGCATTTACTATAACAGGTGTTGGAACGGCTGGTATTGGTACCCTTGCAACTAAGACTTTAAATTATGATAGTATGCTTCCATCTGAGTTATATTATAACTTAGAGAAGGGTGGATTTATTAGTACTGCAGATACTCAAGTTGAAGATCATTCATTAATTAATTTCTCAGATAGTTTATATAACGATAGTTATAATGTTATTGCTACAGGATCTACAACATTTGATATTTCTTTAAAACAAATTCCAGAAAGATTAGATTATTCATATGAAATTAGTTCTTTAGATTATACTACAACGTCTTTAACAGCATTTGGTGGTGTTGCTAAGGCAGATGTTAATTTTAGTGGATTTGGGTATAAGAGATTGCCTAGTTTTAGTGGAATTGGTACTACTACCACAGGATCAGGTGCATATATTATTCCTGCTTCAAAATCAATTGGTAATGCAAATCAGGTAAGAATAATTAATGAAGGATTTGAGTATTCATCCGATAAAACTTTAAAACCAAATGCATTTATTTCACCTTTAATTGTTGTTGAAAATTCAAATACAATAGGTGTAGTTACTGTTACTAATGGTGGTGATGGTTATCTATCTGCTCCAAATGTATTAATGGTAAATCCAACTACAAGGCAGAGAATTAATTCTGGTTTATTAGAAGCAACATTAACAGGCCCTGCAATAGGAAATGTTGAAGTAGTTGTAGCTCCATCTGGATTACCAGAAGTACCTGTAGAATTGTATACAACTAATAATACTAATGGTATTGGTATTAAAACGGTTACTAGTAATAATACTGGAATATTTACTTGTTATATTACCACTCCATCAACAGGATTCTCTCCACTTCCATTTAAAGTAGGTGATGAGGTCTTTATAGAAAATATGGTTAAAGTTGGTACTGCTGGTACTGGATTTAACTCTATAGAATTAGGTTACAGATTCCCTAAAGTTATAGCATATACAACAGGTACGACAGATTCAGTAACCCTTGATGCAACTGAATTCACAACAAATTGTGGTGTTGCTGTTACTGATCAGGGATCTTTAGCAGTAATCATTAATAGGAATAATTATCCAACATTTACAACATATCAATATCCATCACAATTTATTGTTGGGGAACAAATAGTTTCAAACGATGTTGTAAGAGATTTATTTATTACTTCAACTGAAGATGATGCAAGAAATCCTGACTTTATTAAAGTTTTTGGAACTTATGAATTAAGTCCTGGTGAAGTTATTGTTGGAAAGGACTCTGGAACAATAGCTGCTATTGTTAGTCTTACTGAAAACCTTGGAAAATATTCTGTAAGTTATGCGGCTAAAAAGGATATTGGTTGGACTAATGATACTGGAAAATTAAATTTAGATAATCAAGTACTTCCTGACAATGATTATTTCCAAAATCTTTCATATACAGTTAAGAGTAGTCAAGAATATAGCACATTAAGAAGTCCAGTAAATGGATTACTTCATACTGCAGGCCTTAAGAACTTTGCAGATACAGGAATTACATCAACAACAGTAGTATCTGGAGTTGGTAGTACAGATCAATCAACTTCTATTATTGATCTAACAGGTGATGAAAGAGTAGATACACTTTATAATTGGACTACTGCATATGATTTAGAATATAACAGCACTGTTGGTAATCTAGCTTTAACTGGTAAAGCATCTAAATTTGTTGAAGTTGAAAATAAGAGATTATCATCCTACTTACTTGGAAAGAGTAATCAAGTTTTGATAGTAGATGATATTAATAGACAATTCTCAAACTTAGATGGTGAACCAAGTGAGTTTTTAAATTTATTTGAAATAGAAGCTTCTCAGGTTAATACTTTTGAATCTTTGTTTGTTAGAGTTACTAATCTAGATCAAACTGATATTCAAACAGCAGATTTGGTTCTATTGAATAATTTTGGGACAGAATCTGTATTATTAGAGAAGCAGAAATTAAATGATGAAACATCTATTGGAACTTTTGATGTTCAAGAAACTTCTCTTGGAGATAGTTACCTTAGATTTATTCCTTTACCAGATGCATATAACACTGACTATGATGTTAAGGTTATTAGAACACAATTCAATGAACTTGCAGGTGTAGGTACATATGCAGTAGGATTTGTTAATATAACTGGTTCTGTTGGTATTGCTACAACTCTTTCAGCAGGAATAACAACTACAAGAATTGTTGGTTTAAATTCTGAGAAATATAGTTCATTACATTTACAAAATCATTTATTAAATGAAACAACAAATGAACAAAATTACTTAGAATTATATGTTACACATGATGGTGAAAATACATATACTTCTGAATATTTTGTTGATACACATTCTGATGTTGGAATGTATTCAAATACTTTGATGGGTGAATTTGAAGTAGGATTCTCAACAGATTCTGGTTATGGAAATGAGTTAATAGTTGAATATAAAAATGATTCAACAGACAAAATACAACTTAAATCCAAAATAGTTGGATTTGGTACAACAGCTGTTGGAGTTGGAACTTATAGATTCTTAGCACCTGGTCAACCTCCAGGATCTGAACAAACTGCTCTTTATCAGTCTGATTATGCTACTGGTACTGGAACAAGAAATGTATTCTCAATCCGTAACACTGACTTTAATGCAGTTAAGTCTGTTATTGAAGTTAGTGCTGGATCAACCAAAGCATTGCATCAAGTATATTTAATGCATGATACTGGTGATGTTTATACACAACCATCACCATTCATATCTGTTGGTAGTACATCTGTTTCAGATTCTATGTCGGGAATAGGATCCTTCAACGGTAAATTTAATGGTAATCAACTACAACTTGAGTTTATTCCAGATTCTGCATATACAGCTACTGAAATTCAAGTATCTTCATTAAATCTCTGTATGTATGGCCCATTAGATACACTTAATGAATTACTTACTACAGACCTTGACTTTGGTAGTGGAAGAGAAAATCTTAAACTATTCTTCTATAATGCAATTAATGGTGATAGGATTAATAGAAAGAATTTTACATTAACCTCTGAAAGTACTCCAATTTTTGCTAAGACATTTGATCCTTCTTTAACAGATGTAGTTAATCTTACATCAGGTACATTTAACATTACCAATCATTGGTTTAGAACCGCAGAAGAATTAATATACAAACCAAATTCAACATTTGTTGGTGTTGGATCTACTCCAATGCAATATGTAGATAGTGGCGGTGGAATTAATTCATTAACAAGTCCTGTATTTGCTATTAGAGATGGTAGTGATTCATTCCAGATAGCAACTACTAAGACATTAGCACTTGCTGGTACTGGTGTTACATTTGTTGGTATTGGTACAGGAAATGCACATGAATTCCAAATGGCTCTTGCTAATACAAAAGCAGTCATTACTATTGATAATTTAATACAATCCCCATTAGCATATAATCCAATTGCATTCAGTCTTCAGAATAATACAGAAGATATTGATGGTGCTGGAACATTAGGTATAGGTACTACTGCAACCACGTTCTCACTTAGTGGTATTTCATCTCTTGGCCCTGATGATATTGTGAAGGTTGGTGAAGAGTATATGAAGATTCTCAATCTTGGAATAGGTACTGAAACAGATGGCCCAATTACTGGAATTGGAACAACATCTCTTATTCAAGTTGAACGATCATTCGTTGGTTCACCACCATCAGCTCATGCAAATACCTCAACTGTTCAACTTTATAGGGGTTCATATCAAATTGTTGGTAAGGAAATATACTTTACAGATTCTCCTAGAGGAAACCCTCAGGTAGAGAAAGATGCAGGTAATTTACCTTTCCCAACATCATCATTTACTGGACGTGCATTCTTAAGGAATGATTATAATACTAACCAAATATATGATGATATAACAGATGAATTTACTGGACTTGATACAAAATTCAGATTAAGAGTTGGTGGTGCAAATACTGTTGGTCTAGGAAGTACTGGTGGTAGTGGATTAGTTCTTATTGGTAATATCTTCCAGAAACCATCTGCTGCAAATAATCCAGATAATAATTTTGAAATTGAAGAAGACGTTAGTGTTGGAATTAGTAGTGTTGTCTTTACAGGTATAGCATCTGCTACAGGAGATGTTTATATCAGTGATGCTGATGTAAACCAAAACCAACTACCAAGAGGTGGTGTGTTAATTTCTCTTGGATCTACACCAGGATTAGGATATGCTGTTCCAGTACCAGCAAAAGCATATGTTGAAACTGATGCTGCTGGTAGTATTACTAGTATTGTTGGATTCCCAACTGTTGCATCAACTAAGAATCCAATTACAGCTGCAGATTATGATAATGTTACTGGTGAATTAGAACTTACTACACTTAATCCCACTTATTTTGCATCTGGTGTTGTTAAACAAGTTAAATTAGTTGGTCTTTCCTTTACTTGTAATGATAGTTACAACGTATCTAATGCAGTTTATCAACAAACTACTGGTAATTTAGTATTAACAATTGGTGCTAATGCTTTAGGTGTAGGTCAGAGTGTTGGTATTGCAACCAATTCATTAACATTTACATGTTCACAGGATGGGTATTCTTCTTATCACTCATATCCACGTCATGGTACAGATCCTATTGCTGGAATAGCTACACCAATTATTGAAAGAACTGCTGAGTCAATAACCATTAATGTTGGTACTGGAACAGATTCTATACACAGATTTGTAGGTTTAGGAACTGATGCAGTATTAGTTAGAAGTGGATTCTCTGGTGTAACAACTACAATCTATCCTAAGTATCCTGTAGGATTAACAAGTACTAGTGAAGATTATACAATTTTAGATGTAGATGAAAGAGATTACACTCATCAATTTGTAGGTACTGCAACTAGTGCTCTTTATTCTGGTGGTGATTTTGCACATACATTTGTATCTGCAGATAGTAATGCAGTTAATATTACGAGTGGCCCAGAGTCTGGAAATCAAAAGACTCCAAATGGTGGAGATTATAATGCTAATACTGGAGTTCTTACATTAACATTTGGTTCTGCTCATGGTGTTTCTAATGGTAATACTTTAACAATTGATAATGCTTCATTAATTTTCAAATGCTCTAGAGATAATTTCCAAACAGAACATAGATATCCTAGACCAAGTGATCCTGCATATGGACAAACATTAACCGCAACGGTACCAAACGGAACAACTATTGAAGTCCCTGTAGGCACGTCTCCTGCCTCTGAGAAGAACGTAACTGCTGCAACCTATATTCCCGTAACTGGTCAGGTAGAATTGACTGTAGGGTCAGGCCATGGGTATAGTGCTGCATCCCCAATAACAGCAACTAATGCGACTTATACACAGACAACTGGACGATTAGTAGTTACTAGTAATGGTCATGGTCTTGTTACTGGTGATAGAGTCTTATTAACAGATGGTTGTTTAACATTTACTTGTGCAAAAGATAGTAATGCTACAGAACATTCATACCCAAGAGTAAATGATCCTGCTCATGCTAAATGGTTAGCAGTTCATGTATACACTATAAACACATTTACTGTATATGTTGGTGCAGCCGCAGATACTGCAGATCAATATGCACATACCTTTATAAGTGGTGCAACTAATGGTATTCTCAAGAAAGTTGGTAAAACTGTTGGAATCAAGACAGAATCATTAGGATTCAAGTGCTCAATGGATGAGTATGCAACTATTCATGATTATCCACGTTATGGAGATCCTGCAGGGGATGGTTCAGTTATTGGTATAACATCAGTAACTACAAGCACAATTACATTGGATGTTGGTAAGTTACCAAGATATAGATTTACTACTAATGTAGGTGTTAACTCTATACCTCACCGATATCTTGGTAGAGGATATGCACTTCCATGGTATGGAGATGCAACATATGGTTCTGCTTATAGGGGATCTGTTTCTATAGGAATTACCGATTCACCATATGATCATAAATTTGTAAGTGCTACAAGTAATGCTATAGAAATTGGTGGTGATTATGGACATTCATTTGTAAGTGGTTCTAGTGATCTTGCAAACGCAGTATACAGTGGTGGAAATTATAATCATACCTTCGTTAGTGGTGTTACTGATTCTGTTACTAAGGTTACTGGTGGTGGTAAATTAACTCCCGTTGGAGCAGCATACACAGGCTCTACTGGTGTATTGCAAATAACCTTTGCAAATGCTCATGGAATTAGTGGTGGTCAGCAAATTAATATAGACAGAGGTGCATTAACATTTACTTGTGATAGAGATAATAATGCTACAGAACATGCATATCCTCGTGTATCAGATCCTATTGCTGGAGTTAACACTGCAGTTACTGTTCCTACTACAACTACAGTTGAATTAAATGTAGGTTCATCACCTAATGTAACTACTACTATTACTAGTCCATATGCAGAGTACAGTCCTGGAACAGGTATTGTTACCTTCTTTGTAGCATCCCATAATTTCAATTCACCAACTACTCATACAATTGCTGATGCTGGATACAATCCTACAACTGGATACTTAGATTTAACAGTTACAGGCCATGGTTGGCAGACTGGAGAATATGTTAAGATTGCAGAAAATTCATTAAGATTTACATGTGCTCTTGATAATCATGCAACAGATCATTACTATCCAAGATTTAGTTCTGCAGATAAAGATGAAACTGGAAGTCAGTGGTTACCAATTCAGCAAGTAGGTGTTAATACATTTGCTGTTTATGTTGGAGTTGCAGGAGATATAAATGCAGGTATTCATACATTTGTATCAGCATCTCAACCACTTACTAAGTCAGTTGATGAGATTGGAATTAAGACTGATTCATTAGCATTTACATGTGGTAGAGATGATAATCAATCTGTTCACACATATCCAAGATTAGGAAAAGATCCTCTTAATATTTCATACAGTAAAGTTGTTGGTGTTGGTACAACTGGGCCTACTTCATTCAGTATATTTGTTGGAGTAACAACAAATTCAACACTTGATGTACTTGATTCCACTTATGAAGGTGGAAGTGGTGTATTGAAAGTAGTAGTTGGTGAAGAAGCCATGACTGCTGTTACTGCTAACAACAATAGAATAGGAATTGTAACAGAATCTCTTACATTTACTTGCGATAAAGATAATCACAGAACAGATCATGCGTATCCTCGTTTATCGGATCCAGTTGTAGGTATCTGTACAGATGTTATTTCATCTGATGCAAGTTCATTTGATGTATTCGTTGGATCTAGTGTTGGTACTAATGGTGTAATAAATGCATCAATCGTAGAATATAATAAGCATAACTTTATAACTGCTGGTGTAGGATCAATTACTGCAAATGCAGGTGGCCCATTTACAGCAACTACTGGTACTGAATATGATCCTTCAAGTGGAATATTAACAGTAACAACTACAGGAAGTCATGGATTCACTCAATCAGGAATCAATACAGCAAAAGCAGGTACTACTTACAACCCAACTACAGGTATTTTAGAAATTGAGACTGTAGGTGGTGCTCATGGATGGTCAAATGGAGACTTAATTAAGATTGAAGAGAATTCTCTAACCTTTACATGTACATTGGATGGTAATGCTACACAGCATACTTATCCAAGACCTGGTGATCCTATCCATAATAAGTGGATTCCAATTAGTAATGCATCTTTTGCTACTTTCCAAGTTAATTGTCTTAAGAGAGTACCATCTACAAATACTTCAACACATACATTTGTATCTGCAGCTGCTAGTGGAATCCAGAAAGCAAATAATACTGTTGGATTCACTACTGGTGGTTTAACATTCACATGTGCTAAGAACAATCATCTTGATCTTCATACTTATCCTAGACCTAAGAAAGATCCTGTACATAATGCAACCATAGGTGTTGAACAAGTATTTGCTGTAAATAAATTTACGGTTAATGTAGGTAAATCACCATCAGGAACTGGAGCAAGATTAGATCTTAGTGTTGGTGCTGCTGGTACAAATTATATTAATCCTAGTTTAATTATTCCAGAACCTTCATATAGTAATCTTGAAGTTACTGGTATATCAAGATTAGGTGAAGGCCCAACTACAAATACTGGATCAGGTTTCTTAGTTAATGTTGGTATGGGTCAACGTCCTCGTGGAGATGAGCATCAGTTTGTAAGTGCTGGTATCAATTCAGTAACTAGAAGTATTGGTGGAACCTTGACTGTTTCTGATGCTGGATATATTCCATCAACGGGTATTCTTGAATTATCATTTACTGGTGCTCATGGTTTATCAGGTGCTAATACAATTCAGATTGCTAATGATTCTTTAACCTTTACATGTGGTAGAGATAACTTCAACAGTGAGCATGATTATCCACGTACATCAGATCCTGTATCTGGTCAGAGTATTGCTATCACTGAAATTGTAG
>Ga0115011_10001473_pt1 | contig 16931 bp, 9 predicted proteins | sample TroAtlMetagenome_2_FD_88705 | JGI IMG/M metagenome (GOLD analysis project Ga0115011, IMG submission 88705) | Marine eukaryotic phytoplankton communities from Atlantic Ocean - Tropical Atlantic ANT8 Metagenome | ecosystem: Environmental > Aquatic > Marine > Oceanic | place: Tropical Atlantic...
CTTTGTTTTCGTTTTCGTTTTCGTTTTCTGTCGTTCGTTTCGTCGTGAAACAGAAAAAAGAAAAGAGAAGGGGACAACCCCCTCCCTTTTTTTTTTGCCCCCCTCCGGGAAAGAAAAGAATTTTAGTGTAAATAAATTGTTGCAGAAGAAAAGGAAAAAAAGGAGGAGGAGGAAGACAAAAAAAAGAAGAAAAGGGAAAAAAAGAAAGAGGTTTTTCTGCGTTTTGTTGGACGTGTTGTGTGGTGTTGCATCATCATCATTATTATTAGTAGTAGGAGGAGGAGGAGAAGTAGGAGTAGGAGTATCGTTCGAAGATATATACACAAAGAAGAAGAAGACGTCGTGCACTTCCCTCCACGAAGGAAAAAGTCGCGACTTGGCTCGCCGAAGAAGAAAGACTTGGAGATGATGATTCAGAAGATGATGACGAAGTCGACGGGTCCGAAGAGCCTGTCCTGCTGCCTGAGACGAACGACGACGCGGAACAAATGTCGGACGACGACGACGACGACGACGACGAAAGCGACGACGACGAACGCGACGACGAACGCAAAGAGCGAGGACGTAAACGACGACTTTCGCTTTTGTGCACATCATACTCCTGGGACTTTGGGAACGACGACGTGTTCGCCGTCGCACAAAAACGGGAGGAAGGGAGAAGGAGGACACTTTTTTCGTCGCAACGCGATGACCATCACGAGGAACAACAACACGAACAATAGAAGAAGGATGACTCCGTGTGTATCGTCGTCGTCGTCGTCGTCGTCGTCGATAAATACGGCGACGACGACTGACGCGAATGCGTCGTCAAAAGACACCAACAGAGGATATAAGAGAAGGGACCGTCTGGCACAAATAAAGGGCACGGATAACGGGAAATCAAAAGTAGGGGAAACCTTAGAGTTGAAAGGATGGGTACGATCTGTTCGATCGCAAAAAGACCGCGCGTTTATCGATGTAAACGACGGGTCGGACATGTCCGGAATGCAAATGGTTGTTCTGCAAGAACGCGCGAACGAAAGCGCATGGTCTTTAGTCACCGCGACGCCGAGCGAAGTCTCAACCGGAGCGTCCATACGAGTGAAAGGAAAGGTTGTCGAATCACCAGGGGGGAAACAATCCGTGGAAGTCGTCGTGGATGAGTTGGAGATTATTGGTAAAGCGGACCCGTCGACGTATCCATTGCAGAAAAAAAGACACACGTTAGAATATTTACGAGGGATCGCGCACTTGAGACCGAGAACGAATACCATTGCCGCGGCGTCGAGAGTGAGAAATCAGTTGGCGTTTGCAACGCACCAGTTCTTTCAACAGAATGGGTTTTTATACGTGAACACGCCGATTATTACCGCCTCGGATTGTGAAGGCGCTGGAGAACAGTTCCAAGTGACATGTTTGTTGAATGGATTGGAAGGCGGCGAAGAAGAAGGAGGAATAAATAACGCTCCGTCCGAAGAACAAATTGAAAAAGTAGAAGAACAAGTGAAAAGTCAAGGCGAAATCGTGAGGAAAATTAAAGCAGAGAAATCCGAAGGCAACGCGACGAAAGAGGATGTAGATCGAGAAATTAAGAAATTGTTGCGGTTGAAAGAAGAGTTGGAACTCGCGTCGAATCCGAAAACGACGACGGCGAAAGAGTTGCCGAAACTCAAATCAGGAGCCATCGATTACGAACAAGATTTCTTTGCCAAACGGTCGTATTTGACTGTCTCTGGTCAGTTGAATGGTGAAATCATGGCAAGCGCGGTCAATGACATTTACACGTTCGGTCCGACGTTCCGAGCGGAAAACTCAAACACGAGCAGACACCTCGCGGAATTTTGGATGGTCGAACCCGAGTTGGCGTTTGCGGATTTGAACGACGACATGGATTGCGCGGAAGCGTATTTGAAACACTGCATCGCGCATGTTTTGAAACACTGCGACGAAGACTTGGCGTTCTTCGAAAAGAACATTTCAAAAGATAACTTAAGAGAACGGTTACAGAACGTCGTCGATCAAGATTTCGCTCGAATCACGTACACTGAAGCCGTCGAACACGTCTTATCGGCGAAGAAAAAATTCGAGTTCCCGATCGAGTGGGGAAGCGATTTACAATCCGAACATGAACGATACATTTCGGAAGAGGTGTATAAAGACCGGCCGGTGATTGTTCGCGATTATCCAAAAGATATCAAAGCGTTTTACATGCGCGCAAATGATGACGGTAAAACCGTCGCGGCGATGGACGTTTTGGTGCCAAAAGTTGGCGAATTAATGGGAGGTTCGCAACGAGAAGAACGATTGGATGTTTTGGAGAGAAAGATCGAGGAAGTTGGGTTGGAGAAAGAATCATACTGGTGGTATTTGGAGTTACGAAAGTACGGCTCGGTGCCGCACAGTGGGTTTGGTTTAGGTTTCGAACGGTTGGTCCAATACGTCACCGGCGTGGAAAATATTAGAGACGTGATTGCGTTTCCTCGATATCCCGGCAGTGCGGATTTCTAAAATACCTGTGGTTTTTCCTATACTAACTCCAACTAATCTACATATATTCGAATATTACTTCTCTTTTCGCCCGCGTGACCGAGTGCAAACTCCCAGAGACGCACACTATTCCTCTGCCACCATTCTTTCGCACTAAAACATCTTTTGCGTATTTCATAGCCTCTGAAAAATCCTGAACGACGACTCCTTTGAAATGCTCGTTTCCAGCAATCACTTCGGGTGCGGTCGATCGCACATCTTTCCCGGCAACGTCCACTTTTGTGGCAACCATTTCAACCATCGAAGGTGTCTCGGACAATGCTTTCAATATACCCGAGTGGTTTTTATCCGATGCCATGGCAAGGACAAACACGATTGGTTCATCATTCGAGAAGACTTCGAGGAGTGTTTTTCTCAAGCACACAGCTGATTCTTCCGTGTGTGCACCATCCGCAATGATTGTGATATTGTCGCTATTAGTAGTAGTATCTGAACATTGTGGTCGTCGGAGGATCTCAAAATTTCCAGGCGATGAAAACGAAGAACATGATTCAAAACCATCACGAATGCTCTTCCAGGTGAGTTTATCCCATTTTTTTCCTTCGGAGGCGTTTCTCATCATATAAGACAAGACGTTCAAAGCTAACTCGGCGTTTTCTCTCTGGTGTGGACCGAGAAACGGTAGGTTGATGGATCCGTTGAATTCTTCTTCTTCTTCTTCTTCTTCTTCATTCTTTCTTTTCCGAACGCTCACGGAGACTCTTTGTTTGAGCACCATGCCATCGTCATCACTAATATTTACCAGACGTACCTTCGCGTTGTTTTCGATAATAACGCCACCCTGGTTATTGATACCTTCACGAATCAATTTGTCCACTTTTCGATCGTTTTGATGCCCGATGAATGTCGGGCGCGACGGTTTACAAATGCCAGTTTTGGCTCTGACGATGGATTCTATGCTTCCTCCAAGCGCGTCCACGTGTTCCTCGCCAATGTTCGTTAATATCGAATATTCCAACGAGTTTTCGTCGAAAACATTCGTCGCGTCACGTATCCCACCTAATCCAACTTCTACTAAAGCTATGTCTACCTTTTTCTTTTCGAAATACTTCAACGCCAATGCCGTCAACACTTCGAAGTGTGTCAACTGTTTTATTAATAACAACGTCGATCTATCTGTTTCTTTAACATTTAAATCTGTTGTCTTCCAACACTCTTTGAATAACTCGCACAAGTCTTCGTCGTTGTATTTTCCGTTCACTCGTATTCGTTCCGCGAACGAGTGAACGTGTGGGGATTTATACGTGCCTACCGCATATCCGGCTTTCTCCAAGCAAGAAGAAAGTAAAGCAATTTGTGTGCCTTTGCCTTTTGTGCCACCTACGTGAATAGTTTTGTACGTTCTCCCAGTGTGAGGGTTGCCCAAGAGCTTCAAAAAAACGTGCATTCGCTCCATATTAAACACATCGTTCGAGTCTTCATCTGTTCCCGCTTTGGACGGGATACCTTTTTGTTCGTGATTGACAAAGGATTTCAACAACTCGTCCAATCCGTGGTCGTTGGAACGAGAAGAAGAGTGTAACAAAAATTCTATTCTGTTCTGAAAAAGATGCGACCAATTCGCATCTTCCACTCTGTTACTCCGTGTGCAGGGTAAAAGTCTTCTAGATGCTACGCGTAGTCTAGCCATCATCGTATTCGCCCTCTTTCTCCTCGTGTGAGAAGAAGAGGGCGAGGAGAAAAAGTGGATGGAGTAAAAAATGCCACATCTTTTTGGCTTCGGTCCGACGAAGAAAAAATTAATTTTGTACGCTTTAACACCACATTCCCGATCAAAATATATCTACAATAATATCAAATTATATTTTTATACACGGCCATTGCAATTTTTGCTATTAATATAATTCTATGATAGTTGAATTATTATTTTTTTCGGGAAAAAACTCGAAAAATAATCTATCTACTCAGATTTTGTGTAATTTTCCTGAGTATTTAATTATCTTTTCTTCAATTGTTCATTAATATATTATATATTCGTGTTTCAAACGAATAAAGTATTATGAACTAACTATATTGGGGATAACCAAAAAATCGGATTGAAATAAAATTTGTAATTTAAATATTTACCCAGCATATGAAACATTTACGCATATAGAGTTAAATTAATATTAATCATATAAATATTTAATCACATGCACTCATTTAAATGCAAAAGTTCGTTTGGGAACAAGTCTTTTTTAAATGGTAGCAAAGAAAAATTTCCGTTTGGTCCGTCCTTTGTTTTTGGCGAGGGACAAACACGCCATAACACACGAAAAGGCTAACTCTCTTCCTTCCTTCGTTCCTTCCTTTCATAGAAGAAATAATAAAATGCACATCACCAACGTCGGTGGTTCCTTAACCACCGCAGTGTGTTTGTCGCTAATCGCGTGGTCGGTTCGCGTTTTGAGGTCGTCGAAGCCGAATCTTTTGAAAGATTTGCAAAGTCACTTGAAGAACAAATCGGAGGACTCTTCGGCACGCAACGAAAACAAATCAACGTCTATCAACTCAATTAAAAAGAAAGCTCGCAGCGCGGCTCGGCACGAGAGTTACGCTCGATTATCTCCGGTCGTTTTTTGGCTGTTAGTGGAAACGAAAGCGGTGGAGTTTTTTATCATCGACGTGAGCGATCGAAACGAAAGTTCAGACTTGGTTCGTGCCTTGCAAAGACGTTTCATTTCGGAGGAAAAAGAAGAGGAAGAGACGAATAAGAATAAGAACAGTCACAATAAATCTTTATATTACGTGCGAATGGATCTGAGCGAAGTCTTGTTGCTTCTCAGGAATAGAAACTCGCCGTCTTCCACCACTTCAACGTTTCATAAACGATACCCGAGAACGAAGATTCCTGGTTTTCGAAGCAATCTAATATTCGTCTCGCCGCACGGCAAACATGCTGCACAAGCTGCCGCACAAGCCTCCAGTTTAGGCTTTTCTCGATGTAGCACGGTTGTCGGAGGAATGGTTTCTTTGATCCCGTTGTTAGATTCGGACATGAAATCGTTACTTTCCGAGGAAGACGTTTCCTTATCGCGAGATGCGTTTATGACCTTATTGGAAAGCTCATACCTCCTCTCCAGCGGCGCTGCAGTCATCATAGATATACGAAGGTACGACGAAAGAGCGTATTACGGATCCGTCAGAGGTACCGTCCACATGCTCGTCGATCACATCCCGAAAGCGTTGTTATTAGGCGATGAAGATTGGTTCCGATCGTTTCGATTTCCAAAACCAAAACCGGAAACCTTCGTCGTTTTGTTGACGAGCTCCTCTTCGAGAGCGAACTGGGCAAGGCAGGTGTTCAGTGACGCCGGCGTGACGAACGTGAAAACGTACTCGGTCGAAAATGGGTTCGCTTGGGCGCAACACTCTAGGTGCACGAAATACGAAATGTTCGAGGAAGGCGAGAAACCTCCAGAAGTCGTGGATTTGGGGAGTAGCTTACCGTTTTCTCGAGCGAAAGGCGAAGGCGAGTTGAGAATTGACAACGTTTTGGTCAGTTGATTGTTGAGAGCAGAGAGGTAAAGAAAGAGTACGAGTACGAGTAGTAGTAGTAGTAGTAGTAGTAGTAGTAGTAATAGTATTTCATGGGTAGGAGCAAAAAACATAGTAGTACAACAGAATGAGAGATGGAACAAAAGTGAGCTGCTTTTTTTGCAGTTTTTTTTACCTTTTGTAAAGGTTGTTTTTTCTATCGTACGTAATTCGTTCCTTCTTCACAAAAATTAATTCCTTGGTTATTATTATCAACGCAACGAACTCGCGAACGAATAAAAGAGAAGACGGCCATAACGATGACGGCGAGGATGAGCGTGTCTTCCTCGACATCCCCATTGGCGGAAAGAAATCCAATCCATCGTCGTCGTTGTCATCATCTTCAACGTCCAAGAAACATCAACAACAGAAGAGGAGGAGAGGAGGTCACGCAGAAGAAAAACGCGACAACGCGAGTAAAAGCGTTGCAAAAGGACTCTTCTTTCTCCCTGGACACTCTGCAAGAGAAGGCAGAAAAGTTTGTGAAACACGTGAAATCGTATCGAATCACTCGAGTCGTCGAAGGTGAAGACGAGGGAGTGGAAGAGGAACGACAAATTAAGTATTCTTCGGAGAAGAGTTCGATTGAAAAAACAACGAGTGCAAAAAGTAACAACGATAACAACAACAACAACAACAACAACAACAGAAGAAGAAAAAATGACATCGAAACATACGGTAAAACGAACGAGGAAGAAAAGTACACTCTGGTTTGCGCGCAAACGTACGAAACCGATCGAGAAACGAGAGACTTGGTCTCTGTGGAAATAGCACAGAAAGGGGCGTTGCTAGGTTCTTTGATGATGGAGAAAGTTTTGGAGCAAGGGTGGTGGGACCATACGACTGATATGCCGTCGCCCGGAAGCGCAGAATTAGCTATGGATGCATCTCCAGCATTAGAATTCCAAGCGTTAAAAAGACAACAAAGGAGAGATTTAAACGCAAGTGTTCGCCAAACGATTGAAAAAGAGCTGGGAACGACCGTTGATTTCAACGCGCTCGTGAGGAAAGTCATCGAGAAGGTTTTTGAAGAATCCTCCGGGGTGTTACCAAATGAAATTCCCTTGACGAAACAAATGACGGAAGAGATTCTGAGAGACGTATGCACTTCTCCGAAAGTCAGTTTGTATAAGAACACTCTTCTATATCTATCAGAGAACGAGGAGGAGTTTGCCATCTCGTCCTCGAGAAGAGATTTTAGCATCCAAGCAGAGTTTGAAGCCAAAAAAGTCTCGTTGACGAATAATAATCTGCACCCTTTAGCGGTGGTGACGCTGTCGATCATCGAAGACATGTCCGTTTCGATTTCGGAAGGGATCACAAAAGCCGTGTTATCGACGAATGCGTTTGGTCTCGTCTCAAACTTGAAATCTTCAAGAATTTTAAACAAGTTTCGCAACCAACAGAGATTTTCCAAGTTTCTGTTCGATAACTATCGCGACGTGGAGAACATTTTCTCGGATAGGTTTGAATTGTACGGTTATTACGCAGAGACCGATCAGTTGATCAAAAGAACTCTGTTCATGCAAAGAGTCAACGAGTTGGAGAAATTAAGGGGTCTACGATACTTTGTTTCCATTGTTCTCGAAGCATTAGATGTCTTCGTACCTGTGTTGTTTCAGGCATGGAAAAACGCGACAAAAGTAGCCACATACCTCCTAGTAGTTGTGTTAGGAAGAAGCATTGGGTTAGTGTATCGAGGAATTAAAGACGTAGTGGACGATTCGATAAATCGAAACAGCGGAATGGGGAGATTTTAATAAATTGATGACTTTATTTAGTGTGAATCTCTTTCAGTTTTTCAAGTATATTAGCATTACACATATTGTCTATCAGTCGGCGACCAACTGCAGACGAGGACTTTCTTCTTATTCTATTATTCTTATTCATTCATTTTCTATATTTTCTTATTGCAAATTGAACATGCGTCTGGCCAAGTTTCTTTGGATTGACTGCGAATCACTCCCAACGTCGACGTTCGCTTGCGAGTTCATGGATGTCTTCGCGATGTCCACTTGCAAAGCGAGTTCGTTGTTTCTGTGACGAACAGTCGTAATGTCTCCAATTTGATCAGCTGTACCCATATCCTTCATGAATTTTATGAACTGCATGAAAATACCCGGCAATGTGCGATAGCTCGCGTAGTTGATACCGAACTTTGCCGCCTCCTCTCTGACAATTTTCGCGATTGCTGGATAGTGGACGAAGCAAATCGCCGGGAACATATGGTGCTCCACTTGCAAGTTCAACCCACCGGTAAAAAAGTTTCCGATTCTCCCACCCCAATCAGCGGAGGTGACTAATTGCTGGATGCCCCAATCTCTTTCCCAAGCTTCCCCGCCGGTATCTTCCGGAACTTTCGCTTCCGCGACGTTGTGAGAAACGGCAAAAGTGCATGCCAAAACCATACCTTGGACGACAATGAACGAGGCAACGGCCGCGAGAACAGTAGATGTGGCGTGATTCGCTAACGGCGCCAAAAGCAAACCAAAGTGGGCAATTTTGCCGATAATCACAGTGGACAACTCTAAAGCAGTCGCGCCGTGCAACTTTGCGCCCTCAGTGTCTTTCGTGAACAAACCTACAATATCGCCGACTTGAAACACAACTTGCATCAACGGAAATGCGAGGAACATATACAAGTGTTGAAACTTGTGAAACCATTTCCTTTCTCTTCTCGCATCAAAGCGTATCAATGGCATCGACGTGAAGACGTCTTGATCTAACGCGTTGTCGTTGCAGTGGATGTGATGCGAAACTTGATGGTGGTACCGCCACATCAACGAAGATCCGCCGATTAAATCATCCGTTAAGCCTAACAAGTTGTTCACAAGTGGAGATGGACTCATGGCGCCGTGGTTGGCGCAATGCTGCACGGTCAAACCAATCCATGCGCCGGAAAGTCCAAGCAACGCGCCGGTTAGCACAGACGGAAAGGCGTAATAAATCGAGTACGCAAACACGGCAAAACCCAAAATCACACACGTGGCAAAGTCTCCGCCTTGTCTGTGCTTATTCTTACCTTCCTCCGGGAACAATTCCGTGCGAACTCTGATTCTAATCGAGTTATATAATGGCGAATCGTTCGGTCTGGGCGACTTTGGTACCGCCTCCACCGGGAAATCTTTCAACACAGGGAGCATGCGAAACCTCGCCACCGCGACTTCCGGTCTCAAGTGATACGACTCCAATAGCGCCGTCGAGTCTCTCCCGATAGCTAGATTCAACAACCAGTTCCCTCCTGGATGTTTCTCGAAGAATGGATCTAAATCGTACGCCACATCTCTGTATATCGTCCACCTTTTATCCTTCCATTTTGGATCTGTCCACGGGTCCTCCTTCCCGGGCATGGCAACGTCCGGTCTCGGCGCTTCCACTTCGCCAAAGATGCCTGGAATAGCTACCGCAGCATTTCTAAAGGAGATATGTCCCCTCTTTTGTTGTTGTTGTTGTTCCTTTTGATATCGTTGTTTTCTGAGCGGAAAGCTCTTCGTAATCACGGATTGTGTTTTCGACGCAGCAGATATGTTGCTGCAGAGATATCTCTTACTCGTGCTCGTCGATCCAGCACTGTTGATGTTGTTGTTGCAGTAGGAGTTGTTGTTGTTGATCGACAACGGGCGACCAAAAATGCTGCTACTACTCATCATCATCATTTCTACGATTGATGTGGGCGTGCGCGCGTGCGTGCGTTCGAGAGAGAATGAATGACGACGATTCGACGAGGACGATAATGTTGGTGCAGAGGAGTGCCTTTTTGTGAGAGAGATTTTTTCCCCCGTCGTCCTTCCCCCGTCGCTCAGTTCTCGGTTCTCTCTCTTTTTTTTTTTTTGGTCGCGTGATCTCTCTTTTTTTTGAGATGATGACGACGAGATCTCCTTTTTTTTGTCTTTTTTCTTTTTTCTTTTTTTTTGGTTTTTGGTTTTTGGATGGACCCTCTTTCTTCTTCTTTTCTCGTCTTTTTGCGGATGGAGAAAGAGAGTTTTTTCCTTCGAGGATACCTTCAAAGAAGAAAGAGCCCCCTCCTCTTCTTCCTCTTCTTCTTCCTCTTCCTCCTCCGTAAACGTCCGTCGTCTTGATTTGCCGTCGAAACGCGTTTGGAGCGAAGAGTGCGAGAAAGAGAGAAAGAGAGAAAGAGAATAGGGAGGAAGGAGAAGGAAGAATCACAACGCAATCAAGTGTCTCTTGTGGGTAAAACGCATTCGTTGTAAAGAAAGAGAGAGAGAGAGAGAGAGAAAAGGCAAAAAAAAAAATGTTGGCGAGTGGTATCGCGGACAGACTCGTCTCCTCGACGATGTGTTCATCAGCATCGTCCGCTGACGGAAAGAGAGCGAGATCGCAACAGGCGCGGGCGATGACGGGGACGGGGCGGAGTGATGGTGGCGAGACCGCATCCTCTGCTCGAACGGGGAGAAGAAAGAGAAGAGGAAGCGTATCGGCGAGTGCTGCTTATCTCTCCTGTCGTCGTCATCATCTACATCGTCATAATCAGAGTCGGAGTCAGTTGGAACAAAGTGGAATAGTCACGAAAACAGCGCAGAGGAGAAGGAAAGGAGGAAACATACGATCGCTCGCGCCAAACGCGTTATTCGATCCGTTAAAATTTGATCCTAACCGAGTCTCCGTGTCTTTCTGCGAAGATTCCGTCTTGAACGACTCACCCACTTCGTTGTTGAAACCGAGAAGATACACCTTGACGCACAACGATTTGACGAGACATTTAACGTTATCAGTTTCAAAAGAATTTAACGAAACGCAAATGAGCATTTGGTACACGAAATTATTGAGAGACGAAGTTTTAGCGGAATGGCGATCTGATGGATTGCACTTGTTTTGTCAAGTCTCTGCCGATGGCGCGTGGTGGATCCGATGGGCGGCGCCGTTCAGAGCGATTGTGTTTCGACAAAAACTTCCGTTAGTTTTGGATACTTTGCGATACGCGGAGAGATCTTTGTTTGAAAAACATCCAGAGTTATTAGAAACGCCAGTGTACGTAAACTTTAGTTCAGTAGAATCAGCGAGAAAGAACCGAGAAGGGAGCGATAAGGAATATTGGGGGGTGCTGAAGCACGCAGGAGGGAAAAACGAGTTGCGATTGAAAGTGAATGAAAACAACGAGAACGACGAGGGAGACTTATCCTTTTCGTCTTCCTCTTCCTCCTCGTCCTCTTCCTCCTCGTCGTCCCCGTCAGAAGCAGCAACTGTAACAGCACAGAGAGACTTGCAAACTATGTTGGAACTTTCGCGCGCGAGAGCAGAGAAGCAGGTTTTGCCACAATATCAGCGAAAAGAGTTTGAATTACCTTTGAATAATACGAGCGATCCAGTGGTGAACGAAGAAGAAAAGGAGAATATAGCAAGCAGCAAATCTCGATGATAATAACACATGCTACTTTTGAACAACAATAATTACATTTACTACAGCAGTTTTAGTTATAATTGTTTGCGTGGAGTAATAGAGCAAACGTCCGACGCTCACGAAAGACAACTAGAAAAACTCACGCGTTACCACCACCTACTTTTTCGGCCACATCATTTTGGCATCATCATTTCCTCTTCCGGCAACCGTTCGGCCATTTCTTTCTCTTTCCGTTTCTTCGCTCTCTGTCGGGCTTTCGCGGAAAGTTTATGCTTGTGCCCTTGTTTCTTCTTCACGCCTCCTCCAGCCGTCAAACTTTTTTCTCTGTCTTCAATATTTTTAAGTCCAATGTGTGTCTTTGCCGTGTGTTTCTCCCACGGTTGCGCGTGCGAAATCTCCACGTGTTTCCCGTCTAAATAGTTGTTCGGATGTTGATTACAATTGCGCACGACGTATCGCGCCGTCTCTTTTTTCTCGAACGTTAAAAAAGCATATCCCTTACTTTCTCCCGTTTCTTGATTTTTGGCGTGCCAAAGCCGAACGACCTTCCCGTGGGGTTCCCCGAATCTCTCTCTCAGTTGTGCGTCCGTGCAGGATTTGGGGAGATATTTTAAATACACTTCTCTCTTATCCGCGAAATCCGAAGCCGAGCGGCCCATCATGCCATGACGGAAGCGTCTCCCTTCTCCGATTTGGGTTGTTACAATTTGTTTATGGGGGGTGTTTTTCCTTTTTTTTTTTCCTTTTTTTTTTAACATTCTTTCTTTGCGCAAAACACGAGTCAAAAGACCTCCTGCTCCTTCCTTCCTTCCTTCCTTCCTTTTTTATCTTTTTTTTTCTCACAGGACGAGTTTTACAAAACGAGGAAAGGAAACCCGGGAAAGGAAAGGAAGAAGAACGAAGAAACAAAACCACAAAATCGAAAAAACGCAAGCACAAAATTGTGCGCGTAAAACAGCCGCCACGAGTGATCACGCCTTGCGAAGATCAAACTTCGGGTCAAAGGTTGAATTTGCATCGTAAACAATTAAAATGGCGCCATACATGGGAAGCATCTCCAAACCGGAGAACGCGTTGAAACGAGCGGTAGGTTTACGATGATGTCTCATTTTTATGTGGGAGTGCGCTGAGTGGCGGTGCAAAATCCCAATCGAGAAAATCTCTCTCTCTCTCTCTCTCTCTTTCGTAGTGGAAGCCACCATCTCCGCTACTCTTAACACTCGAATTATCTCGCAGAAGAAAAGCTCCGAGGAAATCGTATCGAAGCGAATTTCTATTCTCTCTCTCTGTTTATTAGCAGTTTTACTCACACGCACACTCTCTCTTTTTCTAATAACAGGAGGAACTCATCAACGTTGGACAGCCTTTGTCGGCGCTGCAAGCGTTGCACGATGTCATCACCTCTCGAAGACATCGAACGTGGTCGAAATGTTTGGAGGAAATTATGTTCAAATACGTTGAATTATGCGTGGACTTGAAGAAAGGACGCTTGGCCAAAGATGGGTTGATTCAATATCGCATAGCCTGTCAACAAGTAAACGTGCAGAGTTTAGAGGAAGTTGTCCAGAAGTTTCTCAACTTGGCGACAAAGAAAGTAGAAGGAGCGATCGTTGCTGCCGGTGGTTCTGCCGATGAGTTGATGGAAATTGGAGATTTAGAGTTAGAACACACTCCGGAACAAGTCATGTTGAAAGCGCACACAATGACACCAGAGGAATTAGAAGCTGAAGACGATGTGGAGTCGCCGACGCCATGGTTCAAGTTTCTTTGGGAAACATACAGAAACTGCTTGGAAGTTTTACGAAACAACAACAAGATGGAAGCGTTGTATCAGTTGGTGTCTAACGAAGCGTTCAGCTTTTGCGTCAAGTACAAGAGAAACTCGGAATTTAGACGTTTATGCGAAAACTTGCGCTCACATCTCAACAATCTTTTGAAATACAAAGACCAACGAGATCGGCCGGATTTGAATTCGAGAGAAACACAGGATATTTTGTTGGATATTCGATTTCAGCAACTCGAGGCGAGCTCGCAGTTGGGAATGTGGAACGAAGCGTTTCGATCAGTTGAAGACATTCACGGGTTGATGTTTCTCTTGAAACGCTCGCCTCGACCGACGTTGATGGCGTCTTACTTTGCCGCGTTGACCAAGGTGTTTTTCGTTTCGCAAAACTACCTTTGCAACGCTTACGCGTGGATCAAGTTGTACAACTTATCTAAAGGGTATTTGAAGAACTTAACCGACGAGGATTTGAAGTCCTTAGCGTCTGCCGTCGTCTTGTCAGCTATGTGCATTCCGCCTTACGAGAAGGCGCCCTTAGGAAACTTGGACTTGGACGCGAAGCACGAACGCGATGCGAGATTAGCCTCGTTGTTGGGATACCAATTAGAAAGTATGCAAGAAGCGAAGAATATCATGTCCAGAGAATTGATTATCAAGGAAATCAAGCGCTCGAGAATGGTTGATAACTGTGTGGAGGAAGTGAGAGATTTGTTCAACGTCTTGGAAGACGGCTTTTATCCGCTCGACTTGTGCCAAAGAGCGGAGTCGAAATTGAAAGCTTTGGAGTCGGTCGCGTTCAAACTCTCCAATGAAGTCTCCGTTAAATCCATCGAAGTTTCTGATTTTATTCCTTTGTTGAAAACTTTATCTGTTTTGCGTATGTTCAGTCAGCAATCGAAGGTTTACCGAACCTTGAAGCTCGAAAGAGCGAAGACGTTGGTGCCATTTCTTCCGTATTACGAGGTAGAATTGGCGCTCGTTCGAGCCGTCAAATCAGGATATCTCTCCTTACGAATTGATCACCAAAAACAAATGATTGTTTTCGTGGGCGACAACATTCAAGAAAAGTCCGTGGATGATTATCTCGTCCGAGTCGCTACGACGCTTCGCGAAGCCTGCCGCGAGTTGACGCCGTCCACGACGGCAGCATCGGATTTAGATTCGATGAAACGCAAGCGCATAGAAAACGCGGAAGCGATTCGAAACGCGGTCGAACAAGAGCACAAAAGAGCCTTGGCGAGGAAAGTTATCATCGAAAGACGCAAGGAAGAAGCTGAACGTCTGCTTGCGGAGCAAGAGAAGGAGGAAGAGGAAAGACGGGTGGCGGCACAACGCGCGCACGAGGCGGCGGAAGCTAAACGTCTCGAAGTTGAGTCTCGTCAGCGTGAAGAAAAACGCATTCGCGCCGAAATGGAAGAAAAAGAAAAGGAAGAAGCGTTGGCATTGCTTGCAGAACAAGAGAAGAAGAAAGGGAAGAAGATTTCCATCAAGTTGGAAGAAGGTCAAACTTTAGACAAGAGAATTCTGATGGAAACTGCGATCAAAGAACAAATTTCCGAGCGTCAACAGATGGAGAAGAAATTGTTGAAGGTTGCCAAAACCATGGATCACTTCGAAAGAGCTAAGAGAGAAGAGATGGTACCATTGATTGAGCAAGCATACAAGGGCCGAAAAGTTGACGACGAAAAGTTTTTCCACGAGCAGCAAAAATTGTTGGCCGCGAAAACGAAAGCGAAGTGGGAGCAAGACATTGTTGAAAAGAAGAGATTGCAAAAGATGACGGAGACCCAAGCGGCGTTCAAATCTGCAGTCATGTTGAGACGCGTGGATGAAATTGCTGCGGCGCAGGCCGAACGAGAGCGTAAATTAGAAGAGCAGAAGAAGCAGCGCAAGGCTGAGCGCGAGATCAAGCGCAGAAAAGCATATATTCGACGTCTCCAGGAAATGGAATTGGAGGTGAAGGATAAAGCCGAAGCATTAGAACGCAAGAAGGCCGAAGCTGAGCGTGAAGCCGAGGATGCGCGAAGACCATCGAGCCGAGGTGGCGGGGATTCGGACAGAGGAGGTGGATTCGTTCCGCCACATCTTCGCGACCGAGGTGATCGACGCGACGATAGAGACGATCGAGATAATCGCTCTAGCGGAAGTCGTTGGGGCAGAGGCGGCGGTAGAGATGACGATAGGCCGCCGAGTCGAGGCGATCGATACGAACCTAGAAGAGGAGGAGGATTTGGAGATCGCGACGATAGGCCGCCGAGTCGAAGTGACGATAGGTGGGGCAGCGATAGACGAAGAGATGATCGCCCACCGAGTCGTGGATTTGGCGACAGAAGGGATGATAGAAGGGACGATAGAAGGCCGCCGCCATCGCGCGATGACGGTAAGTCGAGATGGTAATCCAGTAAAACTTCATTTAAATAATATTCTCATAAAAAGGTTCACACAACACTACACAAAAAATATGACCACTCTTTCTAAAAGTGACTATTTGTATACTGCGCTTAACTACGTACGTATGTACTACTAGATAGAGCAATATTAATAAAGATAATTGATCAATGACCTTAATCTGTTGGCATTATTAGTACGCTACCGGGTACTTTTTTCTCCAACTCCTTTGCAAAATCGAGTGAGTGTGTGTGAAAAGTTACCAATATTTGTCCTCCGTCGACTTCTTCTACGTGCTTTTGAATATTCATGTTCGAGACAGAGGTGCACTTGTAATAGCTGCGAGGATATTTGCTTCCTTTCACAAACTTTTGCCCATACTTGCGCCACTTTTGTCCATCGGTGGTTTTCCCATCGCTCGTGGGAACCGCTACTCTAAAACTCGCGGCGTTCTCCTTAGAAGAGCGCCCTCGCAAGCTTACCAGAGTTGCGGCATCTCGAGTTGTTGTTATCGGTACTACTTCCTGTTCTTCTTGTTTGTCTGGTTCAGCTTTGTCCTTTTCTTCTTCTTCTTCTTCTTCTTCTTCTTCTTCATCCTTGGACAATGTTTTAGTAGAAAAATACAGCGAAGGAGAGAAAGCTCTTTTACTCGAGTCTTCGTCTTCGTCTTCGTCTTCGTCTTCTGAAGACGAGGAGTCTTCTTTGTCAGCATCTCGAAACAGAAAACTGCTCCCTTCTTCTTTTCTAATCTCTTTTCCTTCTTTTTCTTCTTCTCTCGGCGGTTGGCGATGGTGGCGTCGAGAGAATATTCTCCCGGTCGTCGGAGACTGCAACGAGAAAAACGAAGACGAACACAAACCGTGACTTCGGAACCCCCCCACCATACCGGTGGTGCTCGGAGAGAGGAGGACGGGAGAAAAAGGATCTTCGTCTTCTCCCCTTCTTCGTCTCTTTCTTTCCTCGTTCAACGTTATCGCCAACATGATGAAGAAGGCGCGCGCAGACTCTTTCAAAGGCGAGAGAGAGACCGCTCTTTTTGATATTTTTATTTCGCTTTGTGTCCGGAAAAGGAAAGAGGGAGAAGAAAAACAAAGACCGGCACATTCTTGAGTTTCGAGTTTAGAACGAAAGAAGAAAAGACACAATAATTTTTTGGAAAATTTAGGTCTCTTCCTCTTCTCGTCTCTCTCTCGTTTTAATAATATGTTGTCTCTCTTTTTCTCCCTTTTGGCTTTAAAAACGATGCAAAAATAATTTACAAAGGACGAACTGGACTGACCGATCAAACTTGACTGAATTTTTGGCCTCTGGACCGTAACGATTTTCTTTTCTTTGAAACGAAACCAACGAAAACGCAGA
>Ga0115011_10001474_pt1 | contig 16925 bp, 13 predicted proteins | sample TroAtlMetagenome_2_FD_88705 | JGI IMG/M metagenome (GOLD analysis project Ga0115011, IMG submission 88705) | Marine eukaryotic phytoplankton communities from Atlantic Ocean - Tropical Atlantic ANT8 Metagenome | ecosystem: Environmental > Aquatic > Marine > Oceanic | place: Tropical Atlantic...
CAGGAGCAACTCCTGGAGCAATTCCGCTACGGACTCTTCGCTCATTTGACCAGATGTCTGGCCCAGGTGAATACCAATCAAGTACAGACAGGCCAGTTGGGTGGTGAAGGCTTTGGTAGAGGCCACTCCAATTTCTGGTCCCGCATGGGTGTAGAGAACATCGTCGCTTTCCCGGGCGATGGAAGAGCCCACCACATTACACAGAGAGAGAACTCGGGCCCCTTTGTCTCGGGCCAATCGAATGGCAGCGAGGGTATCTGCGGTTTCACCGGATTGGCTGATGGCGATAACCAGGGTGTCTTCGCCCACAATAGGGTCCCGATAACGGAACTCACTGGCCAAATCCACTTCCACAGGAATCCGGGCCAATTGCTCGATGACATATTCTCCCACCAACCCCGCATGCCACGATGTTCCGCAGGCGATGATGACGATTCTGGAGAGCTTCTCCAAGGCCGCTGCATCCAGGGTCACATCTTCCAGGAAGACCCGATTGCTCTCGTTGGAGACCCGGCCTCGAATGGTATCGATGAAGGCCCTGGGCTGCTCGTGGATTTCCTTGAGCATGAAGTGCTTGTAGCCCCCTTTCTCCGCCATGGCGGGGGTCCAGCTGATTTGGGTGGGGGTTCGAGTGACCTCTTCTCCTGTGTCGATTCGGAGAATGGTGGCGTGGGCCCCCTTGAGAACGGTCATGTCTCCTTCTTCAAGGAAAATGACATCTCGTGTATGGGCGATAATGGCTGGGATATCACTGGCTACGAAAGTTTCTCCGTCTCCCACCCCGAGAACCATGGGGGACGCATTCTTTGCTGCCACCAATTGGTCGGGAAATCTTCGGTCCAATACCGCGATGGCGTAGCTCCCGCGGATGTGCTTGAGGGAGTCTCTCACCGCTTCCGTCAGGTTCCATTCCGGATGATTCGTTCGGGCTAAATCGATCAAGTGACTGAATATTTCAGTGTCCGTTTCGCTCTGAAAAACGCGGCCCTGTTCCACCAGTTCCGCTTTCAGTTCCAGGTGATTTTCGATGATGCCATTGTGAACCACCACGATGTCCCCGGAGCGATGGGGATGCGCGTTTTCCTCAGAGGGGCGGCCATGAGTCGCCCAACGGGTATGGCCAATTCCTACTTTTCCCATGACGGGAGAAGCGAAGAGTTCCTTTTCCAGATTCCTCAGTTTGCCAACAGCGCGCCGGACCTGAATGTCTCCGTTGTCGTCGATGAGGGCAATTCCCGCAGAGTCATAGCCCCGGTATTCCAGTCGTCTCAACCCATCCACAAGGACGGGAGTACAATTTTCTTCCCCGGTGTATCCAATGATTCCACACATGATTGATTTTCCTCCCTCTAGGCGGACGGCCATTCTAACGGATATTCGGTTGGTGTAAAGACGCCCTAAAGCGAACTCTTCTCTTAGTGGCATCAACAAGTCAAAACGATCAGAAATGGTCTATTCCGAGCCTCGAAAGGAACGGAAGCTGGAAGTGACTGGCAAGAGGGTCGAGCAGGACGATGAGGGGGCTCAGAACCAGCCCAAAATGAGAGTAGGACCTACGCCGGTGCGACACCTTATTCCGGGCACATCTCATCGGAGTTCGGAACGCACTCTTCTCCCTGAGCGTTTTCTTCCTCTTCTCCCCTTGCCTTTATGTTCCCCAGGGACCCAGGAGAAACTATGGAAACCTGCACCTTTCTAATGAACCAATATTGTTGTATAGTCACGGGCATAGGAAAGTTAAGCAGTAGATGACACAAGCGGAAAAAGCGCTCAGCGCTCTCTTTAGAGAACACTTGAGGGCATGCTTCTTTCAGCAACTGAGTCATTCGGGCGTAACAGCTCTAATTGCCGAATTCGAGGAATGAGGTTGAACTGCAACCGGTCCACGATGAGGCAAGTTTTTCATGATAAAGGAGAGTGAGAGTTATGATGGTATCTATGGAAAATCAAGCAGGCGTGATAAGGCAGGTTAAGGTCGGTTTCTCTTGGACCGCCTTCTTCTTTGGGGGATTTCCATTTTTCTTCAGAGGAATGGCCGTTCAGGGAATTATTTGGATCGTTTTGGCGATTGTTACAGGTGGACTCAGTAATCTTGTGCTTATGTTTATTATCAACAAACAAACAGCGCATTACTATTTAGAGAACGGATATAACCCAACTGGGGCTGGTTGGGACGTCGCTGGAGCGACGTGGGGAATAAAGGCCCCTTCTGAAACTTGATGCCGAGATCAAAAAAGAAGTGAAGGCCAACGCTTCTGACCCCTCTTCAGAATGGCTCCGCGCAAATTGCGCGTAAAATATCCCATCAAAATGATCATGAGCAGGTTAGGGAATACTCTCTAGGAGCGCCTGGCTAGGCTGGGGAAGAGCCCCCGGTCTTCTATCTCTTCGATTCATTCTTTTTCTTTTCCCGGCGGGCATTCTTCCGTGCCACCCAACCCTCGATATTCTTTTGGTCTGAACGGCTAATGGCCAAGGCTCCAGCAGGAACATTGGAAGTCACAGTGGTACCCGCTCCAACGAATGCTCCGTCTCCCAACTCCACAGGGGCCACCAATTGGGTGTCACTTCCAATGAACACCCCTTTCCCAAGGACCGTCCGGAACTTGTTCACTCCATCGTAATTACAGGTGATGGTTCCGGCGCCAATGTTGGATTCTTCTCCAATTTCACAGTCTCCAAGATAGGAGAGGTGACTTGCCTTGGCCCCCGCTTTCAGGTGGGCTTTTTTGGTTTCTACAAAATTGCCCACTTTGACGTTGGCCTCCAGGTGAGTTCCCGGTCGCAAGTGAGCGAAAGGGCCCACTGCGGTACCTGAACCCACTTTGGCATCTTCAATGACGCAATAGGGTTTCACGTGAACGTCTGCATCCAGGGTGGCGTTTTTGATGACCGCCCCTTCGTCTACTGTGCACCCTTCTCCGATGGAGGTGTTTCCCTCTAACCGACATCCTCCGCGAATGAGGGTGTCTGGGCCAATAGTGACTTGTGGGGCGATGGTCACGGTGTCCGGGTCGGTGAGAGTCACTCCAGCGAGCATGTGCCTTTCATTGACCTGACGTCGAAGGGCCGCTTCCACTCTCGCCAGTTCGACTCGATTGTTGATGCCCCACATCTCGGGACCTTCGTCCACAGACACGGTTCCGATGGCAAGTCCCTGGCTTACAGCATGGGGAACTACGTGTGTCAGGTAGATTTCTCCCTGGGCATTGTCCGTCCCCGCCGCGTGAAGTGCCTCAAAGAGAAAGCTGCGCTCGCACAGGTACAAGCCCACGTTGATCTCTCGAATTTCTTTTTCTGTGGAGGTCGCATCCTTTTGTTCCGCAATGTGGGTGAGGGCGCCTTCTCCGGATCGAACCATTCGTCCGTATCCTGTGGGTTGGGCTACGGTACTTGTGGCCAGGGCCAATTTTCCGCCATTGCTGTTGTAACTGTCTTCCAGGTCACGAAGGGTGGACGCCTGAATTCCAGGGACATCCCCATTCAAAATGAGGACCTTCGCACTGCCTTCTGTTTGGGTTTCGGCCATCAATACCGCATGACCTGTTCCCTGGGGATTGGCTTGAAGGGCGAATTCGAGAGGCGCTTCAGGAAGCCACAGACGGACTTCTTTTTCCACTTCCTCGGCCTGGTGTCCCACGACCACAACAACGCGCTCAGCACCGCTTTCCAGGGCCGCACGGACCACGTGAACCACCAGGGGCATCCCCAACACTGTGTGTCGGACCTTTCCCATGGAGCTCTTCATCCGCGTTCCAAGTCCCGCTGCTAAAATGACCGCTGTCGTTCCCACCTGCTTGCTCATTGTGTTCCTCCGAACATTCCGTCCCTTTCAAGAGTCGTCATCTTTGTCTGTGTCCAGGCACCTGTCAATCTACACCACCTTCCCTATCGCCATGACTGTGGCGATCCTGAAGGAATTTACGCAGAAGATTGTTGATCAGGGGCCTCCCGACGTGGTAGCTCGATCCCTAGGTCTTGAGATACTCGATCTCCAAAGACCTTCAGGAGTGGGTTTTGAACTCACCATGCCATCAGATAACTGTTTGCTCGATTGAAGCGGTCCCGGCAGAGCCCCGTGACCCATAGGAGAGGACGATGTTAGAAAAACTCGAAAAGATCTGGGTAGATGGAGAATTGGTTGAGTGGGACGCTGCCAATGTGCACGTGCTGACTCATACTCTGCACTATGGATTGGGGGCATTCGAGGGAATTCGTTCCTACAAGCAAGCCTCGGGAGGCTCAGCAATCTTTCGACTGGGTGAGCACATTACCCGACTGTTTGAATCTTCTCATTTGATAGGATTGGATATTCCTTTTACCCGTGAGCGCATTGCAAAGGCCTGTCTTGAGACCATGCATGTGAACGGCCTGTCGGAAGGGTATTTGCGCCCCCTCGTATTTATGGGGGATGGGGCCATGGGTCTCGCAGCACGAACGAATCCTACCAGGGTGGTCGTTGCGGGTTGGAAATGGGGGGCATACCTGGGAGATGATGGTCTTGAGAATGGAATTCGAGCACGAATCAGTTCATGGACGAGGTACTCGCCAAACTCCATTTATGCGAAAGGCAAAATCTGTGGTCACTATGTAAACAGTATGATCGCCAAGCGGGATGCGCTGCGAGATGGCTATGATGAGGCCATCATGTTGGATACAGATGGCTTTATTGCAGAGGGTACCGGAGAAAACATCTTTATGATCTCGGACGGTGTGATTACGACACCCCCTTTGAGTGCTTCGATTCTGGCAGGAATTACGAGGCAAACAGTCATTCAATTGGCGAAAGAGCGTGGATATACCATCCGGGAAGAACGGTTCCCTCGTGACTTGCTCCTTCTGGCCGATGAGGTCTTCCTTACGGGGACTGCTGCTGAGGTGACTCCTGTTCGCGAAATCGACGGAATGGCCATTGGAACGGGAACTCGAGGCCCTATCACCGCTGAATTGCAGGGGGCTTATTTTGGTCACGTGAAAGGGGAATTGCTAGACCATCCGGAATGGCTGTCTCCATACAACCTGGCGGAGCCTGTAGGGGAACCCTTTCCTTACGCATCCTGATTTTCAATCTATCTTCAAATAAGAACCCACAGTTCATCCTGCATACTTATTCTTCCCGAACCCGGTAGCGCGCGATTCGATCCAATCTGAAGTCTTTGGTGACATCATCCTTGATGGACCACGACCTCAGGTAATGGTGGCCGCCCCGGTGGAAAAAGGTCTGGGGGCGGATGGCTCTCCATATTCCTTTCAAGGCGCCACCCCGATACTGTATTTCCAAGGTTTGTTCCTGCCTGACCAGCGGAATCAGTTCATCAAATCTAGCGGGAATCGGTCGTGGGGCTGGAAGGTGATGAGGCTCTTTGACCATCACTCGTGCTTTTTCCAGATCACCCAAGGTTGCCAAGGGGCGGGGACTGTTGCTCAGACAATGAAGGAAGAGGTCTTTCGTTTGGAGTGCGTCATCGAGAGCTCTATGGAATTGAACCCCCTCCACGCTTTCCTGAATGCCAGAAGCCAAGGTAGACAGGGTGTAATCTTTTGATTCGCTGATACAAAGTCTCGCAAGGGGGAGGGTGTCCACGGCAACCATGGGAGGCAGTGGTATCTCGAGTCGTCGGGCATTTTCCCGAATAAATGCCATGTCCGTACTTACCCCATGGGCGATGAGAATGGAGGGTTCTTCAGCCAGCCATTCTGTCAATGTTTGAATCGCCACATCGGGAGAGGGCTGTCCATCCACCATTTCCTGCTGTATTCCCGTGAGCGCCGTGATTCGTTTTGGAATGGCGTGTTTGGGATCGCAGAGGGTTGAAAAGGTTTTTGTGGTCCTTCCACTGCGACGAAATGCCACCAGACCCATTTCAAGGATGGGATCAATGGATGGAGCGAGCCCCATGGTTTCTAGGTCAACGGATAGCCAGTGAATATCCCGCAGATGGGTGTCGGAGGTGAACACTTAGTACCCGTTCCCCCCCTGACTGGCTGGAGCCACTCTCAGGGTTCGAACGTATCGAATAACATCACGAGTGTCGCTCATTGATAAGTAGCCGAAGGCAGGCATTTGGCCTTTGCCTCTTTCCATGACAAGGCGGATGTCTGCATCGGAACGTGTCTGTTGCCAGACTCCTGAACTCAGACGCTGTGGGAGCATCATCCCCTCGACTCCGTTTCCATCTGCTCCATGGCAGGTAGCACAGAGTCGGCCATAGAGCTTTCCGCCGTTCTTTGCGTCTCCAGAATCCGCGGAGAATACCTTCGCAGTTTTCTTTGCTTGAGGAGCTTCTGTTGTGAGTGAATCACAGCTCCCGGCAGGAATGCACTTCGAAATGGTCTCCGTCTCAGATGCTTGGCATCCGTAGAGGAACATGCAGAAGAGGCAGATGAGAATGGAGGGCGTGGGACGTGCCATGAAATGCTCCCGAGGTCACGGTAGAGCCTAGGACCTTGCTCCTGCTGAAGCTTCTTCTCTCGCGAGTTCTTCTCGACGGGCGAAGAACGAGTCCATGTAAATAACAACCGGGCTCGCTACGAAGATAGAAGAGTAGGTTCCCACGAGGACACCCACCAACAAGGCGAACGCAAAGTCTCGAATCAGTCCACCACCGAGAAGGAGAATGGAGCCAATCACCAACATGGTGGTGAGAGAGGTCAAAACCGTTCGGGAAAGGGTCTCATTGAGACTCTTGTTAATGACGTTTTCCAGGTTCCTGCTTCGCATTTTGCCCACGTTCTCACGGATACGGTCGAAGACAACAATCGTATCGTTCAAGCTATACCCGATGATGGTCAGGATGGCTGCGATAATGGGCTGCGAGAACTTGATTTGAAGAATAGAGAAGAGTCCCACTGTGATGAGGGAGTCGTGGGCCAACGCCACAACAGCACCCGGAGAATAGCGGAAGTCGAATCGAAGGCCGATGTAGAGGAGAATTCCAATGAGTGCATAGAGAATAGCGACAAGACCATTGTTGAGGAGGTCTTTACCCACGGATGGACTCACTGATGTAGAGGATTCAATCTGATTGAATTCCTTGGGGAACACTGCAGCCAACTCTTCTTCGAGGTCCGCCTTGAATTCCTGAATTCGAATGGTGAAGTCCCGGTCTTCAGCGGTTTGCAGAGCAACCGTTTTCTCAGCCAGGTACTCTTCCCATTCTTGGCCCAGTTGAGAACCTCCTGTACCTGCAGCAGCGTCTTGTTCCACGAGTGTCCGTGTTTCAAAGTACTGAAGGTCCATTTGACGCTCAACATTGCTTTCAAGGTCAATGCTCTTCTCTTTGAATCCCATCTCGCCCAACAAGGCATTCATTTCACTTTCACGAGCGGCCACGGGGGCCTTCTCTTTGAATTTGACGAAGAACTTGCTCTCGCCTTCTTCGATGAAGTCTACGGATTCGATTCCTGCCAGCTTCGCCTCAAGGTCCTTGGAAATCTCTGCTCGTCTCTCAATTGAAACAAGGGAAGAAACCTCAGTGTAGACCATAAAGCGCTTAAAGGGCTCCAGGCTGTCGGCGCCTGTATCGAAGTCCTGAACCTCTACTTGAGAATCTTCTTCTCCAGTTTTGGCAGCCACCAGAGAACTCACAGTCTCCTTGAGCTTGTCGCGGTCTACTGTGGCTCCTTGCTCGAAAGCAACGATGAGTTTGTTTCCACCTGCGAAGTCGATACCCAAGTTTAAACCCTGTACAACGAGGGAGAGAACACAGGCAAGAATCACGAGTACGGAGACACCTAAGAAAAAGGTTCTCTTGCCCATGAAGTCTACATTGATATCTGGTTTGATGAGTTGCATAGTCGTTCCTTCTCGTTTCCTCTAGATGCTCAGCGTCTTCATTCCGCCCCGCTGGACGACAAAGTCAAAGATGGTTCGTGTGACGTAGTACGCCGTGAATACGGAGCAGAAGATTCCTGTAATGAGAACCACTGCGAAACCGTAAATAGGACCGGACGTGTAGTACAACAGAATGAATCCGGTCAGGGCCGTCGTAATATTGGCGTCAAAAATGGTCCAGAAAGCTTTTTCGTAGCCTCCCTCGATGGCAGCACGAGCAGAACGTCCTGCCCGGAGTTCCTCTCTGATTCTCTCGAAGATAAGCACGTTGGCGTCCACCGCCATACCAATCGTCAAGATGAGTCCCGCCATTCCCGGTAAGGTCAAGGCAGCACCGAAGTTCACCAGAACCGTCGTAATCAGGACCACGTTGAAGAGGAGGGCGATGTTCGCGATGATGCCTCCAATTCTGTAGTAGAAGATCATGAAGAAGAGGACGAGAACGCCACCCAGCATCAGAGACATCTTTCCGCTACGGATAGAGTCTGCCCCGAGGGACGGTCCAACCGCGTGGTCATGGACCTTGTGAACTGGGGCTTTGTAAGCACCGTGATTCAATACGGTCACCAATGCGCGAGACTCATTGAGAATCTCATTAGGGGGGCGGTTACCTCCCATGGTGATTCGTGCTCGACCACCGAGAATCGGCTCACGAATTTGGGGGGCGCTGTTCACATCGTTGTCCAACATGATGGCCATAAGGTCGCCCGTGTGTTGTGTGGTGACCTCTCCAAAGATTTCTCCACCTTCGCCGTTCATTTCAAGACTTACGAACCAGCCTTCTGTTGGGTCGTTGAGAACCAGGGCTCGGGTCAGGTAGTCACCGCTTAACTTCACCTCGGAGAAGAGGTATCGAGTCTGCCAACGGGACTCTTGAGCATTCTCTCCAGTGGTTCGGTCAATGAACTCGTACCCAATCATGTGGTCATCTGCTACGAGGCCCGGGTCGAGAAGTTGGGTTTTTACAAAGTCCACCAGCTCCGCTTTTGAGCGAGCGCTGAAGGTATTGTTTCTGTCGTCATAGACAACGGTTGTCCGAGGTTTGTTGGCCTTGTACGCCGCGGCTTTGTCCTGCTGGGTCTGGAACCAGTTTGCAGTGTCCACGATACGAAAGGTGAGTTGCGCGGTCTGCCCAATTCGCTTTCGAACTTCGTCCATTTGGTCTTGGCCCACACCGGGAAGCTGAACGTCGATGTCGTGCTCACCGCTCTTACGAACGTCGGGCTCTACGAGACCGAATGCATCAACACGCTTTCGGATGATGGAGAGGGTTTCCGCAACGACGTTGTCCCTCACCTCAGCGATTCGGTCATCACTCATGAACACATTCACAGTGCTTCCGCCGGAACCCTGGATAATGTATCCGGGGGCATAGCGCTCGATGAACTCTTCATTGAGAAGTTCAATGCGACTTCCTGCACCAGCCTCGAAATTCACAGCGAAGCTTGAGTAGGAAAGCATTTCCGTCGTCATCCCTTCGCGGAAGGGAGTCAATTCTTCTTTGGTCATGTCTTCAGCTGACTTTCCGTCTTCCCGTGCAGCTTCTTCTGCAATCCGGGTGACAAGAGTGTCTCGGAGACGATTGGTATTGTCTTTAATGGCCTTCTTGTAGTCCACGGTATAGCGGAGTTCCAAACCACCCTGAAGGTCGAGTCCGTACTGAAGACTGTTTGGGAAGAGGCTCGAGTACCATTCCGGTAGTCCCGCTCCGCCTCCTGTAAACGTAGGTACCGTGTAAGCGATCGAGAAGACCGCCAGAAGTACCAGAAAGAACCGTCGCCAAATATTCTTGTTTTCCATCGCTTACGCGCTCCTTGCTCCACTTTTCCGAGTTATCGAGGGCTCTGTACGAGTTCCTTGTCTTTCTCGGCCCCACCATCGTTCTCTCCGTGCTGAAGACAAGCCAGTTGGGTTTTCAAAATCTTGATGTGTGTGTTTTTTGCGATTTCAAGGGTCACAATCGCCCCGTGAACTTCTGCAATACGTCCGTAAATTCCGCTTTGAGTAATGACACTGTCCCCTTTCTTTAACGCTTCAACGAACGAAGTATGTTCTTTTTGGCGTTTTTGTTGGGGGCGAATCATGACGAAGTACATCACCAGGAACATGGCTCCAATGACCCAGAGTTCAAAGCCACCACCCACTTGTGGGGGAAGGTCCGCCGGTGCTCCCGGACCACCACCTGTTCCTGTTCCACCGCCGCCACTGAGGGCTTTGGATTGCGCGAAGATCGCTCCTCTCAAGATGTAATCGAGCATTTTGCTCTCTCCATGGACGCTGAGGTGCTCCCCGCGTCTGAATTGAAGTTTCCTGTTATCGCTAACACGTGAAAATCACATGAAAAAACGAAGTCCCCCCTTAGGGGCGCCACGTTGTAACAGATTGGCGGGCTTCCGGTCAACTCTTTTGCCCCTTCGGGATCAGGGCGTCTTTTTCTGCCGCTTCCTTTCTTTTCGCGAGGGTCTCAGATGCCCAATTCTCATAGTTCCCTTCGAAGATTGCTGCTCGCGCATCTCTCATGAGTTGAAGGTAGAATGTCAGGTTGTGAAGGGTAAACAGGTGGAAGACCAAGAGTTCTTTGGCAATGAAGAGATGTCTCAAGTAAGACCGGGTGAACCGCGTACACGTAATACAGGGGCAGCTTTCACTGAGTGGAGACATGTCGTATCGATGTCTCGCCTGCTTCATGACCACTACGCCTTCATTGGTGAATAGCTTCCCATTTCGCGCATTTCTTGTGGGCATGACGCAATCGAACATGTCTACCCCGGCTCCCACGCCGACGATGAGGTCTTCCGGCGTCCCAACCCCCATGAGGTACCTCGGTTTGTCTTTGGGGAGTAGAGGGGCTGTATACCGGGTCATGTCATGGAGTTCCTCTGTGGTCTCCCCGACGCTCAGACCTCCAATTGCGAAGCCTTCAAAATCGGACATGCGGGTCATGGTTGCTGCATGCTCTGCCCTCAATTCCTTGGACAGTCCCCCTTGTACGATTCCAAACATGGCTTGATCGGGCCGTGTCCTCGCATCGAGGCATCGCTCCGCCCAACGGGTGGTTCGTTCCAGGGCTTCCAGGTGATATTTGTGGGGAGCCGTGGCAGCAGGGCATTCATCGAATGCCATGGCGATATCCGCGCCGATGGTTTCTTGGATCTCCGTGACGGATTCAGGGGTGAACCGGTGGGAGGAACCGTCAATATGGGATCGAAATGTCACTCCGTCCTTGTCGATTTTTCGAAGGCCTTCGAGGCTAAACACCTGGAAGCCTCCACTATCCGTCAAAAGAGGTCGATCCCAATCCATCATTCCATGAAGTCCCCCGTGGTTTTTGATCACTTCAAGACCAGGACGAAGATAGAGGTGATAGGTATTCCCCAGGCAGATCTGGGCGTTCATGTCCCGGAGGCTGTCGGGAGGCATGGCCTTGACTGTCCCAGCTGTCCCCACAGGCATAAAAATTGGGGTTTCCACGACCCCATGGGCCAATTCAAGTCGACTCGCTCTTGCCCCTGAAGGGTCTTCTTTTTCCAACGTGTATTTCATGGTCACCTGATATACATGGCATCGCCATAGGAGTAAAAGCGAAAGCCCGACGAGATGGCTTCCTTGTAAGCGCTCAAAACACGCTCTCTGCCACAGAAAGTGGAGACCAGAACCAAGAGGCTGGACTTTGGCAGATGAAAATTGGTGAGAAGGCCGTCTATACCCCGGAACGAATGGCCGGGCCGGATGGTTAAAGAGGTTTCACGCTCCGTCGCTTCGAAGGTTCCATCTTCTTTCACCAGGGATTCGAGGGTTCTCACCACAGTGGTGCCCACCGCCACAATTTTTCGTCCTTCCTTGCGGGCAGCATTGAGGACTCGGGCCGTTTCATAGCCCATTGTTACCCATTCTGACTCTACTTGATGCTTTCTCAGGTCTCCTTCACGGACGGGAAGAAACGTCCCGGGACCCACGTGGAGAGTGACGGACACCACAGGGACGCCCATGTTTTCAATGGCAGTGACCATGGAGGCAGTAAAGTGGAGCCCGGCAGTGGGTGCTGCAACAGCCCCCTTGCTACGGGCAAAAACTGTTTGGTAACGACGAATGTCTTCTGCGTCGGGTCCTCCCGATTCGTCTCTGCGAATATAGGGAGGAAGGGGGACGCTTCCATGATGAGTGAGAGCTTCTCTTACCCCTCCTGGTGAGTGGAATCGCAGAGATGCTCTTCCTCCCTGGGCCACTTCCAGGACTTCAATTGAGGGGGATGAAGAGCCATCAATGGTGAGCATCATCCCGGGAGCCAGTGGGCGTGATGCCCGGGTCATGGCTTCTGCAAAGCGGGGGTCAGGATTGGGGCCCGGGGGGAGGACCAACAATTCCACTTTCCCGCCCGTTTCCTTTTGGACCTGCAATCGCGCGGGAACAACCCGAGTGTCGTTCACCACGAGAACTTCATCTCCACGAAGGTACTGGGTGAATTGGTTCATATGAGACTGTTCAAATCTCTCTTTTTCCCTGTCCACAACCAGGAGCCTCGAGTCTTCTCGCTTGGGAGCTGGCACTTGAGCGATGTGGGTCTCTGGCAAGTCAAAGTCATAAGCGTCAATGTGGAAGTCATCGTTCATGGGTTAATTCCGTGATTTGGGGTCAAATGGTTTCTTTTTCTGACCTTTATTGGCTCTTGTTTTTCGGGTTGCGAGGGGTATCTCCAAAGGTTCGGCGCTTGCCCCAAATGATCTTGTGGTCGTCCTGATTGATAAGGAGCCCCAGACTTCTCATGTGGAATTCATTCCCCGCAGGGCCTCGGGCCCTAATGGTACTCCCCAACCACAGGGTGGTCCCCTCTTGAAATCCACGGTCGGGGCCAACCTGTTGTTCCTGGCCACTTGCGAATTCAATGAGTGCAGAATTGTGAGGAACAGGGTCCTTGGCCAACTCGTTTTGAAGGGCAATCTGTCCTTCCAGCATGGATTCGCATCGATCTTCCACCATGAATTTCTTGCAATCAACTTGTGTGCGCAGCTCAAGCAGATGGGCTTCTTCCATCCTTCCCGCACTCAAATGACCGAAGTAGGCGAGGAGGATCTCTTTCTCGAAAGCAGCAGTCTTCTTCGTCTTGGGCTCAGCCGGAGGGGTCTTTTCTGATGTGACAGCTGGTGTTTCGTCTGGGGTTGGAGGTGTCACCGATGCCGATTTTACAGGAACCACTGTGGATTCCTCGTCTGGTTTCGGGGCGGGTTTTTCAGAACACCCCACCCACATTGGGCAGACGATGAGCACAAAGAGAAAATACTGCAGGACCGTTTTCATGGGCGACCTCGGGTGAAAAATATCTCTGTCTTGCTTACTGTAGAGTGCGCCTTGAAGCAACTCGGGAGAGAGAATGAACGCCGAACATGTCCAACTCCAAAAAGTCTGGTTAGAGAAGCTATCGGCGGCGTGGGCAGAAAGAAACCAGTCGTGTCTCCAGGGACAACTTTTGCCCCCGGTCTTCAGAGTAGGGGAGGGCGCCAGGACCCTGGGGACCTTCGAGCCCCACACCAGGACATTATCCATCTCGGAAAGTCATATTCTGGAGTCTCACTGGGATGAGGTCCTCAACACGCTCGTCCATGAGATGGCCCACCAAGTGATTCATGAACTCTGGGGGGTGCCTCATGCCCAACCCCATGGCCCAGAATTTCAGAGGGCGTTGCGGATGCTGGGGGCAGTGGCTGAAGACGGCGGATTGTCCCCTGAGGAGTCCAAGGTGTTTTCCAGAATTGAGAAACTCCTGTCTCTTGCCCAGTCCGATAACGAATACGAAGCGGGAATGGCAACGGCCGCAGCCAACTCTCTCCTTCTGAAGTACAATTTGAAGGGAAGGACTGCGCCAAAAACCTACAGTCGAAGAAAGCTTGGAGGACTTAAGGTCCGAATTCCCATGACCTGGAAGATGATCGGAGGCATTTTGTCCGAATTTTTCTTTGTTGAATGTATATGGGTGTCGGTCTTCCATGCGGCCTCGGGAAAAAATCGTCGGCAACTGGAAGTATTGGGAACCGGAGGGAACGTTGAAATGGCGGGTTATGTCCACGACTTTCTCCATCAGACCCTGAAGCAGCTTTCCCGAGATAGAGCGCGAAGAGGAGAATCAGGTGGGCGAGGGTTCCAATGTGGGGTGCTTCTTGGTTTCAAGGAGACCCTTGGGAACCGAAAAGAAGTTCATCGGCAGGAAGGACTTATCTGGAAGGGAGATCCAGGGCTGGATGCGTTCTTTCGTGAAGCTTATCCGAGAACCAGTTCTTTTGGAGGACGGGGGCTCCCTATAGATGGAGACCTTCAAGCAGGGAAAAGTCTGGGAAAGAAACTTATTTTGCGTCGTCCAATTGTCCGAAGAGGGACTAAAGATCCTGCTCAATTGCAGAAATGACAGGGGTTTTCGTTTTTTTTTCAAAAAAAATGGTAACAAACCTGTGAGCGGTAAAGCTCCTTTAATATCAAGGACTTGCAATCGACTCTAGGGTAGATAGCCTCGTAGTTGCCCGTTTTTTTTACCGAAGAGGCAAAAAAAAATGATTGTTAAACTTGAAATCTAGTTCCACTCCGATATACCAAAACCTCCGTCGGGCATAGGTTCCGGCACCTTTTTGAAACCATATTAAGGAGACTAAAATGAACAAAGCTGAATTGATCACAGCCATCGCAAACAACACTGACCTTACAAAAGCACAAGCTGGAAACGCTCTTGACGGACTCGTCACAGTCGTAACTAGCGCTCTTACAAACGGTGAGAAAGTGACTGTTCTCGGATTCGGAACATTCTCAACTGCTGATCGTGCTGCACGTCCTGGTCGTAACCCAAAGACTGGTGCTGAGATTCAGATTCCAGCAAAGACCATTGCCAAGTTCAAGCCTGGTAAGGATCTTGCTGAGTCAATCAACAAGTAATTCCAGCTTTTGTTGGAGGAACCCCGCTCTTCGGAGTGGGGTTTTTTTTTGTCTAAACTTCCGAAATTTTCGTTTGATATGGGTTGGTTTGCTCTACAATGGGCCCACAAGAAAACATGATGGTGGGAAGGATTGAAGATGCGGATGGGGTCTTCCTTGAGACCAAGTCCATAGAGTGGTACCTTTTTGGCAGTCATGGAGACCATAAGAAGAGAGGGTTCAATGCGACGAGCATGGAAGACATCAGGCCTGATTACGATACTGTCTGCAATCGCCATTTCTTTGGCATTACAGGGATGTGGCGGAGATAGCGCAGGAGACGAGGGTGCAACTTCGGTTACTGGAGTGACACAAGGGGGTGGTGAGGAAGGGACGAGTGGTTCGAAAACGCCACCAACAGTTCTTCCTGACTTGACCACAACCGCGAAGCCAGGAATCAAGTTTGTGTATCCGGATGCTGGAGCGCAGGTACCTGCGGGGAATGAACTCTTCGTTGAGGTTGCGGTTATTTATTTCAAGCTGGGTGAACCCAATCCTGAAAACGAAAATGGCGTTGGTCACTTTGGCGTCTATCTCGACAATCTCTCGGACAGCTATTTGTTCAAATCCTATGGGCTGATCAATTCGGCCCAAATTCCCATGATTCCGGAGGGAGAGCACACACTGACCGCTGTACTCCTGAACAATGATGGAACTCCGGTTGAAGGAGCCAATACAGATACCCTGACCATTAATGTTACGGGTATGACCCTGGATCAGGGACCTTACCTTCAGTTGGTTGAACCCGAAGAACAGAAGCTGGTGAGTCCTGGGGAAACATTAACTGTAAGGGTGGATATCAAGAACGTAGACTTGGTTGAGCCCGACGCGGAAGAGATTCCCGAGAAACAGGATGGGGCGGGTGTTCAGGGCCATTATCGTGTCTATCTTGGCTATGATGAAAATGATGATTATCTAGCGGCTTCTGCGGGGCCTGAAGTGGATGTGACGCTTCCAGAATCCCTTGTTCCCGGACAGCACCAATTGCGAGTGGAGTTGTGGGATACGGACGGGAACATGGTGGAAAACCCCAGCCCGGAAGGTGGCCAGTCCATCACATTGGTGGTTCCCGGCCTCAAGAAACCCGAGTTGGCAGTGGTGAGTCCGGCTGATGGAGACCTTCTGGTTCCCGGGTCCTCTTTGCCCCTGGACTTGACCATTAACAAGCTTGAATTGGTGGCACCCGGTGGACTTCCCGGGGGTGAAATTGATGTGGCTGATGGCCATGTGCGTGTGTACCTCGATGGAAACACCGGGGATGATTATCTGCTGGCTGAGGCATCAAAAGCGCCCGTTCTGGAAGTCCCTGATGACTTGAGTGCCGGTCCACATACAATGACTGTGATGCTGGTGGATACCGATGGGGTTCCATTGGGTGCCAGTGCCTCCATTGAAATGATGAGCCCGGGGCTCAAGGTGTTGACTCCAGAAGACAATTCCTGGCTTGAGTACGACAAGGATAATCCTGTTGAAGTGTCAGTGTCTTATTTCGAGTTGATTGAACCGGGTGAAGATACAGTCCCAGAAGTGGGTAAAGGCCATTACCGGGTTTATCTGGATGATGCGGATGGAGACAATTACCTGGTGGCGACCTCTGCGGAAAGCACAACTGTGGTTGTGGGTCAGGAGGTGGGAGCAGGTCAGCACACCCTCCGTGTGAGCTTGAGAGAGAAGAATGGTTCCCCTGTTGGTTTGGAACGGGTCGTGGATGTATTTGTTGGGGCGGGTCCTCCCACTCTTACAGTACAAGCTCCATACGCTGGACAAGCGGTTCATCCCGGTACGGGCATCGTCTTTTCCTTTGGGGTGGATAACTTCTCGTTGACTCCTTATGCACCCGATACGGCCAATGTCTATGGTCAAGGGCATTACAGAGTGTACGTGGATAACAACAGTGGTGATTCTTACGCTTTGGCATCCCATCTGCCCACAGCCCTGGTTCCTTTATCGGAAAACCTGACTCTGGGGCCCCACACGTTCACCGTAGCCCTTTTTAACAACGACGGGACACCTCTCGGAGTCGAATCAGAGATCTGGCTGGATGTGGTCGCTCCTTCAACTCCCGTTGTGCAGGTGGTGTCGCCGGCTGGTGGAACCCCATACGCAGCGGGTTCTATCATGGATATTGAGAGTGAGA
>Ga0115011_10001475_pt1 | contig 16908 bp, 14 predicted proteins | sample TroAtlMetagenome_2_FD_88705 | JGI IMG/M metagenome (GOLD analysis project Ga0115011, IMG submission 88705) | Marine eukaryotic phytoplankton communities from Atlantic Ocean - Tropical Atlantic ANT8 Metagenome | ecosystem: Environmental > Aquatic > Marine > Oceanic | place: Tropical Atlantic...
AAAAAAGGACTTAGACATAATGCTTCATCTGCTATTTTGAAACCCATACTTAAAAGAGATAACCTAAAAGTTATTTCAGGTGTTTTGATTAACAAATTAATTATTAAAAATAGTAAAGTCATTGGCATCAATGTTATTAACAAAAATTATTCTAAAAATTTTATTTCTAAAGGAGAAGTAATAGTATCTGCTGGTTCAATTGGAAGTCCAATGATTTTACAAAGGTCAGGAATTGGAGACGCTTCACTTTTGAAACAAAATGATATTAAAGTTGAAGTTAATCATAAAGCAGTAGGAGAAAACCTTCAGGACCATCCTGGCGTTTATTGTGAATACCCTGTAAATATTTCAACTTTTAATACAGAATTTAAATTTAATAAAATGCTAAAACATGGTTTAAATTGGTTATTCAATGGCAGTGGCCCAATAACTACACCGGCAGCAACATGTTGCGCATTTTTTAATACAAATAAGATACTTGACCGACCAAATGCACAAATACATTTTTCTCCTTTTTCATATCATTATTCCCCATTGTCAAAGTTACATTTACCAAAATATCCTGCAATATTAACAGGAACTTGTATTCTTAATCCTGAAACCAAGGGAAGGGTTAGTATAAGTTCAAAAGATCCTCAGCAGCCACCAATAATTGAACATTCGTTATGGGATAGTGAAAAGGACCTAAAAAATATGGTCAAAGCATTAAAAAAACTCTCGCAAATAATGTCTTCAAAACCCATTTCTAAGTATATTTTAAACAACCCAATTATCAAACTAAATGACATTCAAATAAAGGATTTTATAAAAAGTAATAGTTTTCTTGGCTACCATGCTTCAGGCACTTGTTGCATGGGTGATAAAGGTATTTTAAATTCAAACCTTAAAGTTAAATCAATAAAAAATTTAAGAGTTATTGACGCTTCCGTTATGCCAAAAATAATAAGAGGAAATACCAATGCTACAGTAATAATGATTGCTGAGAAAGGCGCTGATTATATTTTATCAAAAAGATAAATGTAACTTTCAATTAAATGATTGAAAATCCTTTATCAATTGCTGAAACAATTTTTTGAACATGGTCCTTTGTAATTATTAAAGATGGGGAAATGATAAAATTATTTCCTGAGGCTCTAACCAAAACGCCTTCATCACAAATCGTTTTATAAATTTTAGAGATCACATCTTTTGGTGCTGGTTTTTTAGTTTGAGGGTCTTCTACTAGTTCAACTGCAGCCATTAGACCCTTACCTCTTACATCTCCGATAGTTCTATGTTTGTTTTTTAATTGATTTAACCCTAATAGTAGTTCAGATCCTCTAATTTTTGCATTAGATGCTAAATTTAATTTATTGGTTTCATCAAGTGCCGCAATTGCAGCAGCAGCACCAACAGGGTTCCCAGAGTTTGTATATCCATGTCCAAGCATTCCTAAAGCATTACTATTTTTTTCAACTGTTTCAGAAATTTCTTCAGACATTAATGTTGCGCCCATTGGAAAGTATCCGCCTGTTAGTGCCTTAGCAATTGTCATTATATCTGGTTTAACTCCCCATAATCTTGATCCTGTCCAGTCTCCAGTTCTACCAAAAGCACAAATAACTTCATCAGCAATCAACAAGATTTCATTATCATCACAAATTTTTCTCACTTTTTGCATGAAGCTTGCATGAGGGACTATAACACCACCTGAACCAATAATGGGTTCCATGACAAATGCAGCTATGGTATCCGAACCTTGACTTGTTATTAAAGCTTCAAGACTTTGCATGCATTTTTTTGTAAGCTCTTTAGGATTGCTTTCATCAAAAGGATTCCGATATATGCAAGGGGCAGGTATATGGAAAACCCCCGGTACACCTGGCTCATAATTCCTTCTAAATCTTGGGTCACCGCAGAGCGATGCACCTCCATAATGAGTCCCGTGATAACCTTTACTTAAAGATATGAATTTTATTTTATCTATTTTACCTTTGATCTTCCAATACTGTCTTACTAAACGCATTGCAGTATCGATTGAATCTGATCCGCCTTGAGTAAAAAAAACTTTTTCCATACCATCAGAGTGAAACCACTCTTTAAGCTTATAAGATAATTCAATGGCTTTATCGTTAGTTATACCTCTAAAAGTATTGCAGTATGGCATTTGATGGAGTTGATCATGTATTGCTTTTTTTATTGGTTCACAACTATATCCCAAATTTACATTCCATAATCCTCCTACAGCATCAAGCATAACTTGACCGTCAATATTATGAACTTCAACATTTTCAGCTTTAGTAATAATCATTGGTGGTGTTTCTAGCATCTCAGCTGGATGAGCCATTGGATGCCAAAAATGTCTAGCATTGTTTTCTCTTAAAAAATTTTCATGTTGCATATTTAACTCCAATAATTTTAATTCTTATATTTTCATCCAAACTGACTTTAGATCAGTAAACTTATCAAGAGCGTGAAGGGATTTATCTGAACCGTTCCCGGATTGTTTTACTCCTGTAAGTGGCAAAGTATTATCTGATCCTCCATACGTGTTAACAAAAACTGTACCAGCCTTTATTTTTTTTATCATTCTATGTGCTTTAGAAAGATTAGATGTCCATATTCCTGAGGCAAGACCGAAAGCTGTGGCATTAGAAAGCTCAACAGCCTCATTTTCACTTGCAAAAGACGTAACAGTTAAAACAGGTCCAAAAACTTCATTTTGAAAAATATTTGTATCTTGTTTTACAGATGAAATAATTGTTGGCTCCATATAAAATCCACCACTATTTTCAAGAATTCTATTCCCACCTATTTCAATCTTTCCACCTTCAGATTTTGCTTTTTCAACAAAATTAAGATCTGATTCTAATTGGCTTAAAGAATTAATTGCTCCAATATCATTGTTTATGTCTAAAGGGTCACCAATTTTTAATTTGTTAGTAAAGTTAGAAATCAAATCTAAAAATTCATCATGGATTTTTTGCTCAACCAACAAACGTGAGCCGGCAACACAAACTTCCCCCGAGTTTCTAAATATGCCCATAGTAGACACTTTTGCTGCTTCCTCCAGATTTTCAGAATCAGCAAAAACAATATTGGGTGATTTGCCACCAAGTTCTTGGTATATTTTTTTCATATTAGATTGCGCTGAATACTCTAATAGCTTTCTCCCCGTAGTTCCAGAGCCTGTAAATGTCAATACGTCCACATCCATATGTCGGGCAAGTGCTTGACCTGTAATTCTTCCATTTCCAGTGACAATATTTAAGGTTCCTGGAGGCAGTCCTGCTTCAAGACATATTTCACCTAATTTTAAAAGTGATAAAGAGGCTGCCTCTGAAGGTTTAATAATAACAGAGTTGCCCATAGCAAGCGCTGGAGCTATTTTCCAAGCACCAATCATTAAAGGAAAATTCCAAGGAACAATCGCTGCTACTACTCCAACAGGCTCTTTATGAATTAGACCTAGAAAGTTATTTGAAGTATTGGATATTTCACCATAAATTTTATCAATTGCTTCAGCGTAATACCTAAAAGTACCAGCTGCTGATCCTGGTTCTGCCTTAAGAGCCATATTGATTTCAGTTCCATTATCTCTTGCACCTAAAACGGCAAGTTCAAGCATATTTTTTTCAATCAATTCAGAAATTTTGAGCATTATTTTTTTTCTATTTATTGGGGGCATATTTGACCAGTCCCCTTTTTCAAAGTTTTTTCTACTTGAAAGAACAGCGCCATGAACATCTAAATGATCACAAACTTGAAGTTCACAAATTTCTTTACCGTCTATTGGGCTTATAATACTTTGAGTTTCACCAGATTTAGAATGCATCCAATTACTTCCAACTAGTATTTTTTGATTTTGGATTTTATTAAATCTATATTTGTTAATTTCTTCTTGGTTGAGCATTTTCTCTTTTCACTTATATATTTTTTTTATTGCTATATCTGAATGTACAACAACTATGTCCTTCCATTATAGTTTTTTCCCTAACAAGTTCTAACTTTTTATCAAAGCCAATAGTGAAATTATAATCTCTATTGCATGATAATAATTGCCCAATATCTTCCATGCCCATGTCTTTATACATTTCAGCATATTTGCATCTTGTGACATCAAAGTGATATTGCTCACTTGTTCTTTTCAATTCTCTAATTTCAAGTGCCCCACCAGTTTTCCATAATTCAAACACTTCAATAAATCTATCAATTGTAGATGTTTTCTTTGATAGCTTTTTATCTATTTCATTTCTAAATTTTGTTCCTTCACCAATTGCATTTTTGATAATGGCATTTTTTAAAATTTCTCTAGCTTTTTTATCACCTATTTCTTTTTTCATTTCTTCAAAAATAGATTTAGCTACCTCCGCTTGAAGTTTTCTTTTTTCCAAAATTGGAATGGAATTTTGCAAACTAGTCATTCTTTCTTAAAAATTATTTTTTATTAGCCATATTAAATTTTTATATAGCTTTAATTATAAAGTAATCCTTTTTATTTTTTAATTCAAACTTTGCTTTTATATTGTTTAATTGATTTAAAGATAATAGAAATGATGCTTATATTAAATTGTATTTTTATTTTTAATTGATGTTAGGAGTTTGAATGCATCAAAAACCTATTTTTCGAGCTGATCATGTGGGAAGTCTTTTAAGGCCAGCAACTATCAAGAATATTAGACATAAGTATTTTACAGAAAATGCTGCAAGTTTAACTGAATTAAAGTCTATTGAGGACGATGAAATAAAAAAAGCAATCACACTTCAAGAAGAATTAGGTTTTAAAGTTGTTACTGATGGGGAATTTAGAAGATCATTCTGGCATTATGATTTTTTAGAAGGCTTAGATGGTTTTGAGCTGGAAGAAAGAGAGAGTGGAGTTCAATTTTCAGGGGCAAAACTCAGGCCCTTTTTTCCAATTATAAAAGATAAAATTGATTTCCCATCCGATCACCCAATGCTAAAACATTTTAAATTTGTATCACAAAATACTAAAGTACTTCCAAAGATAGCTATACCGGGACCAAGTTGCTGTCATTTTAGAACAACTCCTGAAGATATATATCCAAAAGAGTACAAGGATAATGAAAAATTATTTTATGATATTGCTCAAGCCTATAAAAAAGCTGTAGGAGAATTTTACAGTATTGGCTGTAGATACTTACAAATGGATGATATATTTTTTGCGTATTTATGTGATCCAAAGCATAGGTCAACTAGAACAAAATTTGGTGAAGACCCTGACATTTTAATTGAAAAATATGCATGGATGTTAAATGAAGCAATTAAAGACAGACCTAAGGATATGACTATTGGCATGCACTTATGTCGAGGTAATTTTAAATCTAACTATGCCGCTCAAGGAGCATATGATCCAGCTGTCGATGCAGTATTTAATAAAATTGATTTGGATGTATATTTCATGGAGTACGATGATGAAAGATCAGGAGGTCTTGAGCCCCTAAAGTATCTCCCAAAAGGGAATAAGAGAGTTTTTCCAGGTTTTATTACAACAAAAAAAGGCAAATTAGAAACAGTAGAATTTCTGGAAGAAAAATTCGATGAAGCTTCAAAATTTGTATCGATGAATCAGCTTGGCATCGCTCCACAATGTGGATTTTCTTCAACAGAAGAAGGTAATATGATCTCATTTGATGATCAAAAAAGAAAATTAGAATTAGTTATAGAAACATCAAATAAAATTTGGAATGAATAAATTAAGTATGAATTTTGAGAGTGTTATATGGCGCAAAATGACTTAGAAAATAAAATTGCATTAGTTACAGGTGGAAGCAATGGCATAGGACTATCAACTGTCAAAATGTTAGCTGATAGAGGTGCAACTGTAATTATTGGTTACTATAATGGGAAAGATAGAGCTAACAATATTCTCAACACATTGTCAGATAAAAATCATATGACTTTTCAAATAAAGTTAGAGGATCATAAAACAACTGAAAGTTTAGCTGATAAAATAAAAGAAAAATATGGTAAGTTGGATATTATAGTAAATTCTGCTGGTTTTACAAAACCAATACCCCATAAAGAAATAGATAAATTAGATATAGAAACTTTTGATCAAATTTTAATCGCAAATGCTAGAGGTCCTTATTCAATTATTAGATCATTAATGCCGATGTTAGAAAAAAGCAGCGAGGCTGTAGTTATTAATGTTTCTTCAATTTCAGCATTTACGGGTTCGGGTAGTAATATTGCTTATTGTGCATCAAAGGCTGCGCTTGATACAATGACAATGTCTCTAGCAAGAGTTTTTGGTCCAAAAATAAGATTTTTATGTGTTTCACCGGCAGCTGTAGCAACTGATTTTGTTCAAGGTAGAGACAGAGAAGCATTAGAACAATTAGCTAAAAAAACTCCTTTAAATAAAGTCGTTGAACCAGAAGATGTTGCTCTAGCAATTATTGGGTGTATAACACATTTAAAAACTGCAACAGGAACAAGAATTATTATTGATGGAGGAAAAAATTTATAAACAAGGGACGGGAAACTAAACATGCCTCATTTTTCAATTGAGTATTCTTCAAATCTAGAACAAAAAATAGATATTAAGGAGTTATGCAATACTTTAAGATTAGCAGGTATAGAAACAGGAGTATTCCCAACAAAAGGAATTAGAGTTAGGGCTATTTGTTGTAATCATTATTCAATAGCAGATGATAATCCTGAAAATGGTTTTTTAGATATCTCAGTTCGATTAAGAGAAGGACGAGACATTGAAATTAGAAAAAAAGCTACACAGCACATTTTTGAAGCAGCAAAGAAATTTTTAAATTCTATACTAGAAAATCACCCTTTTGCATTATCTTTGGAAATGAGAAACATTGATCCAGAGCTAAGTCCCAAAATAAACTCTATTCCAAACTATATGAAAGCAAAAGAAGATGTATGATCTTACTGAAAACACTAATAAATTAAAAAAACATTTAAGTATTATAAAGGAAAAAGGAGTTTTAAATAACATTGGTGGAATTTCAAAAGAATCAGTTTCTGGAGAAAAGTTTTCAAATAATTCCCCTGTCGATGAAACCTTTATTTGTGATGTTGTTAAAAGTAATTCCATTGATATTGATGAGGCTGCAAGTTCATCAAAGGAAGCCTTTATGGATTGGTCAAAGACTAATCCGGCGCTAAAGAAAAAAATACTCCATAACATCGCTGACAAGATTGTTGAAAGGGCTGATGAAATAGCATTGTGTGAGTGTTGGGACACAGGTCAAGCAATTAGATTCATGTCAAAGGCTGCCATAAGAGGCGCTGAAAATTTTAGATATTTTGCTGACAAGGCAATTTCTGCCCAAGATGGATTGACCCTTCCATCTAGCACTTTATTAAATATAACTAAAAGAGTTCCAATCGGTCCTGTTGGTATTATAACCCCATGGAATACACCATTCATGCTTTCCACTTGGAAGATAGCGCCCGCATTGGCAGCAGGCTGTACAGTTGTTCATAAGCCAGCAGAATTATCACCAATAACAGCTCAAATACTTCATGAAATTTCTCAAGATGCAGGCTTGCCACCTGGTGTTTGGAATCTTGTAAATGGTTTAGGAGAGGAGGCAGGTGTTGCCTTAACTCAAAACAAAGATATTAAAGCAATAGCTTTTGTAGGAGAATCTAAAACTGGATCATCAATTATGAAACAGGGTGCTGATAGTTTAAAGCGTGTTCATTTTGAGTTAGGTGGAAAAAATCCAGTTATTGTTTTTGATGATGCAGACCTTGATCGAGCTCTTGATGCAGTAATTTTTATGATATATTCACTCAATGGTGAAAGATGCACATCTTCAAGTAGGCTGTTAATTCAAAAAAATATTTCTGATAAGTTTTTAGAGAAATTAATTGATCGTATAAAAAAGATCAAAGTTGGGAACCCATTAAATCCTGATGTTGAGGTTGGACCGCTTATAAGTGAAAATCACTTTAGTAAAGTTGTTTCGTATTTCGATACTGCAAAAAAAGATGGGGCAGAAATTGCTATTGGTGGTGAGATTAATGAAGGGCCAGGTTGGTATGTCCCACCAACATTATTCAGAAACGCAGAAACCAATATGAGGATATCTCAAGAAGAGATATTTGGCCCAGTTTTAACAGCGATTACTTTTGATAATGAAGATGAGGCTTTAAAAATTGCTAATGATGTTGAGTATGGTCTTACAGGGTATATTTGGACAAATGACTTAACTAGAGCGTTAAGATTCTCTGATTCTTTGGAAGCTGGAATGATATGGGTTAATTCAGAAAATGTAAGGCACTTGCCAACTCCATTTGGTGGAGTTAAATCTAGTGGTATTGGCCGAGACGGTGGTGATTGGTCATTTGAATTTTATATGGAACAAAAACATATTGGATTTGCAACAGGTAACCATCCTATACCCAAGCTTGGCAAGTAAGCCGTAAAAATGAAAGAAAATTAAATGCCTTTACCAAAGAAAAACTTATATCCAAATTTTAATATATCTAGACTCAGTCACATCGAATTAGGCGTTAAAGATTTAAGTGCAAGTTATGCCTTTTATGTTGATATACTCGGATTACAAGTAACGGATAGAAATAATAATTTTATTTACTTAAGAGGCATGGAAGAAAGAGGACATCATTGTGTAATTTTAAAAAAATCAGATACTTCTTCATGTAACGTCCTTGGCTATAAAGTTTTTGATGAAGAACAACTTGATAAAGCTAGGCATTACTTTGAATCAAAAAATATTTCTACTTCATGGATTAAAAGGCCTTACCAAGGGAAAACATTACTCACAAAAGATGTGCACGGCATTCCAATAGAGTTTTACTATCAAATGGATAGGCTGCCTACAATCCATCAAAAATATAAGTTATATAACGGTGTAAAACCACTTCGCATTGATCATTTTAATGTTTTTTCTACAAATGTAGATAAGAGTGTAGAGTTTTATTCTGATCTAGGTTTTAGAGTAACAGAGTATACCGAAGATGAAAAAACAAAAAAATTATGGGCAGCATGGATGCATAGAAAAGGGACGGTTCATGACATTGCTTTTACAAATGGTATAGGTCCAAGATTACATCATGTTGCTTTTTGGGTCCCAACACCTATGAATATAATTGATTTATTAGATGTGATGTCAACCTCTGGTTATCTTTCAAATATTGAGAGAGGACCTGGACGGCACGGTATTTCAAATGCCTTCTTTTTATATATTCGAGACCCTGATGGGCATAGAACAGAAATTTATTGTTCTGATTACCAAACATTAGATACTGATCACGAACCCATAATGTGGGATTTAAAAGATCCACAAAGGCAAACTCTATGGGGCGCGCCTGCTCCTAAATCATGGTTTGAAGAAGGCAGTCATTTTAATAAAATAAAACCACAAGAGCCTTCTTTAAAAGCCCAACCAATAGTTGCACCTTAAAATTTGGAGAATTGAATGTCTAATAAGTTTGTATCAATTAAAATAGATAGTAAAAATCTTTATGGTGTTGAAACTAATGAAGGAGTTATTGAATTATCAAATAAATTTTCAGAATGGCCTTCTTTATTTGAAGTCGTTAAAAATAATGGCTTTGAAAAGCTAATTAACTCTATTAATGGTAATGAGGTTATCCACCCAATTGGATCCTATATTTATAATATTCCAATATCAAATCCTGAAAAAATAATTTGTGTAGGAATAAACTATCCTGACAGGAATGAGGAGTATAAAGATGGTCAGAATACACCACAAAATATGTCTTTATTTGTTAGATTTCCAAGATCCTTTGTAGGGCATAATTCACCAATAATAAGGCCAAAAATTTCAGATCAACTGGACTATGAAGGAGAAGTTGCCATAGTAATTGGAAAATCAGGTAGGCATATAACTGAAGAACAAGCATATGAACATATTTCAGCAATTACAATTTGTAACGAGGGTACAATCAGAGATTGGGTACGTCACGCAAAGTTCAATGTTACTCAAGGCAAGAATTTTGAGAAGTCGGGAGCAATGGGACCCCATTTGATCCCATTTAGCGATAAAAGCCAATTAGAAGATATTAGCTTGATAACCAAAGTTAATGACGAAATTCGTCAAGATGATCGAACTAGTAGAATGCTTTTTAATATTCCAAAACAAATTAATTATATCTCAACTTTTACAACATTGATGCCAGGTGATATTATTGTAACCGGAACACCTACTGGTGCAGGAGCTCGTTTTGATCCTCCAAAATTTTTAAAACCTGGTGATAAAATTGAAGTAGTCGTTGAAGGTGTCGGTTCTTTGTTAAATATTGTTGAAGATGAATAATGCCACTTACAGTTTTACAAATAGAAGAAGCAGCAAAAAATCTTTTTAATGCTGAAAAGAATAAAAAAAGAATAGGTCTATTATCTATTCAATATGAAAATATTGATATGGAAGATGCATATAAAATTCAGGATGCTTTAGTAAAATTGAAATTAGATTCTGGCCTAAAAATATGGGGTTGGAAAATCGGACTTACCTCTAAAGCCATGCAAGACGCACTTAAAATAGATATTCCTGATAGTGGGATTTTATTTGATAATATGTTTTTTAAAAGTGGAGAAAACATTCCAACTGATAGGTTTATTCAAACTAGAATAGAAGCTGAAATTGCTTTTTGTATAAATAAAACTTTAGAGGGTAATGTTAATCGTGAAGATGTAATTTCAGCAACCGAATATGTTTTTCCATCACTAGAAATACTTGATACTAGAATTGATAGACAGGATATTACTACAGGTAAATTTAGAACTGTTTTCGATACAATATCTGATAATGCAGCAAATGCTGGTATTGTGAGTGGCGTTCAAAAGCACAAGCCTGATAAATTTGATCTTAGGTATGTAGGTTCTATTGTTTATAGGAATGGTGAAGTTGAAGAAACTGGATTAGGGGCAGGTGTTTTAGATGACCCTGTATCTGGTATTATATGGTTAGTTGAGAGGTTATCTAAATATAATCAAAAAATAAGTCCCGGGGAAATTATTCTTTCCGGTTCATTTATTAGACCAATAGAAGCTAGGAAAGGGGATAAATTTTATGCTGATTTTGGAGATTTTGGATTCGTAAAGTGTAATTTCAATTAGATTTTAAAATTTATGATAAAATCGTTATCCTTAAGGTCAAACTATAAAACTCTAGAAAATTATACATATTTAAATCAAGCATCACTTGGACTGATTTCTGAAAAAACAAGTCAGGCAATGCATGAGTTCTTAGATAGTATAGGTAAGCATGGAAATGCTTATATGAGTGATGAAGATGAGGTTAATTATTTTGAGAATTTAAGGGAAAGGGCATCTATTTTATTTAGATGTAAATTAAAAAATCTTGCAATATTATCAAGTGCAAGTGATTTACTAAATCAAATTCCTTTTCTAACATCACCTAAAAATGGAAGCCAAATAGTCCTTGTTTCAAATGATTTTCCAGCTTTGTATAGACCATGGCAGGCCTACTCTAAATCAAATAAAATAAAATTAAAATTTTTAAAAGAAAGTCCTAATTCAAATCTAACTTCTAACATAATTAATACTTTAGATAAAAATACGTCTGTAATTGTAGTTAGTTACGTTCAATATTCAACCGGAACAATTGTTGATGTGAAGAGGCTAGAAAAAGTAACAAATAAATTGGGAATAAAATTGATTGTAGATGTAACTCAAGCGGCTGGAGCCATTCCAATAGATGTAAATAAATTAAAATGTGACGCACTAATTTGCAGTGGTTATAAATGGTTAGGCGGTCATGGAGGAGTTGGGATAGCTTTTTTATCCGATGAGTTAGTTAATTCTACGCCATTAATGCCTGGTTGGATGGGCGCAACAAATCCATTTAATATATCAATTGAGGAATTAGATTTAGCTCCTGGTGCAAAAAGATTTACACAATCTACAATGTCCTATTTATCTTTAAAAGGATTAGAAGTTTCTATTCAAGAAATATTAGATATAGGTATAGAAAACATAGAAAATCACTCAAATAAAATCAAAAATTACTTTATCTCATTATTAAGTGATATCGGTTACCAAACCTTTCACGATGGAAAAATATATTCAGCTCCTCACATAGTTTCAATTATTAATCCAGAAAAAAAGATGCACAAAATATCAAAAATTCTATCAGAGAAAGGTATTTTTTGTAGTTTAAGAAATGGATATTTGAGAGTTTCTTTGGCCCATTATAATAATCAACACGATATAGACAAATTATTATCTATTTTACAGGAGTAGAGGTTAGAGAAATTAAGTAGTTAATTCTAATTCAAGTTTTTCAATTTCTCTAAAGCGGATTCTATTTGCAAGCTTTGGTTTTGAAATTAAATTAAAATCTTTAAATGCATTAATCAATTTCAAAAAAGCCACCTTTCCTTCGATCCTTGCTAAAGTATTCCCAGCGCAAACATGTATCCCTAAGCCAAATGATAAGTGTTTATTAGGATGTCGAGATATCAAAAATTTATTTGGTTTAGAAAATTGATTTGGGTCTCTGTTTGCTGCAGCTATTATCATATGAACAGAGCTTTCTTGAGGAATTTTTACACCAGATAATATGGTGACTTTTTTATTAAAGCGATTGTTAACTTGAATTGGCGGTTGATACCTTAAGATCTCTTCAACTGCAGAACTAATATAATTTTGATTTTTTCTCAATGAATTCAATTCATCTTTGTTATTAATAAATTCATGAATTCCATGTGACAACATATTAGTCGAAGTTTCATGACCTGCATTAAGCATAAATATACATTGATGTAATAGCTCAACTTCAGACAATTCAACTCCAGATGATTGCGCTTCAATTAGGGTTGATATAATTTCCCCATCACGGTTCAACTCGGGGTTCTTTTTTCTCATGGACACTTGGTCTTTGAGATAACCTTTAAAGTTGGAAACAGCATCACACCCTTTCTTAAATTCTTCATCTGTAAGGGTTGGTTCTAATGCACCTAAAATTAACCTCGCCCAATCTCTAATTAATGTTCTATCTTCATTTGGAACTCCTAGCATATCGCAAACAACATCTACAGGTAGTTTAAATGAAAATTCACTTACAAAATCTATAATTTTTTTTTCTTTAAACTCTGCAATATAACTTTCCACGAGTTTTTCAACGTTACTTTCAATGTGAGAAAGAGCCCTTGGTGTAAAAGCATGTTGAAATATTTTTCTGATTCTAGTGTGATCTGGTTGATCAATAAAAACTACACTGGTGGTATGGTGTTCATATAATGATGAATTACCAAACTTTGGTTTGAATTCCTTCTTTTTATCAGAACTCCAAAGATTATGATCCCTATAAATTTCTACTAAAGCATCGTAAGAAGTAACTATAAATGATCCATCAGGATTTTTATGAACAGGGTTGTTAGTTCTTAGCAAAGAATAGTACTCATATGAGTTTTGTACTAGATCGCTGGGCGGATTGTACAAATCAAATTTATTTATATCAAAATGAATTTCAACCATAACTATAAATAGGTTAAATAAAATTATATAAAAATAAAATATCTTTTTTTATGAGATAATAATTTTAATTATATTAAACTTTTTGGTAATATTTAATATCGATTATAATCAGAAATTACAGTTGCTTATTGATGGCAAATGGGTGAGCTCTTCCAACAGAGGAACCATACCAGTCGTCAATCCTGCTAACGAGGAAGTTACATCTCATTTGCCAATAGCTAAAGAAAGTGATCTTGATGAAGCAATAGAAAAATGAAATTCCTTATTTGTTAAATTAGCATCGTATATATTTACTGAAGACCAAAAAAGCTCTCATTTTTTAAGTAATAATCTTGAGGTGGATATTGTTTGTGTAAATCATGCAATTGTTTCAGTACTTGAAACACCTTTTGGTGGCGTTAGAGAATCAGGATATGGAAAAGAGGGTTTAGAGTCTTTTTTAACAACAAAATATGTTTCTGAAATACCTCATTTATAATTTAAAGATTTAAGAATTCAGGTCTGAATTTATTTTTTAATTCACTGTCGATTTTTAATTTTTGATTAGAACTTAAATCAAAAATTCTATTTCGATTCAAAATATTTTGTGGATCTAATTTTATTTTTAAATCCTTCATTAGTTTAATTTCTTCTTTTGAACGACTATAACTAAGGTAGGGTTTTTTTTCTAACCCTATTCCGTGTTCAGCTGAAATTGAACCATCAAATTCACCAACTAAACTGTAAAAATTTTTTTTAATTTTTTCAGTAAATTTATTGAAAACTACTACAGCGTGCAGATTGTTATCACCTAAATGGCCAAAAAATAATATTTCCTCTACTTCTTTTAACATAGTAAGCTTTTTAGTTAATTTTTTAATAAAAATTTCCATTTTACTTAAACTAATGGAAACATCAAAATTTAATCTTTTATGAATTTTTTTAAAAGCAGTTGATGTATTTTCTCTAACTGCCCAAATGTTGTTGACATCTTTTTTGGATGAAGACAAAACAGCGTCTTTAATAAGTTTATCTTTCATAAACCCACTAAGAATTTTTTCAAACCATTCATCGTCAACTTTTATCTTATTACCCATCGTTTCTATAAGGACATAGTAATTGTAATCTTTTGACAAGGGTGGTTTGACATCAATCGAGTTTATAATGAGTTCATATGTTGGCTTCCAAAGCACTTCAAAAGCAGATAAATCTTCACCAAGATCACTTTTACATCTAACAAGCAAATCTATTAATTGATTAAAATGATCCAGACCACAAAAAGCAACATTCTGAGTTTTAGGCTTAGGAAAAAGCTTTAAAGACGCTTGAGTAATGACTCCTAATGTTCCTTCGGCTCCAATAAATAAATGTTTTAAGTCATAACCAGAGTTGTCTTTTAGCAAACTGCTTAAATTACTAATTACTGAACCGTCAGCTAATACAACTTCCAGTCCTAAAGTAAGTGATCGCATCATCCCATATTTTATAACTCTTGTACCACCAGCATTAGTTGATAAGGCACCACCAATAAGACAACTTCCTTTAGATCCAAGATCAAGTGGAAAAAATAGACTTCTTTCATTTAAAAGGTTTTGAAAACCCTGAATTGTAACTCCTGACTGTACAATTGCACTTAGGGCAATTGGATCTATTTCTACAATTGAATTCATTTTTTCTAATGATAAAACTATTTCATTATCAAAAGGGACTGCTCCTTGAACCAAGCCTGTCATTCCTCCTTGAACTGAAATGGGCCAATTAAAATCATTACAAATGTGCATTATTTTAGTTATTTGTTCTGTTGACTGAGGCAGTAAAATTATGGAAGGAGTTCCATTTTTAAAATTTGTAATATCACTTAAATATTTAGTATTTTTACTATTTGGATTTTTCCATCCACTAGAACCGACAATTGGTATTAGTTTTTCAAGAATAAGTTCCATTTAAGTTAATTTAGGTTCTATTTTTTTATATCTGTAAAAGTCCCAAGAAATTAAAATTATTGCTCCTAAAACACAAATGATTTGAATTCTAAAATCAAGAAGTAAAATTGAAAATCCTATAACTAATCTCAAAAAGACCTCAAGCCAAGACAGCTTAGTAAAATCAAATTTAGTTAAAGCGCTATTAATTAACCATATTGATATTAACAATCTTGGAATTATTGATAAAAACTCATTCCAAGAAAATTCATCAATTATAAGAAGACAAGGATAGTATGCAAAAGCAAAAGGAATTAAAAACTTAGCTATTCCTAAACGAAATGCCATAAGTGAGGTGATTATCGGATTAGATCCTGCTATTGGAGCAGCAGCATAAGCGGCTAGAGCTACTGGAGGAGTTAGACTAGATGCCACACCATAATAAAAAACAAATAAGTGCGCAATTAAAACTGAAACTCCTAAATTTTGTAACGCTGGCCCCATTACCACTATTATTATTAGATATGCAGGCAATGTAGGCATTCCCATTCCAAGAACAAGAGCGCCTATCATAGCTAATATAAGAGATAGGAATAGACTATCTCCACGAAGTTCATTCATAAATGATGCTAATTTAATTCCTATTCCAGTTGAGTCTATGGCTCCAACAAGCATTGAAATGACAACAATTGCAATAAGTAATTTTGCTCCTTGGGTGCCACCTTTAATAATAGAATTCAGTAGTTTTTTTGGATTTTTTCTAATGTCAGGATTAATAATACTTAGAACTAGAATTGCTATTACAGCATAGAAGCCTGCTCTAGAGGTTGAAGAACCATATAATAGAGAAAAAATTACTAAAAAAATTGGGGCTATAAATAAAATTGAATTTATCCAATCGCTTTGAGTGATTTTACTATCGATATCAAGTTCTTGGATTTGAATGTTTTGTTTTCTTGCTTCCATGGTTACATTCGAAAACAAACTAAAATAATAAAATAAAGCTGGTATCAAAGCTGCTAAGGCGATTGATAAGTAGCTTATGCCAGTTAAATCTGCCATAACTAGTGCAGCCGCTCCCATAATTGGTGGCATTATTTGACCACCAGATGAAGCAGTAGCTTCTATTCCACCGGCGAAAGTAGGTGTGAAACCCCTTTTTTTAATCATTGGAATTGTAAAAGTGCCAGTACCTACAATATTTGCAACAACACTTCCTGACATTGTTCCAAACATAGAACTTGCTAAAATTGCTGCTTGAGCAGGGCCACCTCTCGTTTTTCTAGTAAGAATAAAAGCAAATTTTAATAATGTATGTCCAGCTCCAGTGCCCTCTAATAAGACACCAAAAAGAATAAATATAAAGACAGTATTTACTGCAATATTAGTAATAGTGCCAAAAACACCTTTATTCATATTATACCAAAGGTTTTCTCCAATTAGTCTTTCATTGAAACCGCTATGTTGTAAAAAACTTGGGAAATTAGAACCAAAATACAAATAAATAATTGCAAAAATACCAACAAAAAATAAAGCGTATCCCCATGA
>Ga0115011_10001476_pt1 | contig 16903 bp, 11 predicted proteins | sample TroAtlMetagenome_2_FD_88705 | JGI IMG/M metagenome (GOLD analysis project Ga0115011, IMG submission 88705) | Marine eukaryotic phytoplankton communities from Atlantic Ocean - Tropical Atlantic ANT8 Metagenome | ecosystem: Environmental > Aquatic > Marine > Oceanic | place: Tropical Atlantic...
GATGGTGATGAAGTTTTACGCGGCTGTCGTTCGTTTGAAATATCTCCGTACGCCCCGCTTGATTCTACTCGGCGTTGTACGTAGCTTCTCGCGCTAACCTCTTCTTCCTCTTCCTCCTCCTCGTCGTTGTACTTGTTATCACTCGATTTCCTTCGTTGTTGACTCTTGCTTTCACTGCTAGTTGTTCTCTTTTTCTCTTTCTCTTCTCCTTCTGTATTCGATGAATCACCACCACCACCACCGGATGATGAATCGCGTATCGCGTGCGTCGTTATTACGGCTCTCTTTGTTCTGTTCTCTCTCGAAACGCTGCTGCTCAACGGTCCGAAACGATGCGCTTTATCTGATGGGTGACTCGTCCCATCGTCATCCAAGACGCGTTGGTGACTCACACCACTCCTAAAGACCAGAGAGGAAGACGAAGCATCGCTCGAAGAAGAAGCCGAAGAAGAGGACATCGCTCTCGTTCTGTTTTGCCATCTCTCATCAGTCCTCGCGAGCCTGCTCGCTGGTAGTATTCGCGAAGACAAAGACGTCGACGTCTTCCACGAAGTCGCTCGAGGAGAGAGGGCGAACGTTACCGGCGACGCCTTGTGTTGCTGCTCGAGCTGCTGCTGGTGAGAAGAGGACGACACGCTCGTCGTTGCCGCCACCGGCGCACCGCACAGCACCGCCGAATGAATCATCTACTCGCGTAAAAGAAGAAGAAGAAGAAGAAGAAGAAGCGGGTGTTCGTCCTATCGGTCTCTCAGTCTTCCTTCCTCGCGTAGATGCTAATTTTTATATGGCGCAACGGAAAGAGAAAAACAAAAATTCTAGGAGGAAGAAGATAAAACCGCTACCGGCGCTATCTAACTAAAAGTATTCAATCTATGCGCTTTGATGTGTTGGAGAGTTTCCATTTATATAACTTTATATTTATGTAGTATCGGTTCTCTTCGATCCCGCTCTTTGATCTCCCTCCCTATTTCTTTTATTCTTCTGCTCTTTCGCCGCGCACCTTGTCTCTCTCTCTCTCTCTCTCTCACTCTCTTTCTCTCTCCCCAAAGCGTAGACGCGTACGCATCCTCTCCCCTCTCTCAATTGGCTATTCTATACATTGTTTTTTGTTGAGGATGAAGTGTTGATTCGCGCTGCTCTTGTTACTCTTAAAGTTTCTTTTTTCTTAGTAACTTTCCTCTCTGTCCAAACGACTGAGATAGTATTGCAATGTGTTCACCACCAACTGCTCCATGTTGCTGTTCAGTGCCTTCCCATGGTATGTGCACAACATGGTATCCACAGCCGCGGCACCAATCGTGTCAATCTCCGCTTGGACAACGTTCAAGTTTAAATCCTTCAGCACGCGAACAATTTCAGACAACAATCCCGGTCTGTCCGTAGTTTCAATCAACAACTTGGACTTGGTGCCATTTGCGACGGAGGTCACCTTAACGCTCGTCGGCACAATTTGTTTCTTCTTCTTCGTCGGAGTCACGTACTCGGCTTCCGCCTCGTCCGTCACTTCGTCTGGCTTAGAGTTTCTCGCCGTTTGCTGCACAAAATCTTGCGCTTCTGGGTGATAATAGCACATAGATGTCAACACGACTTGTCTCAAATCCTCCAATCTCGCCGATGCCGTGATCTTCTCCGAACTTTGGTGGTCCGTCACGTAAAAGCGGTTTTGGTTGTCTTCCGTGATTTCCGCTCGGGAAATATCCAACCCCAAGTTTCTAATCGCTTCGCACGTATCCACGAGTTCCCCGAGTTTGTCTCCAAACTCAATCTCAAGGATAGTCGCCAACGGGTCCGACAAATTATCGATGATAACTTTCGGGACGCTCGCATTCCCTTGATCCGTCGTAGAAGCGCGCGCCGCGACACCAACAGGCGCTCTGCGAGTCCTTTTCAAGGTCGATGTCGTTCTGTTTCGCGTGGGAGAAGAGAAAAAAAAAGTAAAGTCGTCAGCAGCGTACACAAAATACCACCACTCTTTGTCCTCCTCCTCCTCCTCGTATTTTTTTTTTCTCTTCTCTCTTGTTAAAGTCGTCCGTAGGACTATTAGGGTCTCCCCAAAAGGCGCTTTTCCAAGCCTCTTCTTCGGTTCGACAGGTCTTCGAAATCACTCGAATAATTTTTTCGCAGCACGAAAAAAAATCAAAGAGACTTCTCTTCTTCTTTCACCCAAAAAAAACTCGTCTTCGAGTCTTTGTACCGAAAAAAGGGGAGGGGAGGGGGATTTTTGATTTTTCTCTTTCTTTTCTTTTCTTCGGGGAAACGAGACCACCTCTATATCATTCTCGCTCTCTCTTTCTGCGTCATCCACCGCGTGACGCGGTGAACTGCACCCCCAAAGTCGATCCAAATCGATCCACATCGAGAAAGGACGATGAATCCAGGATCGCGACACGACCTCGACGATGATGATGATCGCGATGATCGCGGTTCGGAGAACGAGGGAGGGAGAGAGGGAGAGAAAAAAGAATAAAACGCCGTTGAAGCGACGCGACCCACCCCGAGGGGTCCAAGGAGAGTCGAGTCAGACAATTTTTTCGATGTCGCCTCGAAAAAACAAACGCACCTCGAGAAGACCCCAACGGGCAAGCGCGCGCGCGAGAGAGTCGCGGACGCGTGCATTTCAAGTCTGCGTGGCGGGGTGTGGATGCGTGTTCGTGAACCCGTGAAGGCGTGTGCGCGAGACGTCGTCGTCAAACAACTGCGCGTGGCTTTTTCGATTTATTTATGAACATATTTAATATCGGTGTCCTTTTTTTTTCGTGTTCGTTTCTGGTAAAAATGAATAAAAATGGGGTGCCCTTTTCTCCTCAGAAAGATCTCTCTCTCTCTCTTTGGCATTTGGAAGCAAAACTCTTTCGTCGCACAAAGATCGAAATGAAAAGGACCCCTCGTCGAAAGTATAAAAGTGAACAAAAACACGAATTAAAAATACAAACGCTCTTCTCTGTGTCTCTTCTACGTAGTGTACAATCAAAACTAATACTCATCTTCGTCTTCGTCATCGTCCCAGACCGACGAAGAGGTTTCGTGAGTTTTACTGCTACTGTTGTTACTGCTATTATTATCCCCCTCGTGCTCGTCGTCGTCTTCGTTCATGCGCACCGCAAACGAGGACAAATTCTCAACGTCGGCTTCATCCGCGTCGGACATTATTTCGTCATCTTCTTGAGATAAACGAATGTATTCTACTCGTGCAAATCGATCCCATTCCGTCAAATGTTTCTCTTCTCTCTCCTGACGAATCGTAAACGGGTCTCGGGTTTCGAACAAAATGAATTTGTTCAGGTTGAACAAGACGTTGAACGTGTTCCCGCTCATCGGCAACGAGCGAACCATGTCCTCTAAAGTGATGAAACCTTCGATTTTTGGTTTAATCATATCCGTGAGTTGGCAAACGATGTCTTCGAAGAATACCGGTTCTTGAGCTAAGCACTCCATTCGTTGCAATTGCTCCTCATAAAAATACGCCAAATCACCGCAGGTTAAGAACCCGTCGTTGTCGATGTCCACGCACCTGAACCAATATTTAATGGACAAGTCGTGAGATTTGTATTCTTCGGAGAGGACGAACCAAACGAAATCTTCGTATCCCATTTTACCCGGGACGCCAGAAGTGAACGGTTTCACGCTTTCCGACAGAACGCGGTCTACGATTTTATACGTCAAAGCGTGGTTCCCATATCGCAACAAATCGTCTCGGTCAATTAAGAAATCGTGGTCCGTATCGAGCTCCCAGAATTTGCAATAAATCACGTAAAAGTGTTCGTAACTGAAAAATCTCAAGACTTTGTTGATGTCCTCTTCGACTTCGCACTGTTTAAAAGCGCTCACCAACTCCGATTTCTTCAACTCTCTGAGCGTCATTCGACCGTTCCACTCCTTGTTCACCGTGTAGAATATTCTATAAATCACGGTTTCTAAATATCGATCTTGAAACTCCGCCGTGTGTTTCAAAAACTCTAAACCGGGATGGGTATCGAGCAACGCTCGAATGACCAATCTGAAATCGTCTTGCGAGACGAAATCACCTTTTTGCTTCGGATTTTTCAAAATGTTATAAATCATTTCTGTCTCGTCGTTATATTTCGACAATGTTGTCTTCCAAAAGTGCAAGAAATCGTCTCTTTTGATTTGATTCATGTCTTCCAATTCCTCCAAGTCTTCAAAATCCTTCATTTCCGTCGTATTTGCTGATTTTGTGGATGACACTGACGATGTTGGAACATCATCTGCGTTACTACTACACATATCCGTCGCGCGTTTGATTATCAATGGGCCAAAATAACTCGGAATGCCGATGAATTCTCTAACTAAACTCGAAAACGTTTCTTTATTCAAAACACCCGGCGTTTCGTTGTACAAGACGTCGTTGAACTTTTGCGTGAATTTTTGCATAATCTTTTCCGATTTTACCTCTGGAACCCACTTCTTGTTCGGGAAGAAAAACTGAGGAATCAGAAGATTCGACGAAAATGATGTTGTTAACGAGGAGGAGGACGAGGTAGACGATTGAGAACTCAAGGTACCATTATTTTGTCCTCGGCTTGGACTCAAGCCTTGTTGCTGTTTCGCAAACGGCATCTTACCCTCCAAAACCACTGACGAGGATTTTTGGAGTTGATGCTTCTCAACCACGTTTTCTTTTTCCGCCTCTAAAGCTAACTGTTGCACGGAACTCGTGATCATTTTCACGCTAAAATCTTCGCTATCGTCGTTCTCCGGGATATCAAGAGTCGGCGGTTCCAAGTCGTCACTCTTTTCCTCTTCACGCGACGGCGACGATGACAAATCTTCACCAAACTTCAATTGCTTCTTCTTTCTTTCTCTCGTCGGTGATAAGAACGCCTCAGGCGATTTTATCGGCGACTTTGGTGGTGACGCCGCCGTAACGCTCGATTTGGTATAAAAACTACTCCTCGTCGGCGACTTTGGCGGTGCGATAGTATTGGTGTTATTGTTATTGTTTCGAATGGGCGAGCCAAGCGGAATCGACGACGTCGTTGTAGCCGCATTTTCCTCCTCGTGGTGAAACGCGTTTGATATCTGTTAATGCAGAGAGGAAGGAATGTAAGAAATATATTTTGTTTTCTTATAGAAAATATCAAAGAAACCAGTCCAAACCGAAAGAGAAGACGACCGTATACATGACCATACGATGAGAAATAACCCGTACCGTGATCCGATTGTTCGCTTCGTGCACCCAGGCTAAGAAATATTCTTCCATTTTCAACTTTGAGGAAGGTCGCACGGGGGTTTGAAGCATGATTTCTGTGTAACGAGAGAGAGAGAGAAAGAAGAGGACGTTTCAAAGTCAGCGGCGGTGTTGAAAAGTCAAAATTTGTCGAAAGATGATGGAGATTTTTAAAAGTCGATTATCGCTCTAAAGCGCACAACGAGAGAGAGAGAGAGAGAGAGAGAGAGAGAGAGAAACAGAAAAAAGCTCACCTTTCCCGCTGGTCGACACGGCGTCGTTCGTTTTCTTTCTGTTTTCTTTTTCCTCGTCGCGCGTTGGAACCTCGACGAGCGCGGACATTCACCAATGATGATGTTTTGTTCTCTCTTCAGATTTCAAACGCCGTCTCTCTCAGTCGTTTAAAATTTCCAAGAAAGAAGAATCGCACGTTCTCCCTTCGAGAAAAACGCGCAAATTCTCTCTCTCTCTCTCTCTCTCTCTTTCTCCGCGAAACGCGTTCCGAGAAGAGCTGGCGCTTTCGAGAGTAGTATCGCTTGCCAACGAACGAAGACGACTCTCTAACCTCCAAAGGGAGAGCGCCTCTCGATGATGAATGATGCGAATGAAAACGAAAACGAGACAATCGCTCTCCCTTTTTCTTCTCTCTCTTCCTCTCTTCTTTTTGTTGTTTGTTTGGCTTTGGCGGGCTTTTTTTTTTCTGTTTTTTTTTTGGGCTTCTCTCCCTCTCCACTCTCAAAAGTCTCGCGTGTGTTCTTCTCTTTGTTGGACAATGAAAAGAAGAAAAAAAAAGGAAAGAGTTTTTCCTCCCTCCAAACTCTCTTTTTCTTTGTTTTGCTGCTCTTTTTCTTTTTTTGTTCGACGAGACCGAACGACACGAGACGGATTTGATAAAAATGATAAAAATGAGCGCACAGTGCGAAAGAAAAATATCGCAAAAAGAGAGAGAGAAAAGCCGAAGAAGGACAAACGCCAAAACGTCAAAACGAGAAAACGCGCGCTTCGCGAAGAGAAAGCGTCGCCTTTCTCGGTCGAAAAGGAGAGAGCAACGTTTTATCCCTTCGACTTTTTTTCGAGTCGTGGCGATACGTGATACTACTCCCGCGCTTTTATACTCTCGCGCGAGTTATAGAACCACTTTTTGCCGCCCAAGAAGAAAAGGCGGAAGAATTTTTGCGCGCTGCTTGACGTAAATTAATTAATACCACGGGTTGATGATGATAACGAACATATCCAACGCGATTTTGCGAAACACGCAGAATTTGGCCAAAGCGTCCATTTTGGGTGGGTTTGCGTACGGGTTTATCCAAACCATGAGGACTGGAGAGAGCGCGTTAAAAGTCCCCACCTCGAAATTGTTGTCCTTTGGTCACCTGTCCAGTCAGCAAAGACGAGAAGAAGAGGAAGGTTCCTCGTCTTTACAACCCGCGACGGCGACGGCGCCAGTAAAGATGGAACAAAAAGAACAAGCGGCTGCTACTACTGACAGAGGAGTGAAATCGGCGGATATCGAGCGTCGGAGAGTAAACGCGGCCGTGGCCTGGAGCAGTATGAGATAGTTTATTATATCTCTCTTTTACCCTTTGCTTTGTCCTCCAAAAGTGCTTTCGGGAGCTCGGATCTTGTACCAAAATCACCTTTGTACTATTAACACTAAAAATTAAGAAGAGAAAAGAAAGCGCGAGGATGAATGAAGATGCAGTTCTGTGGGCTGCTTCCTTCTACTTTCTAGACTTGTATACTACACTTGTTTTACTATATATACCACTACCTACTAAATATACCGATACTTTCTTTCAACTATTTTTCTTCCATATCTTCACCTTTGAGATGGTATTTTCGAACCCGTACACTTTCGCAACACAAACGACCAACAAGACGCCGCCTAAGACGAGCCATAAGAGCCACCATAACTCGTCCGCGGCGATTACGGCCACAGAAACAATCAACTGCACGAGCTGCATGGGGAAACCAAAGGTTAAGAAATCTTTAAACACGTACCCGCCGGGACCGTAGACCATCAAGTTGGTTTGATAGCCAAACGGTGACATGAACGATGCCGAGGCGCCGAGCATGAGAAGGTAGGACATTTTGAGTAAAGATATATTGGCTTCTACAGCCGCTTCGGCGACGATTGGGAACATTAAAGCCGCAGCGGCATTATTCGTTACGACGTTGGATATGAGAAAAGTAGCCAGGTAGGCGCCGACGAATAATCCAATCTCTCCCGTGTTTGTCGCCGTACCTAACTTGACGAGTTGTTCAGCCATGAAACTCGCCACACCGGAATTCTGAAGCGCTTTGGATAAACCAAAAGCAGCTGCAATGGTAACAATGACGTCCCATTTGATGGCATCTCGCGCTTCTTGTTGAGACATCGCGCCCGAGGCAATCATAACACCGGCGGCGAGAATCGCGGCGACTAATAAACTCATTACACCAAATGTGTATAACACAATCATCGCCACCGCGCAAGAAATGGCCGGTACTAACAGAGAGAGCCGCGGAGGCGCAGAATCCTCTAAAATAGAAACCAACGCAAAACCTTCGCGAACTAAATCTGGGCCTGCGTCTAATAATAACACATCTCCGGCGTGTAAAACAACCTCACCCATTTTCGCATGCACTCTGGCGCCTTCGCGATGTACCGCTAAAACGACAGCGTTATATCTCGTGCGAAATTTCATATCTCTGATACTTTTCCCAACTAAAGGCCCGTTCTTAGCGATGACGGCTTGAACAAGTCTTCGATCTTGATTGGAAGACGATAGTTTGGATGCTTGGTCAGAGCCGAGCGTCGTCAAGCCTGGGATTTTTCGTAAGGAAGATACCGCAACTGCCTCTCCGGCGTACCAGAGAATGTCACCAGGTGCTAACGGCTCCGTAACGTCAATGGTCAACTCTTCTTGTAACATGTTATTCGCATCATACACACCGCGCTCAATAGATACGAGGAAAAGCTTTGGCAAAGTTCTCAATCCGGCTTCAATCGCGCTTTTGCCGATGAATTGTCTCGCCGTGTTTTCAATTTTTACGCCAATCAAAAATTCTTTGGCGTCGTCGCCCAACTGCATGATGTCTTCCCATGGAATATCGAAATCAACTTTGCATCTATCTAAGCCGGTCAAATCCTCCTCATTAATTTCCATATTTGCAACCGCGGTGATTTCGTTCCTCAGCGCTTCGTTATATTCGGCGTCTTCGTCGTTACCGCGTTCGACATCTAAAACTGCCGTCGTTGTCGGTAATACGCTCAAGCTCCGGTTTCTTCCCGAAGAGCTAAGTAAATTATCGTGACTGCTTCTTCGACTATTCGAGCCACTTCCTCGCCCTTCTCCTCTTCCGGACTCGTTTTCTTGCTTGGCTTTCAAAGCTGCGTTCCTGGCTATTTGTTGCAACGTCATCAAAGGCGAATCTGGCCTTACCTGTACGACTAAATTGTCGTTTGCTTCTAATCGAACGTTTCGTAACTTTCCACTCGGGGCACGTCCGTTCCTTTGGACGGCAACGATGGCGCCGCCGTACGTCGCGCGAAAATCGACGTCTTTCACAAATTTATGCACCAACGTTGATCCAACTTTCACTTTGCATCGCATGACCATTTGACCTCTTTCCTTTTGCGCACCAGAGCCCGTCGTGGGCGCCAGCATCGCTTGCACGACAGCACGAATTTCTTCACGTTTTGTTTCCGGATCGAGCGCTACTATTCTCCAAATGGATATCGAACGTCCACCAACCGCACTCGCTTCGCTGTGTAAGCATTGCACTTTAAGACGATTGAGACTTTTCGAGATATCATGTAATAAACCGGGTCTATCGGTGGCACTGATTCCAAGAACCATTCGAGCTTGATCACCCTCTGATGCGTCCGGATCTTTCTCTACGGAAACTAAAGCCGGGCCAAGTGTTATATTCATCTCAGCAGACGAGACAGAAACTTCATCGCCTCCTATAGTATCGGACGTATCGCGCCTATCTCTGTATAGATGCTCAGCTTTGTCTCTCCCATCGATGGCTTGAGATCGCGCCAGCGTCTGCAAATCGAGAATTTCTCGCATCGCTTCCGAGGAAGAGGCTCTCGCCACATTTTCGCGAATAGTCGTTACTTCCGACGACGGCGGTTCGTCGTGGTCGTCGTCTTCATGCGTTATTGCAGTTAAACCGTGTTCGCTAGATATACTTCCGAGAGATTCAATCAACCCTGTAAAGTACAAAATGTCGCCTTGGTTGATGATAAACTCGGGCCCAACCGCTCGAATCAAACTCCCACTCCGTCTCACGGAAACGAGATACAAACCAGGTAACCCTCTCAACCCAGACGCTTCGATAGTTCTCCCAACCGCGTCTGACCACGGCATCACTTTTGCGCCTACAATAATGTCCTCATTATCGTCGTCTTCCGCAGCTCTGTTTTGTGAAGATGAACCGTTCCGTCTCCCTCTTTGCAAATTCCCGCCCGGCAACAAATACTTTGAAAATATAATCACGTACACGATACCACTAAACGCTACTGGCACCCCGTACTTTCCTAAATCGAACAAGCCAATGTCCACCTTGTCTGCGCCTATCTTTTCTTTATTCTCTTTTGCCCATGTCTCTAACATCCCGGTGACGACTAAGTTTGTCGACGTCCCAATCAACGTACATGTCCCGCCTAAAATGCTCGCAAACGATAAAGGCATTAAAACTTGTTTCTTACTCATCCCGTTGTTCTCTGCCCACCTTTGGACGATTGGAATCATCACCGCAACTACCGGCGTATTGTTCAAAAACGCTGATATTATAGCGATTGGGAACATCAACCGTATCTGCGCCGACGCAATCGTCTTCGGTTTACCTAAAAAGCGGCCCATGTACCAATCTAAACCGCCTGTGCTGGATATACCTTGTGCAACGACGAATAAAGCAGCCACGGTTAATAGTCCTTCGTTGGCGAATCCTTGTATGCCTTCTTCCACGGTGATGACTTTCCCGGTTATCAATAAAGCGAGAGCTGCGCAGAACAACAAATCCGATTGGACGTAGTCTTTCACTAAACATACGAAAGAGATGGAGACGATAAAGACGGTGTACCACGGTTGGAAGTATCCGGACATTATCGTTTAATTGCTCTACCTCTTCTTGTTCTTTGCGCTCATTATGTACGCTTATACTAATTATTCTATCTCTGTTATTTTATGTGAGGGCAAACAAATGTGGATTTCTTCTTTAACATATTGGCATGCATTAAAATATTTTACAAATGATCTCTATCTCGGTCCTCTTGCACTCTCTTCATTTTCGTCCTCGTCATTCGGCGACAACAAACCTAAACCCAACAGCATATCTCTAAACATTTCATCCCTGGCTAAAACCGCTTTCGGTTGCGATACCATGTTCCGTCTAAACTTATCGCTCCTTGCCAAATTGATCCATGCCGCGACTATTTCATCCTTGATTTCCAAGGCAAGTTTGGTTTCATTTTCGTCTTGAGCCATTTTGGCGAACGAGCTGTTGATAGTGTCCCACAAAGCGACGGAAATCTCGCCGGATTCAAAGTATTCGCGAACGAATAAGCCGCTGACGTCTTCTGCGGTAACTTTTTTGCCTTTCTTGCTCCCATCAGGGTACTTGGCTGGGCGAAACGCGCAGTCGCCAAAGATGTCGACGGATAATTTTAACGTCTTTTCGAAAAGTTCAGTCATCTCCGCCGCTTCTTTTGGCAACAAGTCTTTGTTTTCGCGCATCTCTTCATTCAACCAGGACTTTGCCGGTAAATAAAACCCGCTCGGCGTCGTGCGTTGCATGGTGAAAAATCGCAAAATCAACTCGCGGTCGCGCATTCTCAAGTGCGGCATTTTCGATCGATTCGCGAACAAGAAGCTTTCGTTCAAGGTTAACTCCTCCAACAAATCCGTATATGCGCCTTGATAAATGCAATTTCTCAACTCTTGTTCGTTCAACTGCGTCGCGCCCATGTTTAACCTCTCAAAAACCTCAAATACAAAATCCGGTTGCGACGTCTTGGAAATTGTATGCACATTCAACGGGTAATCCAAAATAATCTCCTGGAACGTCTCGTTCAATTCGTCGAACGTCTTCCCGTTTAATTCATGATACACCTCCAAACCGCTCAACTTAAACGCCTGCCCACCGGGAAACTCGTTCTGCACAAACGAAAAAATCGAAGTCAATCGTTGCTTCCCGTCCACGACTTCCAACTTGCCCGATTTCACCTCGTGGAAAAACATCGTCGGTACCGGAATGTTCAACAATAAACTCTCGATTAATTTGCTCGCCGTGCGAACCGTCCACACATACTCTCTCTGGTAACTCGGTCTCAAATCAACTTTCCCGCGATTGATTTTATCGATGATTGAGGACACCGTGAAATCAGATTTCGATATGCGTAACGCGTCTCTGGTCGTATCGCGAAAGAGTTCGGCGGCGGCGTCTTCCGCCGAAATGTCCTCCTCTTCTTCCTCTTTATTCTTTTGGGTCGAGCGGAGCGACTTTGTCGTCGTCGCTTTCGCCGTCGTGGCGTTTGAAATCACCGCTTTGCTGTCTTTAGCTTTGTTTTTAGACGCGGTAGCGCTTTTTCCTCCTCCGACGGAAGATTTTTTCCTCGTTTTCTTCACCACAACTTTCTTTTTCTTCTCAGCGACTTCAGCATCACTCGCGGGCATCGCGGACACGTCCATGTCCTCTTCTTCGTCCGCTAACATCTCCCACAAGGGTTGTTCCGAGGACGGGTCGGACGACGAAGAACTGCCGTCGTCCGCTTCCAGCAGTTCGTCCCAGAGACTCTTGTCTTCGCGATCTCCGAGGAGTCCCGCACGGACGACGACGCCTGCTCGACATCGTGGTCGACTTTGACGACGTGTTTTCTGCGACGCGTTGTTTCCGCAACCAACAACCAGGCGAGACGAGGGAGAGCGGGAGGCGCTTTTGGAGGCGCTGCTTTTGGAGGCGCGGGTAGAAGAGGGGTAGGTTTGGAGAGCTGTCGCGGGTGGCATGATCTTTAATAAAGCAAAGCGCGTTTTCAAAAGGAAAAGTGTGACGATTGGATTGGACGTGGGAGACCTCCTCCTCCCTTTTTCAAATTTTTGAAAGAAAAATCAATAATAATACTCACTCATCAAACCTCTTTTGTGTGGGCGTTCAAAATTTTTCTTCTTCGCGCCGCTCAACGGTAGTGTGTGGTAGTCTTGGTGGTACTCAAAATAAAGTTCAATCGCGCCTATGGTTGGTACGAAAAGTAATATTCTCTTTCTTCTGTATCCAAAATATCGTCGTTCGATTTACTTGGTCACTTTGTACGCTTTGATCGTTTTCAACAAATTCTTCGCGTTTTCGTCGTTCTCGAAATGATCTCTCACCGGCTGTAAAATTGCGTTCAAATGTTTCGATAAACTCGGTTTCAAATCCCCCGGATGAATCTTCTCCTCGACGTACTCCTTCTCGAACCGTTCGTACGACTCGTACACTTCCAATTTACCCGTGTCTGGTTCCTCATCGCTCTTACGATACAACTTAAATTCCTCGCACCACGGAAAAATCACGTGCTTGATGTACTCCAAACACGGATTCTTCTCGACTACACCGGGAGGACAATACGCCTTCTTGATCTTCGATTGCACGTCCTTCTCGCTATCCTCCATAAATATAGCCGAATTTGGATCGCTTTTACTCATCTTTTCCTGTCCTTCTTTCAACCCAGCTAACATCTTGTGACTCAAAATGATCGGTTTATTCTTCCTCTTGATATCGTCACAATACTCCCTCGCCAACATGTTCACTTTCCTCTGGTCCATCCCAAGTTGGCAAATATCCGCGCCCAAGAAAAATATATCCGCGCACTGCATCACTGGATAAAATATCTGACTTGCCGCTAAATCATCGCTTTCCGACCGTCCCATGATCTGCGAACACCGAATAATCCTCCCCAACGAATTCTTCCTTGCGATGTCCAAAACCAACGGCCAATACTCGTGCGCTCTGCGATTAATCTCCTCACTCGACCAAATAAACTCCACTTTACTCAAATCCATCCCGACCGCTTTCCATACTTCCACCATGTACATCCCAACTTTCTGTATTTTCTTTATGTCTCCGCCCATCTTGTTGTTCATCTGCGCGAACCAATCCGCGATCCAAAATTTAAACGTCACGCCCGATTTTGTCAATTTGTTCACGTTCAAGCACTTCATCACCCCTTGGGCGATGTGCATTCTACCGGACGGTTCAAACCCATCGTACGCGACCGGGTTTGGTTTTTTGTCCAGCAATCTTCTCAACTCTTCCGGTTGGATGCACTCTTCGCCGATGGACAGGCACAGGTTCACGCGCTCGTCGAGGGATAATCCAGACGCGTGCAAAGAAGGGTCTTTTTCCCCATCATCGCCACCCGCCGTCGTCGTCGTCGCCGTGTTCAGGGCTTGCATCTCTCGAGTCACTTCTTCCGTGGAGGACATTTTTTTTTCTCTCTCTCTCTTTCTCTCTCTTGCGAGTATATTTATGTAACGTCTCCTCGCGGGTACGGTGAAACTGGTGTGCGCGCGAACCTTTTTCTCCCTCCTGAGGATACAAACGCCCTCTCGCGCGGACGCGTTTTTGTGTGGCGAGTAACGAGGAAAAATCAGGAAAATGAGGAAAGAATATTTGAATAGGTATAAAGTCGTAGGCGCGGGATGTTTATTCCTTGAGTATTGAACGCGACGGTTTAATGCATACATAACATTCTAATCAGAAGACTAATAACTTGACACGGCACTCCCCTTCTACGACTAAAATCCAGTAAACTCAATCTTCTCTGCACTGTTTTCGACAAAGACGCGGCCAATGCCGACGCCGGTGGACGAGTCGCATTGAACAATTTTACCAACGATAGAGGAAGATGCGTACCCATTTTCGCGAAGTTTTTGGATGCATTTGTTTGCCTCGTTCTCTGGAATAGCCGCGAGCATACCACCGGCGGTTTGTGGATCGAATAATAATGGATATGCGTCGAAATCTTTCACATCTTCAATGTTCGCGATTGCTCGGTTTAAGCGGAGGTTGGATTTTTGTAGGCTGGAGGTGATGCCTTTTTGAACGCACTCGACGGCGCCGTCGAGTAAAGGGAGGGAAGCTAAATCTATGGAGGCGCCTGAGGTTGTGCTGTCCTTGATCATTTCGTGGAGGTGGCCTAAAATGCCAAAACCGGTGACGTCCGTACACGCAGTGGCGCCGTGGAGGAAGAGGATTTCTGCCGCGTGTTTGCTCGGTTGTCGCATACTTTTTAAAGCTTTTTGGATGTCCGAGGCTTTCGCCTGGGAACGCATGTCGGCCGCAAAAAGGGCACCAGTACCAATAGGTTTGGTCACAATGAGAACTTGCCCGGATTCGACGCTCGTTTTCCTCAAAAGCATGTCTTTTTCGACTTCGCCGGTGACGGAGAAACCAAGCGAGAGTTCCGCACCTTCGCCGGAATGTCCGCCGCCGAGGGCACACCCGGCGTCTCGTAATGCGTCGCACGCGCCAGACATGAGTTGAAACAATGTCTCTTCCACTTGTGATTCGATTCCAAACGGGACGACGACCGTTGCTAACGCGCTCACCGGGTCTGCATTCATTGCCCACACATCGCCGAGCGCATGGACGGCGGCGATTTGGCCAAACACGTACGGATTGTCGATAAAACTTCGGAAAAAATCAACCGTTTGCACGGAAACTTTACCGGGAGAGGTTTGGACAATAGCCGCATCGTCGCCTGCGCCGAGCAAAACGTTTGGATGGGTCGGAATTGGTTCTAGTCGTTTCATGACTCGCGATAATATCGTGGAGCCGACTTTCGCACCGCAACCGCCGCATCGCATGGGCGTCGCTTTAATCGCGTCTAAAGCCTCTTGGCCGGCAAACGCGGCAACTTTGTTCGCTTTAGCGTTCAAAGCGTTTTCTTGCTCTTCGCGCTCCATTTTTTGGAGCATTTCCAAATTCGGTTCGTACATTTCCATCCATTTCTTATCGATTTTATCTTTCCATTGCCACAATCTTTCGCCGATGGCGCTATCATGCGCACCCCAGGATCGAGATCCGTAAGAAGCAATGGCGTGACCGTCGCCGGTGCTAATGAGTGCTAAACACGTCTTTTGCGGCGTGAACGGGACGGTATTTTCTCCAACACAACGTCTTCGTAAGTTCTGCGCTAAAGGTGGACCTTGTCTGACAGCATACACGCCCGCTTTCGGTCTTGGATGTTCGATGTTGTTACATACGTCGCCAACCGCAAAGACGTCTGGAATGTTTGTCGATTCTAAAGTCGCTTTGATGTTTACAAAACCTTTTTCGTTTAATTCCAAGTTTGTATCTGTTTCCAACCATTTCTGTGCTTTCGCATCCGTACACCACACGCACTCGTTAAAGCTGAGTTTCTTCCCAGACTGCAAGGATAAACTCGATTCCTTGACATCTTCGACGCCGTCGTTTTCATACACTTCAAAGTTTCTCGATTTCAAAGCGGCTAGAATTTTCTCTCGGGCGGATGTTCCGTGTCCTTTGAGCACTTTGTCTCTCGTGACGAGCGCGAACTGATATGGTAGAGAAGAAGAAGAAGAAGAAGAAGAAGAAGAAGAAGAAGAAGACGTTTGCTTGACTTCGCTGGCGAACCTTCGTTCCATAGCCAACGCGAGTTCCACGCCTCCGGCGCCTCCGCCCACGACCACCACTCGAAATCGTTCATCTTCCCCTCGTTCTCTTTTGCTTTCGCACAACGCCTTAAAATGTTCCAGAACGTTCTCAAATCTCGTCGCAAACGTCGCAATTGGTTTCACTGGCGTCACGAGAAGCGTCTCTTCCTTACACCTCGACGTCGCCGCCTCCGCTGACTGAAAAGACGAAGACGGCGAAGGCAACATCCCCGGTGTTATCCCGATATCCAAGCTGCAAACGTCGTACTTCACGCTCGGTTGATTCTTTAGCATCACTCTCTTGTTTGTGTCGTCGATACCGACGCATTCGTCGTGTATCAATCGATGTCCGCCTTCTCGACACAACTTTCCCAGGTCCACGTGGCATTCGTCGTAGGTGTATTTCCCAGAGACGTGTCCAGGCAACATGCCGGAATACGGGGTCGCGACATCTTTCGCGACGAGCGTCACTCGAATCCCAGGTTCTGGGTTCATGGTGAAGTTTTTCAAGACGTACACGTGCGCGTGCCCACCACCGACGAGGACGACGTCTTTGACGACGTGATTATGGTGCGCGCGTGTCGCGTTCATTTTCCCCGTGACGGCGGCACCCACAACCGTTCCACTTTTGTGCCGAACGTCGCCAAAGCGTCTCTCAGACGACGACGACGACGACGACGACGACGACGACGACGAAAAAACCCAACGTCGTCGACCTCGGCGAGACAACCACCTCGACGCGTCTTTCCCGTGGTGATGAAGGAGACTCGTTTGAAAGACTCGTCGAGGTCGTCCAAACGTTGTTGTCTGCATGAAATTGTGTCGTACTCGATGAGGTAGTAGTAGTATGACTTTGGAGAGACGAGACAAGTAAAAGAAGGAGACAAAACAAAAAGTGAGACAGAGATGATGTCGAGTACGCTTTGCGCGACCTAAACCTAGAACTACACCTAAAAAAAAGCTACCTACCACCAAGCATTCTCCGAAAGACAAACCTGGCGACGTTTTCTAACACTCTGAACGCGAAACCGACGATCATTCGGACGCCAGCAGAGCGCATCCACGTCGC
>Ga0115011_10001477_pt1 | contig 16890 bp, 14 predicted proteins | sample TroAtlMetagenome_2_FD_88705 | JGI IMG/M metagenome (GOLD analysis project Ga0115011, IMG submission 88705) | Marine eukaryotic phytoplankton communities from Atlantic Ocean - Tropical Atlantic ANT8 Metagenome | ecosystem: Environmental > Aquatic > Marine > Oceanic | place: Tropical Atlantic...
ACTTTAGTCGCCCAAAAACCTTTTTGATCCCATGGCAAAAGGTAACCAGTCAAAGAAGTCGCTAAGGTTATAAAAAGAAGAATCACTCCAAACCAAAAATTAAATTCTCGTGGAGCTCTGTAAGCACTATCAATAACAACTTGTACTAAATGAAGCACTAAAAGAACTACCATTATTTGCGCCGTCCAATGATGAATTCCTCGAAGAATCCAACCAAAATTCATTTCATATTGAATGTAATATACGCTCTCCCAAGCAGTCGATGCACTAGGGCTATATGCCATCCAAAGAAAAACTCCAGTTATAAACTGAACCATTATGGCAAAGGTTAATGTACTCCCCCAAACATATCTCCATCTAGCCCCACCCGGAACTCGCTCAAATAGGGCCTCTTTCGTTAGAGCCCCAATACCAGTTCTACTTTCCAACCAACTACTTAAAGCTTTTATCATACTTCAATCTTTTCACTGACCCCAGCTTTAAAATTAACAAACGTTATCCAAACCTGGCCCTGCTTTAATAACTCCTGATCAACCTCAAGCTCATCTAAACCTCTTGGACTAACACTCTTACCAACAATTTCGCCCTCAATATTAAAAGTACTAGCATGACAAGGACAATTAAATTCGCCTCCACCTTTGCTCAAATCAACACTACAACCAGCATGAGGACAGCTCGAATTGAATGCTACAACATCATTTTCACCTTTCTTTCTAAGAAAAACTGATCCTATTGGTTTGTTTGGATACTTAGTCCATGCATCTTTCCTTTCGGCTACGACTTGAAAAAGTTTCGGCGTGCCATCAGGCGGCAAATCATCCAAGGTCGCAAGCCTGACCTTTAATTTTCCAGAATTTTCAGTTCCTAAAGGAGATAACAAAGTAGCTAAACCTGCCCCTGCGGGAACAGCCACGACAACACCACCAAAAACAAAACTGACAGCTTTAGACATAAATTGCCTTCTCTCAGGGTCTGTTGGAGATTCTTCATGGGACGATAGCGGTTCATTCATGATGATTAATTTAGTAATGTTGTCTAATACATACGTCCAAACAAACTAAAAAGTAACATTAACAGCTATAAATTAGGTGGTTTTTATAGAGACATTACACTTGACTGTGATCTATAGTCATTAGATGCCATTAAAACCTAATAATAGAAGGAGTTTTTTCAAATCTGCAGGTCTTAGTACCGCCGCAATGTTAATATCAACTCCGATGATAAAACCTAAAAATCTTGAGGCAAAATCAAAGAATAAAGCTAAACCATCAATTGGCGTTTCAACATACTCTTACTGGGGATTTAGAAGAAAAGAATTTCGACCTATCGTAAAATGCTTAGATCTAGCTGCTGAACAGGGATTTGACGGCGTTGAAATACTTCAGGTCCAAATGGAAGATTTCACCCCTCGATATTTACAAAACCTAAAAAAACACGCCTTTTTAAACGGGCTAGATCTGATGGGACTATCCACACACCAAGATTTCGTAGACCCCGATCCTTACAAAAGAAGACACAACGTCGAACAAACAATATTCTATATCAAACAAGCTAACGAATTAGGAATTCCAACTATAAGAATAAATACAGGAAGATGGAATACATCAAAAAACTTTGACCATCTTATGGAAAACCGCGGCATCGAACCTGTGCTAGAAGGTTATACAGAAGATCAAGGCTATGAATGGGTAATAGACTCTATAGGAAAACTTGTTGGAGAAGCTGAAAAAGCTGGAGTAATCCTTGGGCTTGAAAATCATTGGGGCCTAGGTCTAACACCTGAAGGAGTATTAAGAATAGTTAACGCAATCAACTCACCTTGGCTTAAAGTAACCTTAGATACTGGAAACTTTTTGGAAAAGCCATACGAGCGACTAAAAAAATTGGCTGATAAAACTGTATTACTTCAAGCAAAAACATACTACGGTGGAGGTAGATGGTATACCCTTGATCTAGACTACGATAAAATATCTGAAATCATGGATGACGTAAATTACAAAGGCTGGATTTCCCTAGAATTCGAAGGAAAAGAAGATCCTGTTTTAGGTTGCCAGAAAAGCCTATCACTTCTTAGAAAGGCGTTTAGTTGACACACAAAGTTTAAATCAAATGAAATACATAAAACTATATTTTCTCTTATTTTTAAGTCTCAATTTCAATTCATTTTCTGAGCAAATCAGAGTGGCCTGTGTAGGCGACAGCATAACATATGGTGCCGGCATTAAGGATCGGAAAAATATGAATTACCCGAATCAACTTGGAAAATTGCTTGGAAATAAATATGAAGTTAAAAACTTCGGAAACAGTGGATCAACGATGTTAAAAAAAGGCGACAAACCTTACTGGAGTCAAAAAGAATTCAAAGACGCCCTCCAATACAATCCTAACATTGTAATAATAAAACTAGGAACAAATGACACAAAACCGCAGAACTGGAAGCATGGGATTTATTATTCAGAAGATTACAAATCAATGATATCGTCATTCACAAAACTCTCATCAAAGCCAAAGGTCTACATTTGCCTCCCTGTACCTGTCATTAAAACTCGTTGGGGCATAACTAATGAAATAGTAATAAAAGAAATAATACCAGCGATCAGAAAAATCTCAGCTCAAACTAGATGTGAAATAATCGACTTAAACACCCCATTTCATGGTAAGAGCAAACTCATACCTGATTACGTTCACCCGAACTCAGCTGGAGCAACTATCATTGCTAACACTGTTCGTAATAGTATTAAAAAACCATAGATTTAAAATCAAATAAAAGATTAATTTATTGATATATAAAAGAATGAGAAATAAGTGCTGTAATTTTTTCTTTTTAAATCTTGTTATAGTAACTTTCATACTTTGTTTTTTCATTAGAGAAAACTCGAACGCACAGATACACGCAAAAAACAAAACAATATCCGGATCAGGGCAATTTGGAGGGGCTTCTATTTCTACCCCCAAATCCCCTACCCTTTACCCCAAAAGAAAAATAAAGAGCATCACCTACTTAGCAATAACTGAAGAAAAAGAATGGGTAAACAGTATAGGAAAGACAATTAAAGGACGACTCATTGCATTCGACCAAGGAGATAAAATAAAATTTATACCACCTACAATTATCAAAGATAAGAATGTAAGAATGCTTATTGGCAATAAAACATATATTTTTCCATTAAATAACCTCAATAAGGAAAACCGAGAAGAAATCTTAAGCCTAAAAAGCGGCTTTAAAGAGCATTATGAAAGAGTAAAAGAAGATAACAAAAAAAAGATTTCTCAATAACGTTTTTTTTCATCTAATATTAAAATAAATTTCCACATTAATAATCGAAATTATCAGAATTTATGAAACTTAAATTTTCAAAAACAATAGTACCATTTGCCCTAATTGCATTTGCAATAAACATGATCTCATGCAGCGGCGATAATAAGAATGATTCATCAGACGGATCAAAATCTAAAACACCAAAAGTAAAATTAGCATTTATGACAAATGCTACTGCCGACTTCTGGTCTTACGGAAAGGCTGGTGCCGAAAAAGCAGCATCCGAACATGATGATATTGAAATAGAATTTAAAATGGGAGATGGCACAGCTGCAAAACAAAGGGAAATATGTGACTCTTTGCTTGTAAGAGGATTTAAAGGAATTGCTATAAGTCCACCTAATCCTAAAGGTCAGCAAGAAATGCTTAACACTTGGGCAAAGAAAGCATCTATCATTACTGTTGATAGCGATGCTCCAGATTCAGATCGTCTGTTTTATTTAGGTACAAATAACGTTGAAGCGGGACGCCAAGCCGGAGAACTCCTTAAGGAGGCATTACCTGATGGAGGAAAGGTTATGGTTTTCGTTGGAGTCGGTGATCAAGCAAACGCTGTAGAGCGTTACCAAGGTTTAAAAGAAGCCGTGGAAGGAACAAAAATAGAAATTTTAGATCTAAGAACAGATGAGGCAAACATTGGAAAGGCTAGGAGGAATGCTGAAGATACACTTACGAAGTATCCTGACTTAGCAGGAATGGTTGGTTTGTGGGCATACAACGCTCCCGCGTGCCTAAAAGCTGTTAGAGACAAGGGAGCAATAGGAAAGGTTAAGATAATCGCTTTTGATGAAGAAGTTGAAACTCTTAAAGCTATTGATGCCGGAGAAATTCATGGGACAGTTGTTCAACAACCATATGAATTTGGTTATCAATCGATCAAAGCACTACGCTCAATTATAATTGAAGGAAAATCAGCATCTGATCTTGAAATTCCAAACACCAAGCAGAAGTTTATTGCTACAAAGATGATACGAAAAGGTGGTGGCGAGGCCTACTTGAAACAATGCCAAGAATGGAAGAGTGGCTCTGCAGCAAATAACTAGCAATAAACTTTTCAGATCAATTACATTAAATCTTGATCGCAAGCTCTAATAACTCATTCCCTGCACTAAAAATGCAGCGAATAAATAAATCCTTTCCAGGAGTTCGCGCACTTATCGATGTAGACTTTGAAATTTCAACAGGAGAAGTCGTTGCCCTCATTGGAGAAAACGGTGCAGGAAAATCAACATTGATGAACATACTTGGAGGAGTTCATCAACCGGATTCTGGCACTATTGAAGTTGAAGGAAATACTACAACAATTAAATCGGTTTCAAACGCTGATCAGCTTGGAATCGGCTTCGTCCATCAAGAACTTAACATTCTCGACAATCTCGATGTAGGAGCAAATGTTTTTTTAGGTAGAGAACCTCGCCGATTGGGGATCGTAAATTCAAAACAGATAATTGAAAAAACAAAGCCATTCATTGAAATGCTTGGCCTTGACATTTCTCCAGAGACTCCAGTCTCTGAACTTTCCATAGGTCAACAACAAATGGTAGAGATTGCCAAGGCGCTATCAAAAAATGCTAAAATAATTATAATGGACGAACCTACGTCCAGCCTCACTTTATCTGAAACGGAAAAGCTTTTAAACGTAATCTCAGATTTACGCGATAAAGGAATCTCAATAATATATATATCACACCGATTAGGAGAAGTAAGCCAGTGTGCGGACAGGGTTATCGCTCTTCGAGATGGTGAAAATGCAGGCGAACTTTCTAAAGATCAAATTGATCACGACTCAATGGTCAACCTAATGGTAGGCAGAGCACTTGAAAGAAATACTCATAGTAAACCAATAATTAATACCGATAATGAAGGTTTAGAGATATCAAATTTAAGAACCACATCTTACCCAAATTGCAAAGTATCTTTTCGAGTCGCTTCTGGTGAAATATTAGGCATGGCAGGGCTTGTTGGAGCAGGTCGTTCAGAACTTGCTCAAGCAATATTTGGCGTTGATCAAACACTAGAGGGAGAAGTCAAAATCAATGGAAAAATAGTTAGCAGAGGCTCCTCAAAGGAATCAATTAGATGCGGAATATATCTTGCGCCAGAGGATCGCAAACGAACTGGTTTGGTTACTGAATTCGACATAACTAAAAACATCTCGCTAGCTTCTCTAAGTAAATATGCTTCAAAGTTTGGTCTGATTAATAATAATAAGGAACAAGATGTAGCAAACCATCAAATTGAGAGCCTAAATATAAAAACACCTTCAGCAAGCACTCCTGTGGTCAATCTAAGTGGCGGCAACCAACAAAAGGTTGTGCTAGCAAAATGGTTATCTATGGCGCCTAAAGCTATAATTTTCGATGAGCCAACTAGAGGGATTGACGTTGGAGCAAAAGCCGAAATTTATAAGCTAATGCGAGACCTTGCAAATCAGGGCGTTGCAGTCTGGATGATCTCAAGCGACATGGAAGAAGTTATTGGAATTAGTGATAGAATAGCTGTAATGCATGAAGGGAAAATCACCGGAGAGTTAAGTCGTGAAGAATTCTCTGAAGAAACCATCATGCATCTCGCCGTTGGAGGAAAACGATAAAACTGAAAGCTTAATTAATTAATGGCAAATTCAAGATTAGGTATAGTTAACAAAAACAGAAGAGAGCTTGGAATGCTGGGGCTACTCCTTGCTCTAATTACAATCACTTCAGTCGGAACAATCGAAAGTGGTGTTCAGGGGCTATTCGAGAGCAAGTTTCTAACCCCAGATAACTTGAAGAATATTAGTAGAGAAATAGGAATCTACGGCATCTTCAGTATTGGCGTCGGCATAGTTATTATAACAGCAGGAATCGACCTTTCTGTGGGATCACTTATGGCCCTACTAGGTGTAGTATTTCTTTACTTCGTCACCCCTCCCGAAACAAGACCAGACTCTTTTCTTGCAAAAATAATTCCTGAAATACCGTGGACCATAGCCATAATTTTCACTCTAATACTTGGTACTTTGGTTGGACTTGTTCAAGGTCTTCTTGTTGGCAAACTTAAACTTCAAGCCTTTATAGTTACACTTTGCGGTCTTTTATCATACAGAGGACTAGCCAGATTTTCTGCTGATGATACATCTATTAACCTTAGTGACTCTGAACAAAATCTAAGCTTTGTAAGATACCTAGGCGAAGGAAGTTTAGGAGATGTATTAACCAACGGTAATGGTACTGGCTTTCTCCATAGCATTCCAATGTCGTTCGTATACCTAATTTGCTTTGCTATTATCTTTGGAATTATTCTCCACAAGTCCATTTTTGGTCGCTACATTTTTGCTTCTGGTAGAAATGAATTAGCCACTAAATATTCAGGGATAAACACCAGCATGGTTATTGCTTTTGCTTATGTAATTGCTGGTTTTTGTACAGCTTTCGCCGCAATCCCATTTTGCATTTACACAGGCTCAGTTCAACCAGCAACACATGGCGCCTTCTTTGAACTTTACGCAATCGCTGCAGCAGTTTTAGGTGGTTGCAGCCTTAAAGGAGGCGAAGGTTCAATCGTTGGAATTCTTATTGGTACTGCGATTCTCATAGTCCTAAGAAACATGGTAAATCTATTTGGCTATCCCACCCCATTAAGCGACGCTATTACGGGTGGAGTTATCTTTGTTGGAGTCATGTTAGATCAACATGGCGTATCTAGCATAAAACGACTATTCAGCTCTAAAGATAAAAGTTAGCAATTAAAAGGTTACCATGGAGAGTTTCCTCCATTGACACATAAAGTCTGTCCAGTAATGAAGCTAGCTTCTTCCGATGCAAAATAAGCAACAGCTTCACCAACATCTTCTGGGGTACCCCATCTACCTGCAGGAATTTGCTCAAGATATGAGTCCTTTTCTTCTTGCGGATCATCGTCATGCCTCTCTGTGGGAATCCAACCAGGATTTACCGTATTAACAGTTATTCCAAAGGAAGCGAGCTCCCTTGACATGCTTCTAGTCCAACCAATTTGACCACCCTTGGCAGAAACATATGCACTAAAAGGACTAACTGAAAGCTGATAAACTTCACTAGAAATATTAATAATCCTACCCCACTTATTCTTTTTCATTTGTTCAATAGTAGCCCTAGTCATGAGATATGGACTTTTAATAAAAAAATTCAACATCTGCTGATAAAAATCCCAATCATATTCTTCAATTGGCTTCAGAGGTTGATCAGGCGTTGCATTAGGAACAATTATATCTATTGGGCCAAATTTCGATTCACCGATAGATACAATTTCTTGTACAGACGAATCATCAATTGCATTACCACGAACAAGAATACCATCACAACCAAGTGATTTAAATTCAGAAAACGCCCTATCTGCCCTCTCCTCATCGTTATAATAATTCATAATGACTTTGACGCCAGCAAGACCAAGAACTTTTGCTATTCCAAATCCAAGACCCGTTGTGCTTCCAGTGATTAATGCTACGTGATTTTTTAATGTTTGAGACATATTGTTGTTTGTATTTTATTTTATCAGATACAATTAAGATAAATTTATAATTACTATAAAATAATTAAAATTTTGATAGAATAACTATATAAATGATGAGTTCTATATCATTTAAACAAAATTTAATTTTTATAAGACATAGCTAAGTTGAGAAGCGTCAACTTAGCCATAGATTAGTTTAATAATTTCATTTTCTATCTTTTGAGAAAACCTAAATTAAACGACTATCAATTAGACCAATTAATTGGAGAAGGCTCAACTGGTTCCGTATGGACTGGTAGATACAAAGGTAAGGGGCCTCTTGCCATTAAATGCTTAAGGAAATCATCTATAAATCCTAAATTATTATCTGATGCTCTCGTTAAGGCATACAAACTCAATGACAACCAAGGAATCGCAAACATATACGATTTCAATCTGTCATGCGAAACACCATATATAACTTACAAACTTTACGCTGAACCCACTGAATTCGATAAAAGGAATAAGAAAATTAGATCAAGAACATTAGACAAATTGTGTTCAAAGATCGAATTCGATGACGTTTCAAAGATTGCCCTAGACTTAGCTAGTGCTATTAATCTTCTCCATCAGAACGGCATAGCACATTGCAACATTAAACCCACTAATATTCTTTTCGAAGGAGGAAATAACCCAGCGCCAAAGTTATCAGACTTTGCTCAAGGTTATTTAAGTGGAGTGGAACAAGTTGCTTTAAGCGATTCATTATTTTTCAGTCCACCTGAACAACTTAATGGTAGCGCTAATTATAATAACGTCGATGGGAAAATATGGGATATTTACAGCTATGGAGCAACGGTCTACAAATTACTAACTGGTGAATTCTGTAGACTGAACAAAGAAATTCTAAATTTCAAAAAAAGGAACCAAAACAAAAGTTCGCTTCATTCTGGCATCACGCCGAATCAAGTAGCTAGAGCGATAAGAAAAAGACCTAGTGTAAATTGGCCAACAGAACCAAAATCAAAAGAGGAAAAATCATTCAGAAAGATTATCGAAAAGTGCTTAGCCATTGATAAAAACGATCGATTTTCTTGCATGGATGATGTTGTAAGTCAACTAAAGAGCTGCTTAAGCAAACCTTCAGTTTTGGAATTTAAAACACTAAATACAAAGCGCCCAAAGAAAACCAAAAACAGAAAGATCATATCTGAAGAAGTCACACCTTTCAATTCACCAATTACAGTTAAACAACTTGTTTCATTGGCTCTATTATTAGCATGGATAGCTAGCTCGACTTTATTTCTGAATAAATATTTAGATAAAGAAACAGAAACCTCACTAAACAACCCTGAGCAAATAGTTAACCAACCGATTAATGATGACTCTGAGAAAACATTAATTAAGGATCAGGGCAGTCACAGTACTTTTGATGAAACTAAATTAGAGTACCTATTTAACGATCTTCAACAATCGCAAGCCGCATTAAATGAGATATGCCAGATGATTGTTAAACGTGACTCCGAAGGAAATGCACTTTATACATTTCCCGAAGGTACGATTGGTACAATCCTTACATATTATGAAAAATTCATTGAACGTAAGGAAGAAGAGCCCGCATTAAGAGATTCTGTTATCACTGCACTTACCAATTCAAGTGAACTGAATTTATTACTTGGTGATTACGATGCTGCATCTAAAAAGTTAAAAACTGCCGCAAATTATTTAGAAAACGATGAAATCGGAGGTGGCGGATCAAATGAGATAATCCTAAAGAAAGCCAAGATTTATGAAAATCTTTCAACTTCTTTATTTGGTAGTAGAAAATACACGGCTGCAACTCAAGCCTCAAAAAAATCATACGACTTGATTTTTTCTATCCACAGTAAAGAAATAGAAAATAAAGATATCGCGAGACAAATGGCTGAAAAATCTCTAGCCCTTTCTAAGAATTACTTAAAAATAAACGATCTAGAGTTATCTAAGACTAACGCTGAACAATCCATTGCGATTTTAAATAAAATTACTGATGATCAACTTCCTCTTGAAAATGACGAATACCTATACGCATTAGCAAACTTTCAATTAGGTGGCATTCTATCCCTAGAAGAAAACTACCTTAAAGCTAGAGAGCTCCTTCAATTATCAATAGAACAATTCAGTGGATTAGTTACAGCATTTCCTGAAAACATTAATTATCAATACCAACTTGCGAGAGCTTTAGGTGAAGAAGCAGAAAATTCTTTTATAACTGGCGACCCTAACGCTGTTGTAATTAACAATGATGCAATTGAGTTGTTAAAAAACCTTATTAACAATGATGAAAGGGAAATCTTCAAATTTGAACTAGCTCGTCGCCTTCATTCCTTCTCAAAGTCTTTAATTTCGGAAGGCGAGTCTAGTGCAGCAAGAACTCAAGCAAACTCTGCATTAGCTACACTTAAGGAAATAAGAAAATCAAAGCCTAGTAACATTGAATATCAAAATAAAACTTCTGAAATTTATCGAATGCTAGCCGAGCTGCACAAAGAGGCTGGTGACAATAAAAAAACTATTGAATACAGCAGGGAAGCCTTAAACCTTGCTGAAATTTTATTAGAAAAAGATAGAGACGTTGAGAATAACAATAAAAAGAAAACTAAACACCTATTAAAAATCGCTAGGGATCATGGCCTACTTGGTTGGAACTTAGTTAATCTTAAGGATGACTCTGAACTTTCAGAAGCTAGTGAATGTTTTAAAGAATCTCAAAAGCATTACAAAGAAATTCTTTCCTATGAACCTGAAAATAAAGACGCTCAACAAGGTTTACAATGGTCAATAGATTGCTTGTCTCAAATACCTAAGGATTCTTTCTAGCATCCTTAAAAGACTTAATACAAGCTACTAGATAAAAGAGACACAATATACCCATAATAATTGTTCCTACAGTGGGCAGACTAATTTCTCCCCCAATAATTTTTGGAATAGCTCTCCCTATTCCTCCTAAAGCTCCTATTAAGGCAAACACTAAAGCAATATGAGCAAAAACTTTTCTTCTCTTTTCATTAATTGCAAGCAAACCACATATAACAATAGGAGCTCCAATGAATGCAGGTATTAATGCCGTAGGGCTAGCTCGAGACGTATATAAATATAAACCCACCCCAAGACCTATTAGCATTATCCCAACCTTAATAGAAAGTTTTGTAATTGCAGTCATAATTATTGGAATTAACGGATTCCAGTGATCTGGTCAATAAATATAGCTTAAAAACAACATTGATCTGATTTATTTAGCATACTATTAATTATAAAATAGCAACAATCATTAAATATAATGCAAATCAGCCATAATAGAACTCGTAGACAATTTATCTCAACATTAAGCACATCATTGGTAGCAACGCCTAACCTACTAAAAGCTGACCATCATAAAAAAAAGAAAAATCTATTCGAAATATCTATTGCAGAATGGTCACTGCATAAATCTCTATTTAGCAAAAAGATGACGAATCTTGATTTCCCTGTCATCTCAAAAAAAGAATTTGGAATTTCAGCCGTCGAATATGTAAACCAATTCTTCAAAGATAAAGCTAATGACAAAAAGTATTTAAATGAATTAAATAAAATTTGTGATAACGAAGGTGTAAAAAGTTTACTTATAATGTGTGATGGAGAAGGTAAACTTGGTGATCCTGATAAGACAAAAAGATCAACCGCAGTAAATAACCACAAGAGATGGATTGAAGCGGCCAAACATCTTGAATGTCACTCAATACGAGTAAACGCTTCCTCCTCAGGATCTTATGAAGAACAACAGAAACTTGCTGCTGACGGACTCGCTAACCTTAGTGAATTTGCCTCAACTCACCAGCTTAATGTTATAGTTGAAAACCATGGAGGATTATCTTCTAATGGCGCTTGGCTTGCTGGAGTTATGAAAATTGTAAACAAGAAGAACTGCGGCACTCTCCCTGACTTTGGTAATTTTAGAATTGGTGGTGGAAAAACTTATGATAGATACAAAGGCGTCACGGAGTTAATGCCCTTTGCTAAAGCTGTTAGCGCAAAGTCTCATGATTTTGACGATAATGGCAACGAGATTCATACTGATTATCTCAAGATGATGAAAATAGTCACTGATGCTGGTTACAGAGGATATGTCGGAGTTGAATATGAAGGTAACAAGTTAGGTGAATACGATGGTATTAAAGCCACCAAAAAGCTATTAGAAGCAGTTAGAGAAAAACTGAGTTAGTTAAGATTTAATTATCCTATAAAAAACCTTATCTGTTGCTGAACGCAGAACCGTTTCAGTAATTATTTTTCCTTCGCCTATAATTAATTTTTCAAAGCTTATCCATTCCCTCAAATCGTGTGACATTTGTAATTGATATGTCTCCCCTGTTTTTCCAGGGAAGAGAATATTTATAGCATTTGAGGAACGTTTAACTTCAACTTTAAATTCGGGTACACTCTCTCTAGAATCTTTTGAACTGCCGAAGAATATTTCCGTTGAGTCGTTATATCCATCTCCATCACTATCTATTGATTCCTCTTCTGGTATTTGTATAAATACAAACTCCCTTATCTTTTTACTACTCACCAATAAATTCAGATCAAAATATAAATCACTGCTTGCAGCATCTATTTGATGCACCTCTGCAGAAAGAACATTTTCACCTTCCTTCAAAAGGCTAGAATCAAAAATATATTCTTTAGAGTCAAATTCACCTCCCCCTGAGACTTCATTTTCAGCAAAAGTTTTATGAGTAGCATCAGATTGAAGATTATCTCGAGCTATTTGAACCCCATTCAAATATACAGCAACCCCATCGTCTCTTCGAAGCACTATCTTTGAAGAAACCAGGTCAGATAAACCTGTGAAATTAAATGTCTTTCTGAAATAGTAAGCTGGATACTTATTTGAAGGGTCCTCACCAAAACTCACCTTCCCATTAACTTCATCTAGCCCATAACCTAATGGCGTAATGGCATTGACCCATGTATTATCATTATAAGAAGTCGAAGCCCAATTATCAGGTGGAGAGTCCGCATTACTTCGATATTTCCAAAGGTCTCCTGTTGAAACAACTTCAGTAAAAGGCGGCATTATAGCCACAGCGCTTAGATCAAATTTAAAATCCTCACTTGACCTAGTACTTTTATGCAATTCCACTGCTACTGTATTTTGTCCCTTAATGAGAGACGAAACAGGAATAGCAACACTCAATATCTTATCCTCATCAAGCAAATCATTAGAAGCAAGGGTTCTGTAATTAGCATTTGAGCGTAAATTATCATCTCTATATACCTCATTACCATTCATGTAAATTGAACAGGCGTCCGTACGGTCTAAATTTATCACAAACGAACTAATAGAATTAGGATCCATAAGCCTAAAGGTCTTCCTAAAATAAGTCGTGATATACTTATTCGCCCGACTAGGTCCGTAACTTATATTTGTATTAACACCTTCAGAATTACCATATCCAAAAGCTCCACTCCCTTCACTCCAAGAACCCTCATTAAATGCAACTTGTGCCCAATTAACGCCTGGGTTAGTTCCATCATCTAAATACTTCCATTTACTACCAAAAAAATACAAATTACGGGATACATTTCCGTTATCGTTATCTACAGAATAAACAAATTTATCAACCCCAGAAGAACCATCATTTAAAACATAATTAAAAGTTCCATCTTCATTCAAAGTTAATACACCCTTGCTGGGCGGAATCTCAATTGATGGAATAATCTGGTCATCATCAACATCAATATCATTTGTTATAATATTACCAGAAACCTTTCCATCAATTGTAGTAAAATAATCTGCATTCAGATTGGGAGCGTCGTTAGTAGCATCAACTTCTAGTATCACTTTTGATATGTTACTTTCAATAGACTCAGGCTTTGGCGCCGTAGCAATCAATGTTCCATCAATTTCTAAGTCTATTGTATTTCCACTTATATCAAAAGAACCTTGAAAACTAACTGGAACACGAAGGCTTAGCATTGTTCCTGTCTCAGTTATTTTTCCATCTAAATCAATATCCTCAATAATCGTATCGAAAACCTGAGGACCATCAGGGACACCTAAATCTAATGAAGCACTCACTTCAGCATTCCCAGTGACTTGAAATTCATTATCTTTTTGACTAAAATCGCCAGAAGCAGAAACACTTGATGTAGGGCCTGGTTTGGAAAGGTCTAAAATTACATCTCCACCGTCAGCAGAAACTTCAGCCGTTACAAATAAAAGAAACCTATAATTAAGGTTAATGTCATCAGATAACACTAATGAAGCATTAACTATCCTTATTGATTCAAACGGTGAGTCCGTTGGATTTAATTCAACCTGTAAAGTTCCCTCCAAATCTGAACTATCTGAACGAGTTTGACTAAGACCAAGTGCTGTTAATTTTGCGGAAAAATCAACCTTAGATCTAGATTCATCTACCACGAATTCAATAATCTCAGGTTGACTCTGAAAAGAATAAGTAAAAGAGTCTTCTCCATTAAAGTTGAAGTTTGGAGTATAGATAAATGATCCATCTTTACGAAAATCCACTTCTCCATTTTTGGGATCTGATTTTAAAATCGCCACTGCACTACCAGCACCAAGAACATCATTACTCAAGACGCCAAATTCTGAATCAACTATCAACTCTCCATCCTCTAAAAGATCAAACCCATCTTCAATTGCCCTTATGTTTTGAGCAAACGTAATATGGGAAGTCAAAAGAAATATACATGCACTATAGTATATAAATTTTGATAAATTCATGGAATAAATCGCTATTAAAACAAATTTTTATTTGGCCTACTTTTGCCAAATAAGGTCTACACTAAGACCCTGTGTATTTTTCAAGTCTTTTAAGAACTTCAGCACGATCATTTGAAACCATGCTGCCGTCAGGCTTGAGTAATACAATATTTGGAATGAATCCTGTTTCTCCCAGAGAGGTAAGTTTTTTCACTGAATTCTTTTGATCAAGTTTAATTGCCGGCCAGTTCATTTTGCTAGACTTAAGGTAACCAACTAAGGCCTCTTTCGATCTATCGTAATCAACTAGTACCAACTGAAACTTTTTCTTCTTACCTAGCTCATTATTTTTTTTATTTAACGAAACCAACTGCTTCGTTACAGATTTACATCCGCCTCACCATGATGCTGAGTGATAAAGCACGTAATAATCTACATCTTTTGACAATTTAGCATCGACGACATTTCCATCTTTAAGCTCAATAAGCTTTCCATCAAGAGAGCTGTGAACAATGTTTTTTTTCTCTTCAGCATTTAGTACACATCCGAAAAATATTATTGAGAACGCGTAGATTAATTTTTTCATACAATTTATCATTTTAATTAAAATCTAATTTATATTAACACATTTGATCGTTTTAATCTCCAAATTATTCGACTTCTCTCAAATGAATTGAATCTTGAACAAATTCGCCACCTAAAACATCACTTAATACAATAACAGAATCACCCGTTTCCGCATGACCTCGCCTTTTAAGATCATCTAAACCTCTTGCTACTGTTTCCTCAGCATCATTCGAAAACTTTGCCTTTATTGGAGTAACGGCCCGACTCAAACTCAAATGCCTTAGAATTTGGTCATTTTCAGAAAAAGCATATATAAAAGCATCTCTTGGCCTTAAATTTGAAATATAGTTAGCCATAATGCCCCTTTTAGTAAAAACAGCAATTTTACAACCAGGAATAGAATCAGCTAAAACAACAGCCGCTTTGACTGTTTTCTGTTTATGCGTTTTTAATATTGCGGCTTCGGCAAAATTTGCACCACCACCTTCATTTCGCGTCGCTATACGGCTTAATATCTCAACACTCTTTTGCGGATATTGTCCAATACTGGTTTCGCCACTAAGCATAACTGCATCAGCTTCCTCATAAACAGCATTAGCTACGTCAGTAACCTCAGCTCGAGTAGGAAGCGGATTATCTAACATCGACTCTAACATATGCGTTGCCACAATAACTCTCCTTCCTAATTTAATACACTTTCTTACTATTCTCCTCTGAACTATCGGAAGCTCCTCAATATTTACTTCTATTCCTAAATCCCCCCTTGCAACCATTACCACATCAGAAGATAGAATAATTTCATCCAAATTCTTCATCGCCTGCTGATCTTCAATCTTTGCAACTATTTGCGCCTTTGAATCCTGCCCTTCTAAAAATGTACGAAGCTCTTCTAAGTGTGATGATTCTCGAGCAAAGCTTAAAGCCACAAAATCAACATTCATTTCACCACCAAGAATCGCATCTTTTTTATCTTTATCTGTAAGAGCAGGAAGTCTTACATTTACACCAGGCAAATTAATGTGTCTTCTGGAACCCAGAACCCCATCAGTCAAAACCTTACAAAGAACAGCTTCACTACTTACATCCTCTACTTTTAATTGTATAACGCCATTATCAACTAGCACAGTGTCACCAGGAGCAATATCCTCATACAAGCCTGGGTAATTTACTGTTGTACTTTTTTCTATACTCGAAGGCCCATCCCCTAATCTCAACTCACAAAAATCCCCTTCAGTTAACTCTAAAGCTCTAGATAGTTCACCTGTTCTTATAGCAGGACCTTGTAAATCCATTAGAATTCCCACTAGCCTTCCAGCTTGGTCTGCTGCAGCTCTTATTTTAGGGATAATTTCAATAACCCAATCATGTTTAGCATGACTCATGTTAAGCCTAAACACATTTGTTCCAGCTTGGATCAAATTATTTATAGTCTCATCTGAATCACTTGCCGGCCCTAATGTTGAAATGATTTTTGTTTTTCTCATTTATTGTAAATACATATTATATAATACTGAGCAAATAGCGTTCCTTAAATATAAAATACTCTATTTAAGGCTCAAAATAAGTGTTAATTTACACTAAGAAAACTCGCAATAATTAAATAAATACCCTTAGATAAAAAAGGGGTTGCGAAAGAGCCTTATGGCCTAGGTTAAAAACGAAAACAATTATCTACTCGCTTTTTTCGGCCGCTGGAGCTTCTTCCGCCGCTGGAGCTTCTTCCGCCGCTGGAGCTTCTTCCGCCGCTGGAGCTTCTTCCGCCGCTGGAGCTTCTTCCGCCGCTGGAGCTTCTTCCGCCGCTGGA
>Ga0115011_10001478_pt1 | contig 16890 bp, 21 predicted proteins | sample TroAtlMetagenome_2_FD_88705 | JGI IMG/M metagenome (GOLD analysis project Ga0115011, IMG submission 88705) | Marine eukaryotic phytoplankton communities from Atlantic Ocean - Tropical Atlantic ANT8 Metagenome | ecosystem: Environmental > Aquatic > Marine > Oceanic | place: Tropical Atlantic...
CTTTTGACCAAGAGGAACACAACCTAAATGAGTACAAACACCTACTAAAACTATATACTTTTCATTGATAACTCTATCCTCATCTTTCTCAGGATGGCGTAAATCTTCAATTTTTTCTTTTTTTGAAGCCTCTATTTCCTTTTGAGTTCTATGCCTTATAAAAACAGGCTTGCCTCTCCATTTGACAGTAATTGCTTGACCTTCTTCTAGAGGCCCCAAATCAACTTCAGTTGATGCTAAAGCAAGAGTATCTGCAGCAGGATTCATCTGATCTATTAAAGGCCACACGAATGAACCTGCTCCCACAGCACCCATCGCATATGTAGAAACTAAAAGAAAATCTCTTCTATCTTTTTTATTGTTTTCGTTTTTTGCCATAACGTTCCATGAATTCCTTATTTATATATAGCTTGAATAAAAATAAATTCTAGTTATTTTTAACAAAAATAATAATTAAATTACTTTCTTAAATCCAAGAAACATTAGGCGGTAAGCTCATCAAAATTGCTTCCGAGTTTCCACCAGTTTTTAATCCAAAAATTGTTCCTCTATCGTATAATAAATTAAACTCTACATATCTACCTCTTTTTTCTAGCTGTAAAGTTTTATCCTTTTGTGTATATTTTAAATTCATTCTTTCGTTAATAATTTCTTTAAATATTTTATTAAAAGATAAGCCCACGTCTTTTATAAAAAGAAAGTCTTTTTCCCAATTTGAATTATTTAAATAATCAAAAAAAATGCCTCCGACACCCCTGGTTTCATTTCTATGCGGTAAAAAAAAATAATCATCACACCATAATTTGAAACGGTTGTAATACTTTTTATCATGTTTATTACACATTTCCTTGAGACCAAAATGGAAAATATTTTTAGCTTTTTTATCTATAACCATTGGTGTCAAATCACATCCACCACCAAACCAAAATTTTTTATTTTTGCCCTCACCAGTAACTAAAAATCTTGTGTTCATATGCGCTGCTGGTATTTTTGGATTACCCATATGAGCAACGAGTGAAATCCCACTTGCCCAAAACTTTCCTGTTTTCTCAGCTCCAGGTATTTGAGATCTAAATTCTTTTGAAAATTCTCCAAAGACTGTCGATATATTTATTCCGACTTTTTCAAACAGTTCCCCTCGTAAGATCGACATCGTTCCTCCACCCCCACCTTGTCTATTCCATCTTTTTTTTTCAAACTTAGGTTCAGGTTTGTTTGCATAAGGTTTAACAGAATTTTTTTTTACAAATTCTTTCTCTAGTGCCAAAAAATCTTTACAAATTTCATCTCTTAGAAAGGCAAACCATTCTTTGGTTGCATCTTTTTTTTTAATTATAACTTTTTCATTTTTTATTAAAGGCTGTTTCCTAACCTTTTTTATCAAATTATTTACATTTACCATTACTAAAAATTTCTATCATTCAAAATTTCAATTTAAGCTATTTAAAAAAAATGCATAACTCTTTTTTTAAATTTGTTTCGTTAATTAAAACTTTCTCAAAGATATAATCAACTATCTTCAAATCTTTAAATAATAAAACAGAATTTGGAAAAAATTCATTCTCAAAAATTTTTTTTATTTCATATATCCATTTTTTTTTATTAACTTTCTTAACCATAAAAGAGTTCTTTACAAAGAACTTTTTATATTGATTTGGAATAAATGGATTTTTAAACATTGAACAAAATCTTATGTATCTTATTATTCTTAAATGATCTTCAAAACATTTTTGTTTAATTCCATTAACAAAAATTAATTTTGAATTGTCTATATCATCAATACCATTAAAAAAATCTATAATTTCACCATTTTTATTTAAGTATAGGGAATTTATAGTCAAATCTCTTCTTTTGGCATCAACTGAAAGTTCTTTTGTAAACTTTATTTTTGAGTGTCTACCATCATAATCGTAATCTTCTCTTAAAGAAGTTATAAAATATCTTTTATTAAATAAGTTAACAACTAAAGTTCCATAATGAAAAAATGTATCTTCAAATTGAACCTCATGCTTTTGAAAAATTTCTAACATTTTTTTGGGCTCCAAATCAGAAACAAAATCTATGTCATTAACATCTCTACCTATTAGATGATCTCTAACCGCGCCTCCAACTATCCAAGTATTAAAATCATTTTCTATTGATAATTTAAAAAAAAATTTGATAGCTGGGTGATTATAAAAATCTGGGAGTGATTTTAATGTAGTTTTCTTCAAGATTCACACCATATTCACAAATATTATTATTTAGAGAACTCACCATCTAAAACTTTTCCATTTATATATTTTGGTGGAAAATATTTTAAATCTATTTCTCCAGAATTATTTTCAAGTAAAAAAAACCCAAATAATAAAACTATAATAAAAGCTACTAACCCACAAATAATTGAATAATACACAGAATTTTTTTTTGTAAATCTTTTTATTAATTTTGTTGCAAAGAAAAAAACTAAAACAGCAACTAGTGCTGCCACAATAATAATTAAATATCGTCGCATGGTGGATATTCCCTTAAATTTAAACCTGCTGATATTGTTACCAAAACCCTGGCAGTAAGTCCCCAAATATTTTCATTTTGAAAATTAACTTTCCATGTCTTTTTCATTTTTGAATTTTTTGGTGCATTAATTCTAATTTGGTTTGATGGAGTTAAGAGATCTTTGACATTTATAATTAAAATTTTGTCAACTTCGTTTTTGTCAGCTTTTAGATGACCTTTATAATCAAACCCTTCCCTAAGTACCGATAAAAATGGTTTTACAGCATATCCAGTGCCAGTGTAAAAAGTTGGCAAAGATCCTAAAACCATTAAATTTTCCTTTGAGATATTGATTTCCTCTTTTGTTTCTCTGAAGGCTGTTTGTTTTAAATTTTTATCTTTATTTTCAAATCTACCTCCAGGAAAAGCTATTTGTCCTGCATGTTTTCTTAAATTATTTTTTCTCTTTATCAATATTATATCATTTTGTAGCCTATTTTCATCTAATGAAAAAATTATCATTATAGCAGACTTTGTAAATGGTTGATTATTTCTTACACTATCTCCAGCTTGTCTACAGTTAAAAATACATTCATTTAGTTTTCTTAAATTAACCATAAAAACAACCTTATTTTAAAATCTTTAACTTATTTCTAAATTGTATGATTTCTTTCATTTTTAATATATAGTATTAACAAATTAATTAAAAAAAATAATGTATATTTATTTACCAATAGCTGAACAACCTATTAATGCTTTTATTGTTTTAGGTATAGGATCCTTAGTAGGAATGATTATGGGAATGGTAGGAATAGGTGGTGGATTTTTGTTAACTCCTTTAATGATTTTCTTCGGCATCCCCTCTCCAGTAGCAGTTGCATCTGTAGCAAATCAATTGGTAGCACCATCAGTATCAGGGGTTCTTTCTTACTGGAAAAGTAGCAATGTAGACTTCAAAATGGGTATAATCCTTTTAATAGGAGGTGTAATAGGATCATCTATTGGTGTTTTAATTTTTAATTTTTTAAATAACTTAGGACACTTAGATTTGGTTATTAAATTATCTTATGTTCTGTTTTTATCTATCATTGGATCTTTAATGTTTATTGAGTCATCTAGATTAATACTTAGAGTTAAAAAAGGTAAAATATCCAGGGGGAAATTGCATCAACATAATTGGCTTCATGGCCTTCCATTTAAAACTAGATTTAGAAAGTCAAAATTATATATTTCCGTTTTATTACCTCTTTTAATTGGTATTATTGTCGGCATTTTGGCTGCTTTGATGGGAACTGGAGGTGGATTTATTATTGTTCCTGCAATGATCTATCTTTTAGGAATGCCAACATCCTTAGTTGTTGGAACTTCGCTTTTCCAAATAATTTTTGTAGCCTCTAATACCACTATACTTCAAGCCTCACAGAACCAAACTGTAGATATAATATTAGCATTTTTATTGCTACTCGGTTCAGTCATTGGAGTTCAAATTGGATCAAAATTCTCGAACTTTCTTAAAGGAGAACATTTAAGGTTTTTCCTTTCAATTATTATTTTGATGGTTGGCTTTATTTTATTGATAGATTTAATTACCACACCATCAGACTTATATTCGATAGTTGTTTTAAAATGAACAATATTTATAAACACTTATTTTTAAAAACATTATTCTTATTAGTTTTTTTTAATTTCAAACTTTTTGCAAAAGAAAATATTGTTGCAGACTTATCTGAAAATACCGTCGAAATTTCGACAACTTTTTCAGGAGCTGAAATTTTATTATTTGGTGCATATGACGGCAAAAAAAATGATGATATCATTGTCATTGTCACTGGCCCAAAAGGTAAAATTAAAGTTGAACAAAAAGAAAAAAAATTTGGGATTTGGATTACATCTAAATCATTAACTTTTAAAGAAGTACCTAAATACTATTACATAGCATCGAATAGAAAAATTGACAAAATTACCAACCTTGATGAAATAAAAGATAAAAGTCTGAACTTAAACTATTTAAAACTTGGTAAAGTAAATAAAAAATTGGATATGAAAGAATTTAACTCTTGGAGAGTATCCTTAACAAGGAATATGATTAAACAAAAATTCTGGAAGGTTGAAGAGAATTCGATTGCATTAAATAAAAACACTTTATTTAGGAAGACTTTGTCTCTTCCGTCAAATGTTACAACAGGTCTATTCATAGTTAAAATCTTACATTATAGAAATGGTATTTTAATTTCTAAAGAAGAGAGTAAAATCAATATAACCAAAAGCGGTATCAGCGCTAACATTTATAAGATTGCCGAAGAATATTCAACACTGTATGGTATTTTTGCAGTTGTATTGGCTGTATTCATGGGTTGGTTGTCAAATATTGTCTTTAGGAGGGTTTAATAATTAATGAATAAAAAGAAAAAAAATACAAAATCCTTAAAGTCTCAAACGAAAAGAATATTTTTAGTTGTTGCTGATGAAACCTCTGAAATGCATCAAGCTCTATATTATGCATCAAGACGTGCGGCAACTGCAAATGGAGAAGTTGCTCTATTCCGATGCATAGAACCACCTGAAGGTCAGTTATGGGGAGGCGTAACCAAAATAATGGAAGCAGAAGCAGAACAAGCAAGTAAAAAACTTTTAACTGATTTAAGTCTATATTGTGAGGAATTAGGAACTTCAAAGCCAAAAACTTTTCTTAAAAAAGGTAATGTATCAGATGAGCTTATCAAATTAATTAACAATGAATCTCTTATAACTGTTTTAGTTCTTGGGGCATCAACAGAAACTGGCAACCCTGGTCCTCTAGTAAATTATGTAATAAATGCAAGTTCAGAATGTAGAATACCAATTACAATAGTTCCTGGAAACTTAACGGATGAACAGATAGATAATTTAATTTAAAAAACTATTGATTTTAAGTTTTGAGAGTTTTAAGTTATCACTAATTACAAGAGTTCAAATTGTTAAAAAATTTAATTATCATCTTATGCGGTATATTGATTATGGCAACTAACCCTAAAAAGTCTAGAGCATCAAATAGTAATTTTATTACTTTAGAAACTACAAAAGGTAATATAATAATTAAAACATTGCCAAAACTTGCACCTAAGCATGTCAAAAGAATTAAAGATCTGGTTAAAAGTGGATTTTATGATGGCATACTTTTTCATAGGGTAATTCCTGGTTTTATGGCTCAAACAGGAGATCCATTAGGAAACGGAACAGGAGGATCAGGTAAAAATTTAAAGGCTGAATTTACTGATCACGAATATAAGTATGGTACCGTTGGCATGGCCAGATCTATGAATCCAGACAGTGGTGATAGTCAATTTTTTATTTGTTTCGACGGTTGTGGTCATTTAACCGGACAATATACTGTTTGGGGAGAAGTGGTCTCTGGAATGGATGTTGTTGAAAAAATTGAACAAGGTGAACCACCAACAAACCCTGACAAAATCAAATCAGCTTTTCTAGGAAAGAAAAAAACTAAATAGTCACTACTCGGATTGAGTTTGTCGATCCAGATATACCGAATGGCATTCCAGCTACCACGACTATATTTTCACCTGTGTTTGCTAATTTGTTCTTTTTTATTATGGCTCTGGCCTCTTGAATAGCTGCTTCATAACCTTGTACTTTACTTAAATACGAAATAGTTCCCCATAGTAAAGATAATCTCCTTCTTACCAGATGCTTTGGTGTCATAACTACAAGCATTAATTCTGGTCTTTCTCTACTTATTCTTAGAGCAGTTTTACCAGAAGCTGTAAATGCAACAATAGCTCTAGCATCTACTGTTTCAGCCAAATTAACAGCTGACCTTGAAACTGCATGATATATTGTGTTTTCGGCTGTTAGTGATATAGGAGCATCAGTTGGATGAATTTTAATGTGAGCTTCTGCTGCATTTAAAATTTTGTCCATAATTTTTACTGTCTCAATAGGAAATTGTCCGACAGCAGTCTCAGCAGAAAGCATGACTGCATCAGCTCCATCAAACACAGCAGTGGCAACATCAGATGCCTCTGCACGTGTAGGTGATGGAGCATTAATCATAGACTCCAACATTTGTGTAGCAACTATTACTGGTTTGCCTGCAATTCTACAAGCAAGTATTATCTCTTTTTGAATTCCTGGGACACGTTCTGGAGGAAGTTCCACACCAAGATCACCTCTTGCTACCATGATTCCATCTGAAACATTTATAATCTCATCCAATTCATTGATTGCAGAAGGTTTCTCTATTTTTGAAACTAAGGATACTTTGTTTTTAATATATTTTTTAACTTCTAATACATCAGACAATTTTTGTACAAATGAAAGCGCTATCCAATCTATTTCATTTTTTAAAATAAATTTTAAATCTTTTTTATCTTTTAAGGTTAACGGGCTGGTATCCAAAATTATATCAGGTAAATTGAGACCTTTGTTACTTGTTAATTTTCCACCAATTATGACTTTTGTATGTATTTCATTTCTATTTTTTTTTAAAACTCTGAATTTAAGTTTACCATCATCAAGCATAATAATAGAATTCACTTTTACTCCTGAATAAATTTCTTCATGAGATAAATATACTCGATTCTTATTCCCTGGTTGTTTTGATTTATCGAATTTGAAACTTGCTCCTGGTTTTACTAAAATTCCATCTTCCATTTCTCCAATTCTAAATTTTGGACCCTGTAAGTCAGCTAGTATAGCTATTTGCAAATTTAATTTTTTTTCTAGCTCTCTAATAGTATTTATACTTTTTAAATGATCTTGATGTTTGCCATGACTAAAATTTAGACGGAAAACATTTACTCCCGAAGTCATTAACGATTTTATTACTTTACTGCCTTCAGATGCTGGCCCCAAAGTCGAAACAATTTTTGTTGATCTAAAAGATTTAAATGATTTCATAACACCTAGGGATTTTATAATATAAAAAACAATTAAAAAATATTAAAAAAAAAAAAATTATACTTTTCGGCAAGTAATTTGCAATTACCCCATATGAACGGAGAATAAATATGGCACAAATTATACCTTTTCCTTTTGAAAGAACAAAAAAAGAGAAAAAAGACAACCAATTTACTGAAAAGCATATTTTGCATATGATAAGAAATATACGTGAAAATTATCCTCCTTCACTATGGAATACAATTTATCAACTCGCTAAACAAGGTCATTTGAGCAAGTTTCTTTATGAAAATAATTGTGATATAAAATTCTCTAACAAAAAAGAAATTGATTAGAAATAATTTCTACTAAAAATTTAAAAAATATTTTTTTAGTGATATATTAATTTTTAATATGTCTAACTTCGAATTTCCAATATTATATACCTTTAGAAGGTGTCCCTATGCGATGCGGGCTAGGTTTGTTCTACGATACACTTTTAAAAATATTGAATTGAGAGAAATTAAATTACAAAATAAACCAAAAGATTTTTTAAGTACATCGCCTAAAGGAACAGTACCAGTTTTAGTTTTATCAACAAAAGAAGTATTAGACCAAAGCTTGAACATCATGATGTGGTGTTTAAAATATTCAGACAATTCCAAGGCAAGTGATTTAAAAAACAATTTACCAAATGATTTTTTAGATCAGATAAAAAATTTAGATGATGAATTTAAAATAAACCTAGACAAATATAAATACCCAAGCAGATTTGAAGGGACTGATAAATATTTTTTTAGAGATAAAAATATCAAGTTTTTAAAAAATTTAGAAGAAAAACTTAAGAATTCTATTTTTTTGAATAGTAATAAAATTGGTTTACTAGACTATGCAATATTCCCTTTTATAAGGCAATTTAGAAACGTTGATATTGATTGGTTCGACAACTTAAATCTATCTTTTCTCAACAAGTGGTATTTAAGTATTGTTGAAAGCAAGGCATTTTTTGATATTATGAAAAAATATAAAGTTTGGGATGCAGAAGACAAACCTATTATAACAAATTTTAATTATAACTAATAAGGAAGATATTTTATGAAAGAAGCTTATGTTTGTGAAGGAATTAGAACACCTATAGGTAGGTTTGGAGGAAGCTTGTCAAGTGTAAGAACAGATGATTTAGCCTCAGTTCCTATTAAATATTTAAAAAATAAATTACCTAAAGTTGACTGGGGAAAGTTAGATGAAGTTTTTTTTGGGAATGCAAATCAAGCTGGTGAAGATAATAGAAATATTGCAAGAATGGCATTATTATTGTCGGAATTGCCTACAAACGTTCCTGGCATTACCCTAAACAGACTATGTGCATCAGGAATGGAAGCTGTCATAGCCGCATCAAGAATGATTAAAAGTGATGAGGGAAGCTTTGTCTTGGCAGGAGGAGCAGAAAGTATGAGCAGAGCTCCATTTGTCATGCCAAAAGCTTCAACACCTTTTTCTAGAAATGCTGAAATTTATGATACTACAATTGGATGGAGATTTGTTAATCCAAAAATGAAAGAAAAATATGGGATTGATTCAATGCCTGAAACTGCAGAAAATGTTGCTGAGAAATATCAAATCTCTAGAGAAGATCAAGACAAGTTTGCATTGAGAAGCCAGCAGAAAGCATTAAAAGCTATTTCTACTGGGAGAATGAATAAAGAAATTACTTTTGTAAAAGTTAAACAAAAAAGGAACGATGATTTACATATTGACAAAGATGAACACCCACGCGAAACAACAAATGAAAAATTGTCTAATTTACCAACTCCTTTTAAAATGAACGGGACTGTTACAGCTGGTAATTCCAGCGGGGTTAATGATGGGGCCGCAGCACTAATAATTGCTGATGAAGAGGCAATTAAAAAATATAACCTAACACCAGTAGCAAAAATTGTATGTGCAGCTAGTTCAGGTGTTGAACCATCATATATGGGCATTGGTCCAGTCACTGCTTCCCAAAAAGTTTTAAAAAAATCAAATCTTAGCATAGATAATATTGATGTTTTAGAAATTAATGAAGCGTTTGCCGCTCAAGTTCTTGCTTGTATAAGGGAGCTTGGCGTTTCAGACAACGATGAAAGAGTTAATCCGAATGGTGGAGCAATCGCACTTGGACATCCATTAGGTATGTCAGGGGCACGGCTTGTATTGACAGCCGCAAAAGAACTTGAAATAACAAATAAAAAGTATGCCTTATGCACAATGTGTGTTGGTGTTGGCCAAGGAAGCGCTATTATTCTTGAAAAAGTTTAAAAAAATAATTTTTTAAATTATCGCTTGTCTATCAAAAGAAACTGCTTTGATATGAACGTATATTTTTTCTGATATTTTTAAATTCATTTTTTTTAATTGATACCTAGTTATTCTAGCCCTTAAAAACTGGTGTTTTTTATTTTTTCCTATTTTAATCAATACTTCTGCAAAAGCAGTTTCCTTTTCAGCAATGATCTCATCAACTTTTCCAACAAAAGTATTTTCAAAAAAATTTAAATTAAATGTCTTTTTTGAAATTAAAACATCTCTTGCTCTTACTCTTACTTTAATTAAATCACCTCTTTTTTTAAAGTTCCCAGGTAAAATTAATTCTTCATCTTCAATTTTTATTCTTGTTATATTATATTTAGTTTCCTTTGACAAAACTTTGCCTTCTAAAATTGCACCAGATTCAAATTTTCCAAAAAAGTTTTTGAACTCTTTTCTAATCATCACATCATGAACTTTTCCTGATGTTACTAATTTTCCTTTATCAATGAGTAAAATTTCATCTGATATCTGTGAAATTTCTTCAATAGAATGGCTAATAAGTAAAATTGGTTTTTTATATTTTTTATTAAAGTTTTTTAAAAAACTTAATATCTTCTTTTTTAATCTTAAATCTAATGAAGAAGTAGGTTCATCCAAAATGATGAATTCAGATGAAATTAAAAGAGTTCTAGCTAAGGAAACTAATTGTTTTTCACCAACTGACAATGATTTTGGATATTTTAAAAGTTTCTCTTCTAAATTTAGATCATTAATAATTTTGTCTTTATCAATAGATTGACTAATGCAAAGTTTGTTTCTAGATTTTTCTTCAGCAAACTTTAAATTTTCATAGACTGTTAATGTTTCAATGAGTCTGTTTTCCTGAAACATGATTGAAATTGGGCGAAGCCTCGGACTTAGATGATTTTCATCTTGAATTGTATTTTTGTTTAATAAAATTGTAGCATTTAATTCCTTGTTAAATCCTCCTATAACATTAACTATTGTAGACTTTCCTGAACCAATAGGTCCAAATAACGCTGTTATTCCATAATCCAAAAATCTATGATTAAAATCAAAATTTAAACCACCAAAATCTCCTGAAATTTTAACATTTAATCCTCTCATTACTTTAGTCCTATTGAATTTTTCTTATTCAAATAATACAAAAGCAACAAGATAAAAAATGAAAAAAATATTAAGAAAATAGATAAAAAATGAGCATGTTGATAAGATAATTGTTCAACATGGTCATATATAGATATAGATAATACTCGGGTTTTATTTTGAATATTACCACCTACCATTAAAACAATTCCAAACTCACCTATCGTATGAGCAAATGACAAAATAAAAGCAGTTAAAAAACCTCTTTTGCAAGATGGTAAAATTATTTTTAAAAGAAGATCTACTCTTGAACCACCCATATTTGTTCCAGCTTCTAGAATTTTTTTATCTATTTTTTCAAAGGAATTTTGAAGCGGCTGAACCCAAAAAGGTAATGAATAAAATATTGACGCGAATACTAATCCACTAAAAGAAAATGCCAATTGTTCTCCAGTGATTGTAATAAAAAATTTACCTAAGACACTCTCAGGATTAAAGAAAACCAATAAGTAAAAACCTATTACTGTAGGAGGTAAAACTAAAGGCAAAGTTACTAAAGATTCAAATATCGGTATAATTTTATTTTTTTTAAAAGCAAGATAAAGAGAAATAGGAGTGCCTATAAAAAATAAAAAAATACATGTTACCAAAGACAATTTCAAGGTCAATGTGATAGCAGACATTTCTGCGGTCAAAATATTCAAATAATCCATAATTTTCTCAAAGTTAATAAGCAGTTTTAATTGTGACTTTAAATATTAAATAATTAAACTATAATTAATTTGTGGAGTAAAGAATGAGTTTTATTGAAACTGATGACAATGTAAATATTTACTATGAAACCTATGGTAAGGGTCAAACTATAATTTTTGTTCATGAATTTGCAGGTGATCATAGAAGTTGGGAGCCGCAAATCAATTATTTTTCTAGATATTATAATTGTGTTTCATATTCGGCAAGAGGTTACCCACCATCAGATGTCCCTAAAGATGTAAAATATTATAGCCAAGATAGAGCTTGGAAAGATATTAGAGATGTTATGGATAAATTGAATATTGACAAAGCTCATGTAGTTGGACTTTCAATGGGAGGATTTGCCACATTACATTTTGGAATTAACTGTCCAGATAGAGTTTTGAGTCTTACAATTGCTGGTTGTGGTTATGGGGCAAAAGCTGATACTAGTATTAACAACGAAGGATTTGCAGAAGTATCTGAACAAAATGCTAAAGATATACTAGATAATGGCATAGAAAACTTTGGCAATGAATATGGACTAGGTTCTTCTAGGGTGCAATTTCAAAATAAAGATTATAAAGGTTGGAAAACTTTTAATGATCGTCTTATTAAACATAATCAAATTGGTTCAGCTAACACATTACTGGGTGTACAAAGTAAACGTCCCAATTTGTATGAATTAAAAAATCAAATAATGAAAATAAAAGTACCAACCTTAATTATTAATGGTGATGAAGATGATATGTGTCTTGAAGTAGGAATATTTTTAAAAAGACAAATATCAACTTCTGGTCTTTTGATTGTTCCTAAAACTGGCCATACTATAAACTTGGAGGAACCAGCTTTATTCAATCAACATATTTCTAACTTTTTTCAAGCTATTGAAAATAACTCATGGGGACAAAGAGACGAAAGAGCTGAAATAATTACCAACTAAATTAATTTTAAAAACTAGTCTCTAAAATTGATATATTGTAACGGAAATTTTAAATCCATATCTTTAATTAATTGAATGGTTTGCTGAAGTTCATCTCTCTTTTTCCCAGAAATTCTTACTTCATCACCTTGAATAGAAGATTGTACTTTTAGTTTTGAGTTTTTAATTGTTTTAATAATTTTTTGTGCAATTTCTCTATCAATTCCTTGTTTTACAATCACTTTTTGTCTAATTGAATTACCCGAAGATGATTCTGGGGTAAGAAATTCTAAACAATTTGTATCAATATTTTTTCTAGTCAAATGAACAATTAACAAATCTTCCATCTGTTTTCTCTTCAACTCATCATCAGCATGCATTACTATCTCTTCTCCATCTCTTTCTAGTCTACACATGCTACCTTTAAAGTCGTACCTTGTACTAATTTCTTTAATAACCCCACTTACGCCATTATCTACAGCAGGTGAATCTACTTTACTAACTATATCAAAACTAGGCATTAATAATCTCCATGTAAAAATTTGTATACTAAATTAAAAGTTGAACATAATAAATTTATAATTAATGTATATATTAATATAGTTGAACAAATGTACATAATTTTAAAATTTTTTTTAACTCTTTTTCTAATAACAAGTTACATTTTTTTTCATTCTTTTTTTGGATTGTTTGCTCTAATTCCATTTTGGTTTATTTGTGGTCTTATTGATGTTTCAAGACATAAAACTATGAATTTAAAACTTTTAAAAGAATACTTCGTTGGTAAAGGGATACTTACTTTTGCTTTATCTCCTCTTAATTTACTTGCTGATCTTTTGTCATTCCAAAACTTGCACACATTTAAAATTGAAAACCTGCCCATAAGTCATCAAAATGAAATTAATCAGATCATAAAATTATTTGATGAAAACAAGAAGCAAATTGAAGATCGTTTTCAAAGTGCAAAGGATAATAGAAACATGTTGTTTTATAAATGGTATGGAAAAAATTTAGACGAGAGCATACCTGAATTTAATCAAAGTTTTAATTATATCAAAACTATCGGAGTCTCATTGTTTAGAGAAAAAACTTCTACATCAAGACATTTTGGGCCTATGAGATTAACTTATAGAATTTTGTACAATTTTAATAAAGTAAAAAAGACCGGCTCTTACATTGAGGCTGATGGCATTAATAACATTTGGAAAAAAAGTCCTTTATTTATTTTTGATGACACTTTAATTCATCAAAGCTTTAATGAAGAAGACGACATAAGGTACTGCGCATTTATAGATATTGTAAGACCTAGTCATCTAAATCACATCATGATATTCCTGTTATCAGCCGTTGGATTTTTGCTAAAAAAGACTAGAGGAATTTTTTATAAAAATTGGAAAATGATATAATTTTACATACTTGGTACTAAAATTTGACGTACAACTTTTCCATCTTCAAGTTTATCAAACCCTGCATTTAGATCTTTAAATCCAATTTTATCATCTATTAGTTTTTCAACTGGAAGACGACCTTGTTTATACAAATTTAAAAATCTTGGAACATCCCTTACAGGAACACATGACCCCATATAACTTCCTAAAATTGACTTTTCTTGTGCAACTAGATCACTATGATTAAAACTAAATTCTGTATTAACTGGAGTTAAACCAGCTGTTACCACAGCTCCACCATATCTAATAATTTTGTACGCTGCTTCCATAGCGGGCATAACACCAGCTAAATCAACTGCATAATCAACCCCTCCAGATGTCAATTCTCTAATTTCATCTACAAAATCATTTGAACGGGAATCAAAACAATGAGTTGCGCCAAGTTCTTTCGCTTTTGCAAATTTTGAAGGATCAATATCGATAGCAACAATTATTTCTGCACCTCCTAATTTTGCACCCATAATTCCATTTAAACCCACACCTCCTAGACCTAATATTGCTACAGAGTCTCCTGGACGTATTCTCGCTGTATTTATAACTGCTCCAACACCAGTCATAACAGCACAACCAAATAAAGCCGCATCATCAAGAGGAATGGATTTGTCAATAACAACTACTGAACCCCTATCGACAACAGCAAATTCAGACATACATGAAATTCCTGTATGATGATTTAAAGTTTCTCCATCTTTGCTTTTTAAACGACTTCCTCCTGACATTAACTGTCCCTTACCTTTAGTGGCTGCTGCTAATTCACATACTTGAGGTCTTCCTTCTAAACATCTCCTACATCTACCACATGATGGAGAAAATTGAAAAACGACATGATCACCAATATTAATATCTTTAATGGCAGCTCCCAATTCAACAATTTCACCAGATCCCTCATGGCCAATTACTAAAGGTAACTGCATTATTCTTGAACCATTTATAACTGAAAGATCTGAATGGCATAAACCTGCTCCATGAATTTTTACCAACACTTCATTTTCTCTAGGCGGATCTATTGAAATTTCTTCAACCGATAATGGTAAACTTTCCGCATACGGTCTTTTTGCAGAGTTAGTTCTTATTACAGCCGCTTTACAATTAATAGACATTATATATCTCCTATTTTAACTGGTTTTCCATGAGGGGTATTTAAGAAAGCAGAACTCCAAAGATTTTTAACTTCAACTATTTTTGGGGAATTAGTAATTTTCTTTTTTATCAATAATCTTTCTAAAGCTTTTACCCAAGAGTAAAAATAATCATCTGAACCATTTCTAAACATGGTATTATCAGTTTTAATTTCCTGAGCTAAAAAATCTGAAAATTCAGACCATTTAAATATCTTTTTTTCAGATAAAGATACAGTGATTGCAAAAACTTGACCATGCCATGGTTTTTCAAAAGTTTTTTGTTTTAATTCATTAGGTATCATCGGTCAAATAACTTTCCCATAAATCAATGCAAATAATATCATTTTTATTACCATTTGTAATACCCCATAACTCATTGGAAGTGAATTCAACTGTATACAAATGCTCTTGTCCATCTCCTAAGTCATGAGCACTTTTATCTGGAAGTACGTGGCTATCATGATGAAGCACTATTTTGCCTCGTTTAGCTCTTGCGTAAATAGGTAATCTTGTATGACCGCCAATTTTATAAACATTAGGACTAAAATTCATGGTTTTCACTTTATCTCCAATTTTATATTTTGGCTCTTTTAGATTTTCTCTTTTTGAGGGACCTCCCCTACCTAATGTAACACTTACATCCTTTGACTTAAGTACATCTTTATGTTCTTGATTTTTTTTATCTATTAAAAAATTATTATTTTTTGTAACTTCATCAACTGCATTTTTTAATTCTTCATTATTTATCAATTTTTTCTCAATCAACAAATTTACTAAAGCTGATACCCATTTTTCATAATAGCTAAATCTATTATAGTCAGAAGGTGGTAAAGATTCTCTAAAAAATCTACCTTTATCTATACTCCATTTTCCTACAGAAGCAGATGCTAATGTAACGGCTAATGCTTTGGCATGCCAATCAAATTTAAAAACTGGCTCATCATCAACACATTTCCCATTTTTTACTTTAATAGGAATTGGTCCATCACCAAACCTACCTCCCATATCGTGAGGTCTAGTCATCCTTTAATTCAGGTAAACCTGTCCCTATCATACTATTTCTTGTAACTATCTTTGCAAGTTCATCCTCTGAAAACCCTTCTGTGCCATCAGGTCTCATTGGCAAAACTAAATATCTCATCTCAGAAGTGGAATCCCAAACTTTAATTTTAATATTATCATTTAATGACAAACCAAATTCTTTTAAAACTTTTCTAGGCTCTCTAACCGCTCTTGCTCTATATTCATCCGATTTGTACCAAGAAGGAGGCAGACCCAAAACTGGCCATGGATAACAACTACAAAGAGTACAAACAACCATATTATGTGTTTCAGGTGTATTTTCTACCACCACCATATGTTCACCTTGTCTACCTGTGTAACTAAGTTCTTCTATTGCCTTCGTAGAGTTTTTTAATAATCTTTCTTTATAAGAATCATCTACCCAAGCTTTTGCTATAACCCTTGCACCATTTTTAGGTCCAATTTTATTTTCATATGTATCTATTAATTCATTTAAAGTTTCAGGATCAATTAATCCTTTTTGGATAAGCAAGGTTTCAATAGCCTTTACTCTTAATTCTGGTTCCTCAGGAAGGACACTATGATGATGGTGATGAGAATGTCCTTCATTATTTTTTAAATCACTCACTAATTTTTACCTACAAATTTTAAGGGCATAATACAATTCTACCATTTACTTTACCATTTTTTAAATCATTCATGGCTTCATTAGCAGTATCCAATTTTTGAGGTTTAACATTAATCAATTTCACTGATCCACTTTTAATTATTTCTACTAGTTCCTTAAGTTCTTTCAATTCACCAACATAGGAACCTTTTAAATTTAATGATCTCATGGGTATTAAAGGCAGTGATAATGAAATTGACCCTCCATAAAGACCTACAACTACTACCGTAC
>Ga0115011_10001479_pt1 | contig 16889 bp, 12 predicted proteins | sample TroAtlMetagenome_2_FD_88705 | JGI IMG/M metagenome (GOLD analysis project Ga0115011, IMG submission 88705) | Marine eukaryotic phytoplankton communities from Atlantic Ocean - Tropical Atlantic ANT8 Metagenome | ecosystem: Environmental > Aquatic > Marine > Oceanic | place: Tropical Atlantic...
ACTGGAGATTCCATTGTTGGTAAAGATGGAAAGATGCAATCAATTTACAATGGATTTCCTCTTCGTGGTGGTGAAAGAGTAGTTTTAAAAATTGCAGGAAACTCAGACGTTAATAAGGAAGGACTAGATTTCTCTAAAAATCCAAGAGATTATTTTTATGTTGCATCAATTACGAATGTTTTAATTGACTCTGGAAGAGAAATATTTACTTTAAATTTGGTTCCAAGAGAAGCGATTACAAATGAAACTACAAGAGTTGGTAAAAAGTTTCCAGGTTCTCAAACAATATCAGATAGTGTAAAAAATATTATTAAAGACTATTTAAAGTCTGACAAAATAGCAAAGATTGATAAAACACAAAACCCTTATGGTTTTATAGGTAATCTAAAAAAACCTTTTACAATTTTAACATGGTTATCAAGTAAAGGAGTTCCTGCTTCTACTGGAAAAGATGCTTCTGCTGGATATTTGTTTTATCAAACAAAAGATGGATTTAATTTTAGATCAATAGATGATTTGATTGACCAGAAAGCATATAAAAATAAATTTGTTTACACACCAAATGTAATAGATGATCAAGATCCAAGAAAAAATTTCAAGATATTAAATTATGGTACAAACAAGAATCAGGACTTAATTGGAAAGTTAGAAAGAGGAGCATATTGTTCTTATCGTTTATTTTTCAATCCTCTTACATTTGAATATACAAATCCTCAGAAAGGATTATTTAAATTAGCTGATTATCAAAAAGAAGTTAAGAATTTAGGTAAAGAAATTGTGTTACCACCAATCAGTGATGATAGTGACGAGACACTTGGAGATGTTCCAAGTAGATATATGACTGCAGTTTTAGATATTGGTACAATGGAAAAGGAACCATTTGTTCCTAAAAATCCTAATATTGCTGAGAACTGTGATCCATTTAGAGTACAGTCACAGGCAATTATGAGATATAATGTCATATTCACTCAGATTATGGAAATGACTATACCATTCAATGCAAATCTTAGAGCAGGTATGACTATTGAATGTGAATTTCCTAAACTTGATAGAGAGGAAAGGTCTGAGAAAGATACTGAAATGAGTGGACTCTATATAATAAAAGAACTTTGCCATCAATTTGATTCAGAGGGTTCGTTTACAAAATTAAAACTAATCAGAGATACATTCGGAAATTAATATGTTAGAAGATAGTTTACTAAAAAGTAATTTTATAGGAAGAGACGGATTCCGTTGGTGGATTGGTCAAGTTGCTTCTGAGGAAGCACAAGGTGATCAACTCAATCAGATAGGAAGCACTTGGGGATGTCGCATCAAAGTTCGTATTATGGGATATCATCCTCAAAATACTGTCGAATTAAAGGATGAGGATCTACCTTGGGCACAAATTTTATTATCACCTCAAGGTGGTTCAGGTAAAGCAAATCGTGCAAGATCAATTCGTGTTGCACCTGGTGATACAGTATTAGGATTCTTTTTAGATGGTGATGATGCTCAACTACCAGTTGTGCTAGGTATTTTTGGTAATACAAGTTATTCACCTAGCGATGACTATGCAGGACCTTTCAAACCATTTACTGGTTATACAAGTAAAATTAAACCAAATAATGAATTTATAGCGAAAAATGAAGGTGGTGATGATTCATCAAGTAGTCAAAAGTCTCCTAGATTTTTACCTAAAGATTTAGTAGAGGATCTAAATGAGGCATCTGAAGCAGGAAAGGTACAACTTCAACAACTTGTAGACTCAGACCAGTTAAGACAAGCAGCGACTGAAGTATCAGAGGAATTAAAACAAGTGATGGAGGGTGGTGCTGCTCAGACAGGAATAAAAAATGATTTGAATAATGCTGCTGAGAGTGCGAGACAAATTGCTGAAGGATTGAAAAAGAAATTTCAATATCCAACTACTCAAGCTTTTAAAGCATTAGGTCAAGAAATTATATACGCACAAGGTGGAAAGGCTTCTGCTGATAATTCAAAGGCAACAAATCAAATAAAAAATACACTCAAAAATACATTAAGTGAAATGAAGTCGATGACCTTTAAAGACAAGTTTAAAGGTATATTTGAAGGTGCAGATCAAATAGTGAGTGCATCCAAAGGTATGATAAAAGATATGGTTAATTCGACATTTGATTCATTATCACCTGAATTGAACAGTGGATTGCACAAGTTATATAAAGATGAATATGGTAAAGTGCTTTTAGAGTCTGGTGGAAACATTTTACTTGCGAAGAAGGCAGCAACTGCTGCTCAGAAGGCAATGATAGGACCAGTTTTAAATATTCAAGATGCAATGCCTTGTGTTATGAAAAAGGTAACAGATAAATTAAAACTTGATGTTGCAAATTTACTTACTGATTTTTTAAACAATGTTGAGAATTTCACAGAATGTATTGGTGATCAATTTATTGGTGCATTATTTAATGATATTATAAAAGGAATCAATGGTGAGTTAGCAGGTGCTATAGAGGGAGTTGCCAGCATCTTTCCAAGTGGTGATATTGAGGGAATGTTAAGATCAAAGGCAGAAGGATTACTTGGTATTGCTAGTATTTTTAGTGATTGTGATGTTCCTAGTGCTGATTTAGGTGAAAAAACAAACGGGTGGTTACTTGGAATTGGACCTATTGGAGTTAATCTTGAAAATATTGCTGGTGAAATTTTAGATATTGCAAATGCTGCTCAGTCGTTAAGAGAGGCAGCAGCAAGTCCAGGTGGTATTATTGGTAATCTTGGAATATTCGATTTTATGTTACCTGATGTTAGTACACCTGGTTTTAGTAGTACTTTGAGTAGTTGTTATACAGGACCACCTTTAAATTGTTCAGGCATCAAAGTAAATCTATTCGGTGGTGGAGGACAAGGTGCACAAGTAAATCCTATTTTAGGTGCACTTGTAACTGACACTTTTGCAAAACAGACTGCTAGTTTGATAGGTATGAGAGTTAAAAATCCTGGAAGTGGTTATAAATCTCCACCATTTGTTGAAATAACTGATACTTGTCGTAAAGGATATGGTGCAGTTGCAAGGTCTGTGATTGATTATGATCCATCATCACCAACTTATCAACAAGTTACTGACGTTTATATTGTGAGTGCAGGTGAAAATTATCCAGTGATTGAACCCGATGAGGATGATAATAGTGGTGGACAATACACTGTTGACCATGTGGTTGTTGTAAAACCTGGTCAGAATTATAAACCAGAAGATGTTGTTATTGATAATAAGGGAAATGTATATGAAAAATTCTTAGATGAGAAAGGTAGGGTTTTAAATGTGATACCACCTGATCCTACTATGAATAATCTTGAAACATTTACAACAGTTCCTGAAATAGAAATTATATCTTCAACAGGAATAGGTGCTTTATTAAAAGGACAATTAGCACCTAGACCATCATATCAAGGTGAAATCAAGCAAGTTATTGATTGTATTACACCTAAAGGTGCTGATATTGTTGGATTTGTTAATGGAGAACCATATTACGGACCATTCCATGTAAATCCAACAACTGGTGTTAGAATGGTTGGAGTTGCACACACTACCGCTTCTCATGCTATAATATATGATACACCTCAAGAAAGTCGAACATCTAGAGGTTCTACAGATACCAATAAATATAACAACTAGAAAAAATTATGTCATCAGCAGAAAATCAAAATTGGCAAAAAAGGCAATACGATTCATTTGGTCCACATTTTAGAATCGAAACTGCTAACCCCGAACTTGGTGGTGCAGGTAATATTGCTTACAATTTATATGGATACTCTGATTCAAAGGATGTAAGTAATATTGGAATGATGGGTGATGGTCAGTTACAAATCATGGCAGACCAATGTATTACAGTTGCAGGTGGTGCAAGTGTTGAAGGTGGAGGTGTATGTGTTCAAATTATTGGCACAAAGGGTGATGTTATTGTTCAAGCAGAAAAAAATGGTGATGTTAGAATTAAAGGTAGAAATATTATCCTTGATGCTACAGAGAATATAGAAATGATTGCTGGTGGTAAAGTGAGTATAGATTCTGCTGAATTGGATGCTACAACACAAAATACAACAAGAATTAATGCTAGAAAAACTAGAATAAGTGGTAGTAACATTGATATTGCTGGTGCAACTGATGTTACTTTAATTACACCTAAAGGAGCAATTAAGGTCAAAAGATTTAAATCCAGAGATGTTAATTGGGCAACTCAGGTATTTGCTGGAACTGCTGTACAAAATCTAGTTAAAGGTGGTTAATTATGAGTGATTTTAAAATGGGTGGTGTACCCACTCCAGATTATGATGCTGATGATATAAATTTTGTATCGCAAAAATCTGAATTTACTGAGGATGTATTCGTATACAGTGATGTTTTTGTATATGGTAAATTATATGCAGATATTGATTTAGTTAACGTGAGTGTTACTGGTATCACAACATTCTCAGGAGATATTCAATTTGGAACATCATCTATTACATTTGATGAATCTCAAGATTCATTGAAATTTCTTGATGAATCGAAAGCTATTTTCGGAACAGGAAATGATTTACAAATATATCATACTCAAGATCTTAAGGATCAAACTGATTCTAATGGAGATTCAGTTTGTGATAATAGAACTTCATTAATTAAAGAGAATGGGTCTGGTGGACTGATATTTAAATCAAATGGTGGAGATGGACCAGGAGCTTATCAATTCTTTGATCAGGGTTGGAGACCATTGTTAAAGATGCATGGTGGCAATAATGCAAGAACTGTTTTATATCATGGTGGAGACGAGAGATTAGTTACTACTTCAAGTGGGGTAACAGTTTCAGGTGGTCAAGTTATTTACACACCAATAACACAAACTGAAAGGGATGCTCTTACTGCGGTGGCAGGTAGTGTAATTTATAACTCTACTACAAATAAACTACAATGTTATAATGGTTCATCTTGGAATGACTTATTTTGATTGACTATTCTTATACATATGCTATAATAGCGAATATGTATTTTCACTTATGGAAGATTTTGTATTCGAGGTTGTAGTAGATGTTTGTGCTAAAACCTTTAAATTAAAGAGCGATAAAGGCGAAAACAAGATAATCGCTTGCGAAAATACAGATGAGTTTATGAGAGTTTTAGATGTTTGTGATAAAATGCTTGATCCAGAAATGATAATATATGCAGATTTAGCATTAACCACAGATAAATAATTTTTTAGGACGATAGTAACAAGCTAAATAAACCTAGTATGTATTGATCTAATCGATCACATTTATAGTAGTTAAAAAAGATGCCTCTTAATAAGTTAGAGAATTTTATAAAGAATACTGAGGGTCGTGTTCTTTATGTAAATCCAAATGATCTTGATTCCACTGATGGTGTCGAAAATCAAGGTAATTCATTAACCAAACCCTTCAAAACGATTCAAAGAGCACTTATTGAGGCTGCTAGATTCTCATATCTTCGTGGAAACGATAATGACTTAGTAGAAAGAACGACAATATTAATATTTCCAGGCGACCATTTAATTGACAATAGACCAGGATTTGGTATAAGAAACGAGTCAGGTATTGCAAAGGCAATCAGTCCAAGTGGTTCAGCAACAGGTGCACAAAATACTTTAACACTTACATTAAATTCTAATTTTGATTTAACACAAGAAGATAATATACTTTACAAATTCAATAGTGTTCATGGTGGTATTGTAGTTCCAAGAGGTACATCCATAGTTGGACTAGATTTAAGAAAAACAAGAATCAGACCCTTATATGTTCCAAACCCAACTGATAATAATGTAGCAGCATCTGCTATATTCAGAATTACTGGTGCTTGTTACTTCTGGCAGTTTACATTCTTTGATGGTGATGAAGCAGGTTTAGTTTATACAGACCCTTCAGACTTTAGTGCAAATAATCAGTCAAAACCTACATTTTCACACCACAAACTTACTGCATTTGAATATGCTGATGGTGTTAATAAACTTGATAACTTTAGTGATCTATCTGACTTAGACATATACTATAGTAAGTTAACTAATGCTTTCAACAGAGCATCTAATCGTGAGATTGACCAGAAATATCCATCAGCACCAAAAGGATTTTCACCACAAAGACCAGAATTTGAAATTGTTGGTGCTTTTGCAACTGACCCACTTAATATTTCTAATATTGAATCAGGTGATGGAGCAACACCAGGTCAGGTCGTTACTGTAACTACACAAGTTGATCATAATTTAACAGGTGGAACTCCTATTAAAGTTCGTGGTATTAACGTAGCAGACTATAATATATCAACTAAAGTATCAAATGTTATTGATGCAACTAGATTCCAATACTCACTTCCATTTGTTAGACCTAACTTACCAGCGGGTTCTGCTGGAGGATTAAGTTCAGCAAACGGGCAAGTATTAGTTGAAACTGATACAGTAACGGGTGCTTCACCATATATCTTTAACTGCTCAATGCGTTCTGTATATGGTATGCAGGGTTTACATGCAGATGGATCGAAAGCGACTGGTTTCAAATCAATGGTGACTGCACAGTTTACTGCAGTTTCACTTCAGAAAGATGATAGAGCATTTGTCAAGTATGATAAAACAAACAGAAGATATAGTGGTATTGCTTTCTCAAAACAAACAGGTGCATTATTATCATCTGAATCATCATCTACAAACCCAAATACTGTTTATCATTTAGATCAAGAAGCAAACTATCGTAAGGGATTCCGTACTACACATATCAAAGTATCTAATGATGCTGTTGTACAAATTGTGTCAGTGTTTGCGATTGGTTTCCATGCACACTTTGAAATGATAAATGGTGCTGACGCATCTATTACCAACTCTAACTCTAACTTTGGTACATTCTCATTACTTGCAGAAGGATTTAAGAAAGAAGCATTTGATAAAGATGATAAAGGATTTATCACATCTGTAATTACACCACGTTCTGTAGTATCTGCTGAACAGCAAATTGAATTCTTACAAATTAATCCAAGTAATACTACAACTACAAAATTATTCTTATTTGCACAGACAAATCTAAGTCTACCTCCAGCACACATTGCTCAAGGTTTTAGAATTGGTGCAAGATCAGATGAAAAATTATATATTGATAGTGGTGGTAACACTTATCAAGCAACAGTTGTAATGCCAAATGGTGCTTCTGGAACAGCAAATGTTGGAGAAAAGAATTATGAAGCAATACATTCAGACGCAAGTGCATCAACTAAATCTGTATTTACAATTAATGCTGGTCATCAATTAGCAAATGGTGAATCAATTAGAGTTATTGCAGATAGTGGTAATTTACCAGAAAACCTTGATCCACATACAGTTTATTTTGCAATTACAAGTGCACAGGATTCTGCTTTAGGTGCAAATCAAATTAGAATCGCTGCATCAAAAACAAATGCTGACCTTGATGTTCCCGTATTCATCAAAACAGTTGCTAGTACAACTGATAAGTTTAGAGTTATTAGTAGAGTATCAGATAAAAAACCAAATGATGCTGGTCATCCAATTCAATATGATGCAAGTGCAAATCAGTGGTTTGTTCATACAAGTGCGACAGGAAACACAATTCAATCTAATCTAGGTTCTCTTACTACAGATAATATCACATATGTTCTAAGAAAAGATGATGATAGAAGTTTAGATGAGAAGATATACAAGTTAAGATATGTTGTTCCAAAGGAATTAACAAATGGTAGAGACCCATTAGATAGTTTTGTATTACAAGATTCTAGTTCAACAAATGTTTTAGCAAATAGTGATTTTACTAAAACTTCAATTACTGCAAATGACTATGCTTTTGATAGAAATACAAGATTTATTTCACAAGCAAGTTTTGATGGCACAGAACAATTAGCAAAGATACGTTCTGATAAACCACATAACTTAAATGTTGGTGATCAGGTTATTATTAGAAACGTACAAAGTTCTACAAACTCTAATGCTTTACCTAATAAAGGTTATAATGGAACATTTATAATTTCAGAAATAACTAATGATAAAGAATTTAGATATTCACCAGTAGATACATTAGGTGTAACACACACAACTGGTACATTTACAAACAATACACAGACTCGTACCACATTACTACCACGATTTGATCGTAATGATAATAGCGGTAACTTCTTTGTTTATAGAACAGAGGTTATTACACCTTATATTGAAGGAGTCCAAGACGGTGTATTCCACTTATTCGTATTGAATAGTAACAATGCGATGGATGAACCATCAGGTGAGTTTGCAGAACTTAAGTATAATCAGAATATAGTAAACTTATTCCCTGAGTATGATAGAGATAATGTTAATGCAAACCCACCAGCTGCAGTATCATACGCAAAAAGATTCCCAATTGGTGAAGTTGTAACAAATGATTTAAAGAAGAGTGTTACTAGAGAAACAGCAAACCAGTTCTTGAAAAACTTTGATGGATCTATTGGTATTACTTCTGTTACTAACAATAATACAAATTCAGTAATTAATCTTGATGAAGAGCATAGTTTACAATCCATCAAGTATCATGCAACCTTAAATGGTGGTTCTGGTCATACAGATGGAACATATTATAATGTAAGATTATTGAATAATAATGCAACACCTGCGACTGCACCTTGGGATGGTGCGACTGCAAAAGTAGTTGTTTCAAGTGGTGCTGTCACATCTGTTGAGATAACAGAGGGTGGTTCTGCATATACAAATAGCGAAACCTTATATTTTGATGCACAAACTCCTGCGAATGGTGGTATTGGTGGTTCACCAAATGCAAGGATTACTATTGCAACTGCTGGTATATCATCTGCAACTGGTAATTATGTCCAAGTAACTGGTATTACAACTGGTACTGATTCTTATCATCGTATTTCAAGTGTTAATAGTAGAAAACAAATCACTGTTGCAAAATCTACTGCTGATACATTACTTGATGGGCAACAGATTCATGATATGGGACCATGGGTTGCGGTTGGAGCTGCAACAACAGACAATACTGCAGGAGTTACAACATTTACAACACCTGTAGATCATGGACTTGCAGTTGGTAATCAATTTAGAATACTGAATAGCAGTGATGCTTCACTTGGAGATTTTACTGTTACATCAGTTGTTGGTATTACACAATTCTCTGTTAAAACAACAGGTAATCTAACAGATCCAAAATATATCCTTAAACATGGTTTATCTGATAATGAATCTATATCAGGAACTGCTGGTGAAAATATAAACGTTAGAGGATTTAACATCTTTGACCATGAAACATTAATATTAAATGAAGCAGTAGGAACTGGTGACGCATCATTCAAAGTTAAACTTCCTGATGGAACTACAACTGCAACATCAATAACATCTAGATTCCCATTAGGTTCTTACATTCAAATTGGAAGTGAGATAATGCGTATCGCATCCAGCACACTTAGTGGTGGAGGTGGAGATGAGATAACAGTTATTCGTGGTTCTCTTGGAACAAATACTGAAACTCATTTAGTTAATTCTAGAGTTAAGAAGGTAAAACCATTACCGATTGAACTTCGTAGACCTTCAATATTAAGGTCATCAGGACATACATTTGAATATGTTGGTTTTGGTCCAGGTAACTATTCAACTGCATTACCTCAGTTACAGAATAGATCACTTACTGAAAGAGAGGAGTTCCTCAACCAAGCACAAGAAACATCTTGCGGTAACGTAGTTTACACAGGTATGAATGATAAGGGTGATTTCTACATTGGAAACACCAAGATTGCATCTGCTAGTGGACAACAAACTACATTTGATATTCCAGTTGCTACAGTCACAGGAGAAGATCCTAATCGCTTGAGTGCTGTATTTGATGAAGTTGTTGTTAAAGAGAGACTACTTGTTGAAGGTGGAGCATCGAAACAGATTCTATCTCAGTTTGATGGTCCTGTAACATTTAACAGTGACTTGAGACTATCTGATAGTACTAAGCAACTTATCACTGAAGCATCACTTCGTGCACAAGATGCTAAGTTTAGAGATACAACTAACTCTACTGCTCCTACAAATGGTGCAGTTGTAATTGATGGTGGTCTTGGTCTTGCTAAAGACCTTCAAATAGGTGGTAACATAGTTGGTGATACTGCATCAAATCTATCTGGTTTTAATAATGTTACTGCAACTAACTTTATTGGTAATGGTGCACAATTAACAAACACAGGTTCTACATTATCAGCAGCATCTGGAACACAAAGACTTGTTCTTACCAGTTTAACAACTGGTCAGATGACAACTACATCAACAGATAGTGATTTATCATTTAATGCTTCTACAAATACGTTAAATTGTCCAAACATAAATGGTCAATTAACTGGTGCTGCAGATACAGCAACATTAGCAACAAATGTAGTTGGTGCTGCAAATAGAGTTATATTTAACAATAATACTAATACCACAACCACATCTGCTGCATTAACATTTGATGGAACTCAACTTAATGTAACCAATAATATAAGAGCAAACAACCTTACACTTGGATTGACTGCTGGTACTACAATCAACACTACAACTGGTGATTTAGTTCTAGATTCATCAAACAATAAAGTTCATATGACTGCTAACGCAGAGGTTGATGGAGTATTGACTGTTGATAGTGGTACTAACTCAACAAGTAAAGATACTGGTGCAGTAATCATAACTGCTGGTGGACTTGGTGTTGAGGGTAACATATATGCAGGTGGTGATATAGTCGCATTTAACTCATCTGATGTTGAACTTAAAAAAGATATTTCACCAATATCAAATGCACTTGATATGATTAATTCTCTAACTGGAAACACTTTTGCATGGAAACCAGAAGCAAATGTCTTTGGTAACAAAGGTATGGACACAGGTATCATTGCACAAGAAGTAGAAGCACTTGGATTACCTGGTGTTGCTAAGAGAAGAGGAGATGGTACATTAGGTGTTCGTTATGATAGATTAATTCCAGTCTTAATTGAAGCAGTTAAAGAACTAACTGCAAAAGTTAAGTCACTTGAATCAAATAAATAACTAAAAAAATAACTGATGGCAAATATCAAGAAGAATTTTAATTTTCGTAACGGTGTTCAGGTAGATGATGACAATCTACTGGTAACTTCTACTGGTCTGGTGGGTATCGGGACCACAATTCCGAATGAGGCTCTTGATGTTAGAGGTAACATAGTAGTCACAGGTTTTACGAGTTCAACAACTGCAAAAGTTGGTTTCCTGACTGTTACCACATTTGAACCATCAGAAATTATTGGTGCAGGTGTAAGTATAAAGAGTGGAATTCTTACAGCAACAGGAACAGGTATAGTAACATTTTATGGAGATGCAAGATATTTACAAGGTATGCCAACTTCTCAATGGGAAGATAAGGATGTTGGTTTAGGATTTACAAGTATATACAACACAGGAGGAAACGTGGGTGTGGGGACCGAAGATCCCCGTTCGACCTTCCAAGTTGGTAACAACGTTGATGCTGGAGAAAAGGGTGTTGGTATAAGTTCAGTTGGAAATATCAATATGACTGGTATTCTGACTGCAACAAGTTTAGTTGGTAATTTAACTGGTGATGTAGCAGGAAGAATTACTGGAGATGTAGTTGGTAATATAAACGCAGCAGGTGTTTCTACATTTACAACACTTGATGTAAATGGTGACTCTGATTTCGATGGACATACACATATTGATAATATGAGTGTGTCAGGTGTATCTACATTCACAGGACTCATTGATGGTAATGGTGGTGCAAATATTGATAATGTTCAAATTGGAGTTACAGGTGATAATGAAATTGACACATCTACTGGTAATCTAACGATTGATTCTGCTGGTGGAACAGTTACAATTGATGATCAGTTTGCAGTCACAGGAGTTTCAACATACACAGGTTTAGCAGATTTTAATGGTGGAGCTACCATTAATAACGTTTCTATTGGTATAGAGTCACCAAGTGCTATTTCAGCAACGGGTAATCTAAATCTAACATCTGATGGTGGTACAACTTCAATCGTAAATAATTTTGAAGTATCGGGTATTACTACATTCAGTGATGATGTTGGATTTTGTGGATTAACAACGTCTAAGAGTTTATTAGTTACAGGTATAACCACATTAACAGGAAATGTAAATGCAGCATATGTTGGAGCATCATCAACAGTATTTGCTACAAAACTTGGAGTAGGAACAACAGAAGCTCCAGTAAATGATATTCAGGTAAGAAAATCAGGTGATGCTGAAATTCAGATTACAAGTGAAACTGGATCTGCTGGTCTTTCAGTTGGAAGAGAAACAGGTAATCTTGATACAAATAATGCAGAGTTTAGATATGGTGAAGTATCTGCTGGTTCACCTTACAGTTCTGCACAGTCACTTGATATATTAAACTATGGTACAGGTAATTTTAATTATCATATAAGTGCAAACAATGCAGGAGCAGTCGATGGTGACTTCCATTGGCATAAGGGTAAGAACTCAGCAAGGTTAATGACACTTACTGGTATTGGTGGGTCATTGGGTATAGGTAAAACACAACCTACTAAAGAGTTAGATGTTGAGGGTGCTGGTAATTTTAGTGGAAATCTAAATGTTGGAAATAATCTTACAGTTGGTGGATTATTAGTTGGTAATGTTCAAGGTACATTAACAGGTAACGTTTCTGGAACTCTTGCAGGTAATGCAAACGCAACAATTGGTATATCTACACTTAATAACTTAAGTGTTTCTGGTGTTGTAACAACCACAGAACTTTTTGCAAATGATAGAATAGGAATTGGTACTGATTCAGAAGAACACGTTTTCATGGTAAATGAAAAGGTAGATCCTGTTTTGGATGATTCTCCACAAGTATTTGTTACAGCAACTGGTGGTATTGGTATTAAAACTACGACTGAGTTGGCAAATGTAAGTATAAATGCACATGAATGTGGAGTTGTTGTTGGTGGTCTTGGAGTAGGTTCGACTGTTGTTGTTGGTTCAGTTGATATGAGAGCTGCTGGTAAAACTGCAGCAACTAGATTCATGTTACCACCGCAGGTGACAACTACACAAAGAGGTAATTTAACTGGAGTTATTGCAGGTGCAATGATATATAACACATCAGTAAATAGATTACAAGTGTTCAACGGGTCAACTTGGAAGGATTGCTTCAGTTAAACTTATGGCATTACAAGGTTCTGGACAAATATCGTTCGCTAACATTGAAAATGAGTTTGGTGCAAATGGTGAAAGGTCATTAGGAGATTATAGAATTTCACAAAGTGTTGGTGAATTATCTAATTTACCTTTAGATAGTGGTATACCATCATCAGGTCAAATAAAGTTTAGTGATTTTTATAGTAAAAAATTAAATGTAATTGTTGATATGCACTCTGGAAGTACTGAGTACCGTAAAAGTGCAAGAAGTGATAAGTGGAATAACAACAATGTTACTGTAATTGGTGGATTTAGAAGTAAAAGAGAAAGTGGAAGTAAAATAATAATTCACATAAACAAAAAATTTGGTTCAGATAAAAGTAATGTTGATCATGTTGCGGTAAAAACAGGATCTTGGAGTGCAGCATCAGTTCAAGTCGATATTGGTGGTGAGGGAGAAGTTTTAGGTGCTGGTGGTGATGGTGGAAGAGGTGGAGAATGTTTAAATAGTGGAGAATCTGGTAGCACTGGTACAAGTGGATTAGGTGTAGAACATAATGGACTTATAGTTAATGTATTAAGTGGTGGTATAATTCGTGCTGGCTTCGGAGGAGGCGGTGGCGGTGGCGGTGGTCGCCAAAGTGATAAAAATGCAGATAGAAGAGCGTCAGGTGGTGGCGGTGGAGGAGGTGCTGGATTTCCTAATGGTAATGGTGGAGCACAAGTAGGTGGATGTGGTGGTGGAGGAAATACTGGTGGAACAAATTCAAGTGATACAACCGCTGGAGATGGTGGTAGTGGTGCTAATCATGCTAACCAAGCATATGGTGCTGGTGGTGGAGAAGGTGGACAATTTGGAGAAGCAGCGAATAATGGAGGTAGTTCTCAAGCTGGTGGTGGATCTGGTGGAGGAGACGGAGCAGCAATTAGAAGAACTTCAGGATTTAGTGTTACAATAAACAACAGTGGTACGATTCAAGGTGATACAAGTGCTACTGGTGTTGGTTAAGTTTACAAACTAGATTTTTAGTGTTATAATTACACTATGTACTGCCTTGAATATGACATTAGAATCTGATTTAATAAGAAGATATCGAGGAGCATTTACTCCAGAGGATTGTGAGGAGTGTATAAAATATATCGACCAGTTTGATAAAAATAATATTTTAACTTATAATACGGAAAAATTAGATGAAGTAGATAATAAAACTGTTAATCTTACACATACCTATAATTTAGCATCATATTCTTATTTGGCAGATTTAATTCTACCCAAGTTCAAACCTTGCATAGATGAATATATTGAAGCAGTTAGTATTCTGAAAGATTATAAATTTTTAACTTATGATATAAAAATTAAAAAAATACCTATGGGTGGTGGGTTTCATTCTTGGCATTTTGAGAATGGTTCATTACCATATAGTCAAAGAAAGTTTGTGATACAACTATATCTGAATGACAATTTTGAAGGTGGTGAAACAGAATTTCTATATCAAAATAGAAGAGAAATACCAAGACAGGGTGATTTATTAATATTTCCTGCAGGATTTACACATACACATCGTGGTAATCCACCTATAGATGGTGATAAGTATTTGATTACTTCTTGGGGATTGACACAGGACTATGACTAGAAATGTAGAATTAATTAATATAGCAAGAATTGATTTACTCAAAGGATATATTAATACTGAACTAGATTTATTAACTACAATTTTACTTGATAATTACAATAAAAAAATTGATTCTAATTCAGATAGTACCCGTTTTGAAGATTCATTTTGCCCGTCAAATCCATATCTAGATGAAATAATTACTCAAATTAAAACAGATTTTTATGCAGCAACTCAAGAAAAAATAAAGGAAAGTAATTATTGGGGACATATTCATGAAAAGAATATGAGTACAAATTTACATAATCATAATACATCTTATGTTTCAGCAGTGGTGTATTTAAAACTTCCAGAAGGAAGTGGGGATATTGTTTTTAGACCAAGATATAATCAATATGATAATGTGGCATATTCATCTACTTTTAAACCAGAAGAAGGAACTTACTTTATTTTTCCTGGTTACTTAGACCATTTTGTAACTAGAAATCAATCAGAGGAAAAAAGAGTATCGTTATCTATAAATTTTGAAAAGGAATGAGTCATACTGTTATACTGGATAATGTTTTACATGAAGATTCATTTGTTGATGTTCAGTCTGATTTAATATCAAAACTAGATGGGTCAACGATTGAAGAATGGTGTTTGTTAGATACTAAACATAAGTTTAGGGATATTTGTTTGTCTCTGATAAAACTTAGTGGAACATATTTTAATATGTCAACCTGTGGTGGATATGAATATTGGTTACATGAGAATACTAAACCACCAACTTGGCATATTGATTGTGATGAAAGTATGAAACGAGAAAGTGATTGTATGTCATTTCCTTTATGTTCTATTGTTTACTATATTAAAGTGGATAATCTAGTGGGAGGTAAATTGCATATTTCACATAGTGATGAAGTAAAATCTGGTGATACTTATGAAAAATTTAAACTTATTCAAGCATCTCATACTAATAATTATTCTAGTGATATTATAGAACCAAGAACAAATCGTATGGTAATATTTCCACCTGGTAAATTTCATATGGTTGATGATTTTACTGGAACTAGAATTTCAATAGTTATAAATCCGTGGGATATAACTAGATATAAGTATCCTGAAGTTTATGAAAGGAATTATTAAAATAGATGAGTATCTTTCTGATAGAGATAGTATCGTTGTGAAGATATGTAATCTACACTCTCAAAAACCAATTGATGAATATAGTGCGAAAATTGTTGATTGTGATAATTTAGATACTACTGACATTGATATGTTTGTAGATGGTCTTATGAAAAAAAGTGGTGCTAGAAGGATTCAAACTCAAGAGGAAAAGTTACCAATATTAAAAGAAAATATACCAGAACAATTAAGTGGTGAAGTTGATTTACAAAGTTTAGTTGGAAAGGTGATAGAGGGAAAAGTTGACGATTGGAGAAAGAAACCAATAAAAATGAGGAAGATTGAATTATGAATAGTCAACATTATTTTAAAAAATTAGATAAGTTTGCTGTATGTGCTTTTCAAGCACAAAAGGGATGTATAGAAGTTGAATTAAAATCAGAAAGTTGTGGAATATATCACTATGTTTTTTATGGTTCAGCAAAGATAGGAAAAGCATTTCAATCTGAGTTTGATATTGTTAAAAAGGGAGATTTTTTCGATATGAAAGATTATCTATATCAACCTAGAATATATGAAGCACTAGAGGATGTTTATATATGGGGTTTTAATACATTTCCTAATCAGGATTGGGATGGTAGATTATTAACCGATGAAACATTAACTGTAGATACTGATTCAGTTTTGATATGTTTAGATGGAAAACCAGTTGTAAATGATATAACTTTAAGAAGATTTGACTATAGTGAACTATCTACAGAGAAATCTTATGATATTAATTTGAATGATGGTGTTTTAGCATTGTTTACTCGAAATACTTAAACTTTTCAAAGTATAATCCTAATTGAGCCCATACTGCATCTGAGAATAAATTTGAGTATAAGTTTGTATTCCTATGGTATAATTCCCATAAAGATTTTTCAACATCAAATTTACTATAATACTTCCAAAATTCTGTGTCATCTCTATCACTAAGCATGTAGTGATGTAAAATGTAATCTGAATTATGTTTATGAATATTCATTATTGCTCTATTATATGCTTCTGGTTTTGAACCTTTTAG